>ODAI013352621.1_pt1 | contig 21607 bp, 18 predicted proteins | sample 1539321 | NCBI WGS metagenome assembly ODAI01 (sample SAMN02144231, study PRJEB22623) | gut metagenome | biome: sheep rumen | host: Ovis aries | place: New Zealand | reverse complement strand
TCAACCACCTGCCGATGATTCCCTGAAATGTTATCGTAAACTATCTTATCTTGATGCTTTACTTCATCGTTCTGCAACGGCTTTTGCTTAATCGGTGTTTTTTCCGCTCTAATTATCGGCAGCTCATCAATATTCACCGAGGACATCCTTGAACTTAATATTCCGACAATCGCAACAACAACTACTGTTACGGCAGTCCCTCCAATGAACAAATATTTTCGATCATTCCTGAAGAAATGCGAAACCATTCCCCGATCAAACCTTGAGTCTGCTATGGCGTCGTAATCTACGTCTTCTTGTTCCTCAACAAACGGACACATCCATCTAATTCCTCGGAATCAATCCCAAATAATCCAAACCACTTTCACCCAAAAATCAATCAGAGAGGAAAAAGCGGTAACCGCCCTTTCGCTATTCTCCCGAACCTCTCCTTTCGATAATTCTATCGATCAATCCGAAATCTTTTGCTTCCTCCGGTGACATAAAATTATCGCGTTCCATCGCCTTTTCTATTTCGGACAACTCTTTCCCGGTATGTTTTACGTAAATATTATTCAGACGCTTACGCAAATCCAAAATCTCACGAGCATGAATTTCGATATCTGTCGCCTGTCCTCGACATCCTCCGGACGGCTGATGTATCATAACTCTAGAATTCGGCAATGAATACCTTTTTCCAGCGGCTCCTGCAGTCAACAATAGAGATCCCATAGACGCGGCTTGCCCCATGCAAATAGTGACGACATCCGGACTGATATATTGCATCGTGTCATAGATCGACAACCCTGAAGTCACTATTCCTCCCGGAGAATTTATATAAAAGAAAATATCCTTCTTCGGATCCTCGGACTCCAAAAACAAAAACTGTGCACAAACCAAGTTTGCAGAAACATCATTAACTTCACCGTTCAAAAAAACAATACGCTCTTTGAGCAAGCGGGAATAAATATCAAAAGATCTCTCTCCGCCACTGGTTTGCTCTACAACCATCGGAACTAAATTCATCAAGCTATCCATTTTCATCTCCTTATTTTAACTATTCAGCTTTTTACGAGTTCTCTTTTTCGGAGCTTCCTCTTCAGATTTCCCTGATTCAACTCTTTTCTCAACAGTTTTTTTTGTCGTCGCTTTCTTCTTTGACGTAGCCTTTTCTTCAACAGACTTCTCTTTTACAGCATCGGACTTTTTCACTGAAGACTTTTCATTTTTCTTCACTGTTGTTTTTTTTGCCGGTTTTTTATCCGCGTCTTCCTTGAAGAAATCAAATGGTTCTTCGTCAATCGCTGTTAATTCTTCGATCGAACATTTCTCTTCTTTAGGGCTGATTTTATCTAGCAAATAATCTACCACTTTGCTCTCCAAAACAGGTCCGATGATCGCGCTGGCCGCTTCGGGGTGATTATAATACATATCAAAAATCGACTTTTCCTGCCCAGGATACATCGCCGCAATATTTCTGATCGCCTGAACAACCTCGTTTCTGGAAACGCGAATTTTTTCCCTTTTTGCGATTTCCGCAACAACGAACCCTAAACGAACTCGCTTAATCGCAATTTCATGACATTCTTTCTCAATTTCGGGAGTAAACTCTTTTTTGAGGCGCTCCGCTTCCAATTTAATCTGTTTTACAACTTCTCTCTCCTCCGCATCTACCATGTTGCTCGGAACATCGAAGTCGTACATTTCAGTAATTTTGTCCAAAAGATCTCTTTTCATGATATCTTTCGAAATATACTCATATCTCGCAACAGCTCTGGATTTTGCCCAAGTCTTTGCTTTTCCCAAATCTTCGTACCCTACAGTTTTAGCGAACTCATCGTCCATCTTAAACTCTTCAGCCTTAAAAATTTTTTTGATCAGCGCGGAATAGTGAATTTTCTTTCCCGCTAACACGTGATCCGAAAAATTTCCAGGATAATTTATATCAAATTCCACCTCATCATTGATTTTTGCACCTACCAAATGCTTCCAGAAATCATCGACCAATGTTTCATCGCCTACAACAATTTCCAGATTTTCTATTTTCTCATTTTTGTGCTTCTTGACCTTTGAAAGCATTTTGAGATCTATTTCTATCTTTTGCCCCTTTGTGACTTTTTTCGCTTTCGTGTCTTCTTTCCAATTTTTTGCTGACTGTCGAATATTTTCCAAAATTTTCATAGACTCTTCATCTGACACCTCAGCTGTGTGTTTCACAAGTTTAATTTTTGAAAAATCATACAGATCGAAAGACGGAATTAATTCGAATTTCATTTCAAATTCAATTCCTTTTTTGTCCTCCTTAACAATATCTGTAACATAATTAAAGGAGATCGACAGTTTTTCATCAGATAAAATCTTTCTGGCAGTATTATCTATGGCCGTTTGCTTTGACTCCGCCGTAACGCTTTCTCCGTACAAACGACGCACCACATCGAGAGGAACTTTCCCCGGACGAAAACCATCCATTTTTACTTTTTTCGCGATTTCCTGAAGCTTGCCTGTTTTAACCTGCTCTACTTCTTCCAAGGTAACTAATACGTTGTAACACCGCTTAAGACCGTCGCTGGTTCTGCTCAAAACCTTCATAAAAAACTCCTTCAATTCTTCTGGTGCGAGCGAAGGGACTCGAACCCCCACGGCGCAAACCACCAGAACCTAAATCTGGCGTGTCTACCAGTTCCACCACGCTCGCAGCTCTACATTTTGTATGTATAACATTTATTCAATCAACAAAAAACTATTATTTAAAATAAAAGTCCATGGTGTTGGTTAACAAATCATCCATGTTTACAGTAGGTTTCCATCCTAAAATCGACTCTGCCCTTTTAATCGACGGAACTCGTCTGTTAACGTCTTGATATGATTTTCCGTAATAATCTGAAGAACTCGTTATGACAATTTCGACTTTGTTTGCGTTTTCTTTCAGTTTTTCATATTTGGACGCAAGATCTTTAATCTTATAAGCCAAATCTTTGATGCTCAATTCGTTGTATGGATTTCCAATGTTGAAAATCTGTTTGTCCGCGCAATTATTTTTATTTTCGACGATTTTGATCAAGGCATCGATTCCATCAGAAATGTAAGTGAAGCAACGCACCTGATTTCCTCCGTCGACCAAATTCAAATTTTTTCCGTGCAAGATATTGCTCAAAAACTGAGTTACGACACGAGAACTTCCGTTATTCGGATTGGTAATATCGTCTAGGCGTGGACCGATCCAATTGAACGGACGGAATAAAGTGTAATGCAAATCATATTTGTTTCCGGCAGCGTAAATCACGCGGTCCATCATCTGCTTCGAACAGGAATAAATCCATCTTTGTTTGCAAATAGGTCCGGTAACGCAATTTGAATTCTCTTCATCGAATTCTTCGTCGCCGCACATTCCGTAAACCTCTGAAGTCGATGGAAAAATTACCCGTTTTTTATGCTTAATTGCCAAACGCACGATGCGCAAATTCGCTTCGAAATCCAACTCAAAAATTCTCAACGGATCCTGCACGTAAACTAATGGACTTGCGATCGCCGCCAACGGAAAAACTACGTCGCAATTTTTCACAGCATCCTCCATCAGATCGAAATCTCTCAAAATGTCCGACTGAATGAAATTAAAACGATCTTTTCCAATTAAATGACTGATTTTTGCTGACGAAATATCCATTGCGGTGATATTCCAATCGCTGTGCTGTTCCAAAATCGCTTCGGACAAATGACTTCCGATAAAACCACCTGCCCCGACTATCAAAATATTCATTTTTTGCTCTCCCAATTTTTCAAAAATTTACAAAATTACTTCGATTCCGTTTTTGAAGTTTTCTTTCTCGGTTTTTTCTCCAAAATTTCTCGAATCACAAATCGCGGATGATCGCAAACCGCAAAGTAGGCACGACCAAGATATTCACCGAGCAATCCGATTCCCAAAATTATCACGCTCAACAACAAAAACACGAATGCAAAATGCAATCCGAATCCATGATGATGTCCGACAACTTTTTTGAAAACCTCAACGAAAAAGTAGATCAAACTCGCGAAAGAAATCGTCATTCCGACCATCGTAAATGCTTGCAGTGGCGCAAGCGAAAATCCCGTCATTAGATCGAAAGTGATACGAATTAATTTGTATAAGTTGTACTTCGAATCACCTGCTTTTCTCTCCTGATGAGTAACAGGAAAATCGATTGGATTTCCCGCAAACTTTTGTGCCAAAGCCGTAATAAAAGTCGAAGTTTCGCGAGTCTTTACGACCTCGTCAATGATATATCTTTTGTAGGCACGCAGCATGCATCCGTGATCGCGCATGTGAATTCCCGTGGTCTTTGCGCGAAACCAATTTACGGTTTTCGAAGCATAGGTTCTGAACCAATTATCGTGACGTTTTTTTCGATATCCGCCAACCAAATCGTATCCCTCTTTCATCTTTTCTAGAAGATCAGGAATTTCTTCCGGAAGATTTTGCAGATCCGCATCGAGAGTTACAACCACTCCTCCGCGCACATGCTCGAATCCCGCCAAAATCGCGACATATTGTCCGTAATTTCCGTTGAAAGAAATTACGCGAATGACGTCCGACCGTTTTTTGAAAAGATCGCGCAGCATTTGCGGAGTCTCATCCGAACTTCCGTCGTCAACGAAAATTAACTCGTAACTGTGTCCGTAGTTATCCATGGTTTCCAGAACGCGAGAAGACAGTGTTTCCATGTTTTCCTGTTCATTGAAAACAGGAATTACAATTGATATTTCTACGTCGTATCTATCCTCATTCGATACCAAATTCGCGGATTTTTCTGCCACCGTTTTTTTGGCAACAGTAGTTTTTTTTACGAGCGAAGATTTTTTCGTTGTAACTTTTTTGATCGATGTTTTTCCCTTCTTTTCCATTGAACCCTCTACTCAAAAAATTTCTTCACCATATCGATTATGTAATCCTGTTCGCTCTCTTGCAATGCGTAATACAAAGGCAAACAGACAATGCGTTCACCGACGTACTCTGCTTCCGGAAAATCTCCTTTTTTATAGCCGAATTCTTTCTGATAATAGCTAAACAAATGTAACGGTGTGTAATAAGGAGTCGTCCCGACGGAATTTTCCTTCAGGAATGACATAAAATCATCGCGCTTTTTTTCATCAACCAAACAAATCGGAAACAGATGTCCGGAATGCACAAAATCATACTCAGGGATTCCCTGCATCGTTAATTTGTCACCCATATCCGAAAAAGCTGCACGATATCTGTCTGCCAAATGACGACGACGTGCATTCATCATTTCAACTTCGATCAATTGATGCAATCCGATTGCCGCTTGGATGTCCGACATGTTGCTTTTGAAGCCCGGGAAAACAACATCGTAATAAGTGCTGCCGTTTTTGGAAAATCTGTCCCAAATCGAGCGATCAATTCCGTGGAATCTTTGCAGACCTAAAGTTTTCATTTCGCTTTCGGAATCCAAAATAACGCAACCACCTTCGCCTGAAGTCATGTTTTTGATCGGATGAAAACTGAACACCTGAATGTCGCCGAAAGTTCCGATTTTTCGCCCTTTATATGAAGCCCCGACAGCGTGGGCAGAATCTTCAATTACTCGCAAATTTTTTCTTTTCGCGATTTCGTAAAGAGGATCCAAATCGACCGGCAAACCTGCGTAATGCACCGGCATAATTGCCTTAGTTTTTTCTGTACAAGCTGCCTCGATTTTCTTCACATCAATGTTAAAAGTATCCCTTTCGATATCAACAAAAATAGGACGCGCTCCCAACATTGCAATTACATTTGCCGTCGCAACAAAAGTCAATGGAGTCGTAATAACCTCATCGCCGGGCTTAATTCCGATCGCAACTAACGATGCATGCAGTCCGGCGGTTGCTGAGGTAAAACAAGCAGACTTTCTTCCGCCGTAATACTTGCTAAGTTCAGCTTCGAATTTTTGAGTCAACGGACCTGTCGCCAACCATCCTGATTCCAAAACTTTTACAACTTCATCTATCGTCTCTTTACTAATTGTAGGTCTAGAAAGAGGAAGAAACTTCTCAACTTTTTGCAACGAAAATCACTCCTATAAAAACCAAAAAAATTCCGAAAATTCTGTAAACATTTACGTCTTCTCCGAAAAAAAACCATCCGCCGAGAGCCGCCAAAACGAAGGATAAACTTCCAAACGGATACAAAAAACTCAACTCAAATTGATTCAGCAAATAGATCCATAACAAAAACGAAAGAACAAAAATCGCACCGCCGATCCAGATGTTTATGTTGCATAACATCGCCAAAAATATCCCCCAAAGCGATTGAGAAAAATCCAATGTTTTCGCCCCGTTTTTTAAAAACAATTGAGCGGCCGTATTAATGCAAACTTGGAACAAGATCAAAAAACAATTCATCATTTATTCGATATCGCTACAAAATTCTTATCAAAAACTAACACGTTATGAACCTGCGTTCTTTTCGCAAAAACCTCTCGATAATCGCCTCTAGATAATACCAAAAAAATCCGTTGCTTTGTAGTGTTCCACAATTCCCAAAATTTTTCTTCAGAAATCAATTTGCTTTTTTCCGGTTCCGAATTTGCACCGAATTCCAATTCGCCGACAAAATTCACCAATCCTGTTGTATCATTTAAATATACGGGAAAGTCTTGATAATAATAATTATAGAGAAATACCAAATCGCTTTTACTTTTATTCATGCGGATAAATTTTGCGATCTTCTTTGTCGTCGGTTTTTTTTCATTTTGATAGTAAGGAGCAAGCTTATTGATAGTCCATAACATATTTCCCGACAAAAATATACAAATCACCACCGCCATTTTTTTTGAAATTTTTGAAAAATCTGAAAAAATTGCAGCCAGAAAAACAGCTCCGATCGAGACTAAACTTCCGATGACTATATTCAGCAAAAGCCGCGCGTCTTCATTTTGCAGAACGTCACTAACAAGATTTCTCGCAAAATAATATGCGATTCCCGCGGCAAAAAACAGAACTATGTTTATGATCGCTCCTATGCGAAACTCTTTTTCATTACACTCGGCAACAAATACCGCTGTCGCCAAAGCGATCGGGGGGACGATCGGCAAAATGTACGGAATTAATTTAGAATGCGAGAAAGAAAAGAACCCGAAAATTCCGAAAATCCAACACGCCAAAAATATACTTTCAGAGTTTTTCTTAATAGATTTTTGAGCTAAATTTTTCAGAGACATTAATGAAAAACCTGTCCACGGAATCATTCCCGCCAAAATTATCGGAATGAAAAACCATGCCGGTTGATATCGACCGTGAAACTTCGTTGTATATCGCAAAAAATGTTCCACAACAAAATAGTAATACAAAAAATCGTGATTTCGTTGCGCCGACAAAATATGCCACGGCAAAAATATCGCCAGAAAAACCAAAATTCCCGGAATATACAAAATTTCCTTAAGTTTTTTCCAATTATTCGTGAACAACATCCATAAAAAAGCAACGAATCCCGGCAGCACTGCTCCAATCAGTCCTTTGGTTAAACACGCCAGCGCCGACAAAACATACATGGTGATTATTAAATAGTTTTTCGGAATCTTAGACTGATTCTTCTTCACAAAAGCCAAAAAAAACGCCCACAAACTGCCACACAACAGAACCGAAAGAACCAAATCCAAAATTATTATCCGACTATGACAATAATAGATGAGACTTGTCGCAAGAATTCCCGCCGACATAACCCCGACATTCTGCGAATAGCATTTCGCTCCGACATAAAATACAGAAAGACATCCTAAAATTGCGAACAAAACCACCCAAAATCTCATGGAAATTTCATCGATTCCCGCAATTTTCATCGACGCCGCCTGCATCCAATAAAACAGCGGAGGTTTCTCGAAATATTTCATTCCATCCAGACGTGGTGTTACATAATCTCCTGTCATAACCATCTCGCGAGGAATTTCTACATACCGACCTTCATCAGGAGATGCAAAAGGACGATTTCCCATCTCGAACGAAAAAAATATTCCCAAGATTATGATAAGAAAAGACAGACCTCTTAAACCCTTCGGCCAAACTTCGTTTTGCGTCATAAAATCACATTCCAAAATTCACAAGTTCATTTCGCTTTGCTACCTGCAAAATTTTGACATCACCTTTGGAGCGGGTGAAGGGAATCGAACCCTCGTCACAAGCTTGGGAAGCTTATGCTCTACCATTGAGCTACACCCGCAACGATTGAGAGTCTATTATAACAAAAATAGCTTTGCAAGTAATTTGTTTTTTCATCGATTTTTCAGAGCCGAGGAAGATGTGTGAGAAAATCGCAACTGTATCGTTAATATTTGATTAAAATTTATTATTCATTATTGTAAGCCGTGAGTTTTTGTACTAAATAAGTTAGTAAGTATAATGAGGAGAAAAATAATGAAAAAATTGCTGATGTTGTCCTTGTTGATTGGCTTTCAGAGCAGTCAGGGAATGGATTCATTCAAAGGAAACGAAGAAACCTCATCAAGCCGAAAAATTTCTCGGCCGAATTATATAATTACTTCATCCAATCCTGAGAATTTTCCAAATTCAAGCAACGTGACAAATTCTTCAGCTCAGGGAATTTTCTCATTCTCTACTCATCAAGATGAATTTGCCAAGCCACCGTGTATATCAATTCCATCATCTCAGGGAAAATCTTCGAAACCAATATGCATAATTACTCCATCGACCAGCGGATATTTCAGTTCCGACGAATATATTGAACCTCACTCTTTTACGTCCGGCGAGAAATTGAAGGTCCCTTTAAATTTCAAACGCCGAAATTCTACCCAAATTGACTTATCTCCGACTAAAAATACTGACTCAACTTTGTTCAAAGAAAAACTGGAATTTTACGATAATTTTCCTAAGGAAGCTTTTCACGATTCTGAAATAAATCAAACAGGATGGACGGAAAAACCAAAAGATTTTTATGTAACAATACTGTTGGGCAGACATGTCGGAGACAAAGCAAATATGAATAAAACTGCTCACACAAGCTCGGGGAACAGTGAAATAAACCTCGAAACTGTCGGAATCGATAAAGCACTTTCCCTTATGACGCTGGGATATCTTTTCAAATTTGATGCCATCGCAGCGGGAACTTCCGCTCGACATGACACTACAGCGAGATTAATATCGTCATTTTCTCCAGAAAAGCAGGAGTACAAACTAATGAAAGAATTCGATGAACAAAGATTGGGACATCTCGGAGGGAAACATGAAAAGGACATTTTGCAAAATCCTGAATTTATTCGTATGTTCAGCGACTATAATTACAAAATGAAAAAAAATGAGACAGAGGAGGACGAAGATTGCGAAACTGGGAAAGAGGTAATTTCAAGATTTACCAGAGGAATAGACCAAATGATAAATTCAGTCGGAAAAAGCCGAGAACAATACGTCAAAACACATAAAGCAAGCTTCACATCTCCCCAATCTCAACAGGAATTCCTTTCAAAAAGCATGCTACTGTATGTTTGCACCAGCAGATGTACCCTTAATTGGATGATAAAATATTTTACGGGAAATATGCAGTTACCGCTGCAGCTGAAAACTATCCAAAACTGCAACTTATTCTGCGTCAATTATTACCCGGACAGTGAGAAGTATGATGTTTTGTTGAATAATGAAAATATGCCTTCATGTATTTCTCCATTGCACTTTTCACATTTTGCGCTCAAAAGTCCAGTGTTCAGCCCGTTTATCCAGACTTTCTGCCAGAGAGTCTCACAAATTATAGAAAAGCAAGAAGAAAAACAAGATAAAAAACAGCAAATCATGAATCAGAGCAACAGCGAGAAACTGCTTCGTACGGTTTATTTAAAAATGCTGTCGCAAAGTTTTTCCTATCATCCAGAACCAAAAAGAAAGACACGACAAAGAGCTAAAAGTAATTAGTTCAAAAAGGATTGCAGCCGTGCGGAACGTGTGGTACTTATCACACTTCCCAGCGACCTGCAGTGTTCTTTTTGCGCATTGCATCAATAGATTTTTCAATCGCTAATGAATATTATTCTTTTTTCCACAATATGTTCCGTCGAAAAATAACAATCTTCTTAAAAACAAATCTCAAACTCTGACAAAAAGAATCTCGTAATCTAAAATGATCGGACTTTTTGTTAAAATTTTTACTGCAGGTTGTTCTTTTGTTGATCGTAAATTTGCCCCCAATCTACGGAAATATCTCGCGACTGCGAAAAAATTTTCAAATTCTAATGAATAGCTTTTTGTTTTGAATTTTTTTACTTCGCCCATTGAATTCAGCAATCTTTCAGCAGACGGATAATCAAAAGTAGGAGGAATATCAAAGCAATTTTTATAAAGAGAAAAGGATTTATCCAGCAGAGTAGAAAAAACAAACTCTCCGCAATGATTTTTGATTTTTTTTACAAATTTCGGAATATCATCAAACCACTGAACGCAAAGGTTAGCTATCGCCAAATCATAATTTTCTTTAAATTCGTAACTTTCAGCGTCACAACAAATAATGTTTGCTTTTTTTGGAAATTTTCGAGATGCCATTAACAGCATGCGATCGGAAAGATCGCAGAAAGTATATTCAGCATTTGGAAATTTTTCATATAGTTCCAGAGACGTATTACCTGTTCCGCATCCAATATCAATCACTGTCGAAATTTTCGGAGCTTCAATCAGATTCACCAGTTCATACGATGACAAATTTTGGATTTCAGCAACCGAGTCGTAAGTTTCCGCAGCGGAGCTGAAGCTGCTTTTTATTAAATCTTTCTGCATTATTAATTTACCTTCGCAAAAAATGTTGAATAAGAGCAAAAGTTTCTTTCGCCTTTGCATAACCTAAAGTATGATTCACACCGTTTAAAAATTTTAAACTGATCAAATCGTCATTTTGAAAATTATCCAATAAAACATTTTTCTCAACGACTCGATCGTCTTCACTTCCGACAATTAAAGTAGGGATTTCGCAATGAGCAAACGAAGATTTCATCATCTGCAAATCCTTGACTAGTTTTTTGCACGAAATATCGTATGGAATTTCTCCGTCATATCCGCAAAGTTTATAAAAAAATGCCAAAGATTGTTTCGGATCTCTTTCAAACGCCGAAATCATACGATCCAGATTTTTCTGAAGCAATTTATTAGTTTTTGGATTATTACTGCAGAAATTCAGAAATCCTTGCAACCCTATTAGCGCGCGAAATTTTATGCCCGAATTATTGAGCTTCAAAAAACCGAGAGAGTGCCCAATAGCGACGTAATTTTTATCAGATATAGGACAAAAATATTCATCGAAAAATTCAAAATCTCCGTCGAGCAAAGGAACTAAATTATTCCAATATGCATTGGTAAATCCGAAACCATGACATAATAAAAAAGTTGTAGCACTCTTCATTGTAAATTCTTCAAAAGCAAATCTATATCTTCATAGGTGTGCAGAGCATTAACCGCAATTCGCAAGCGCGGTGTAGGTGAAGTTGGTTTTCGCACAGCCGATGTAATAATTTTTTTGTCCAGCAAATTCCTATGTACCTTCAACATTTTTTCGGTTGAATCAAACACTATCGGAACAATATTTGTGCCACTGCCGACATATTCAAATCCCAACTTTGTAAGCCCACTTCGCAAATAATCAGACTTTTCAAAAATATCACGACGAACTCTGTCCAAATTTTTTATCGTCTTCCAATTGTGTTGAGCAACCCCGATACAAAACGGCGACAGTGCAGTAGAATATATGAATCCTTTACTTACCTGGATCAGAAAATCTTTGAAAAGCTTGGAGCAAGCAACATATGCTCCGTTTGATGCAAGTGCTTTACTGAAAGTTCCCATAACAATTGTTGAATGCGAATTTAATTTGAAATTAGTAGACAATCCGTATCCTTTTCCTCCGTACAACCCTGTTGCATGAGCTTCATCCAAATACAGGATCGCCTCATACTTTTCAGAAAGTTCCGATAAAATTTTTATGTCAGCCTTATCTCCATCCATACCAAAGACAGTTTCAGATGCGATTAATTTTTTTGGAAAATCTTTATATTTTTCCAAAATTTCTGCCAATTTTTCGTATTTTAAGTGGGGAAATCGCTTTAAATTTTGATTTTTTGCACCAAAAGTTGGATTTTTTCCGAAATTCACAGGTCCGGCATCTCGTTGATACATACTGGAATGATTTAACTTGTCGAAAATCAACAAATATCCCATTGAAGCGAAAGCGGATATAACTGACGAATTTGCGATATACCCGGAATTAAAAATCAGAGCACTTTCAAAGTGTTTATCCCGAGCGATCAGTTGTTCAAAATCTTCAAAAATTCTTTTATTGCCGGACAGCAGTCTAGATCCTGTACTTCCCACACCGAATTCTTTACTTGCTTCAACACCTGCTTCCAAAGATTCAACATTTCGAGACAAACACAAATAATCATTTGAAGAAAAATCCACTCCTTCAAAACGACTTAAATTTCTGAACAAATTTTGAGATTTTAATTTTTCTAAATACTCAACTATTTCTGACTCTTTTCTCATTGTGTGTAATTTCCTGTACAAAACGTTTTAAACCTGCCCTCTGAATTTATTCAATGTTATTTTAAAAGGAAAGGCGACGAATATTTTTACAAAGAGCACTCAACAATTTACTTTCATCTGAGTCTTCTTTTTTCATGAGTTCTTCATTTTTCTTTTTAAAAAGGCTGCTCCAAACTCTTTCTGCTTCCTTATATTTTCCACATTTACAAAGAACATAACCGTAAATATCCCTGATGGTCGCTTCATCCGAAGGATTTTTTAGTTTCAAAAGCATTTGACCACTGTTATCGAAAAATATGTTCAATAATTTGAAAATTTTTTCGTGATCATCGGTTTTCAACAACAGCTGAGCATATGTGATCCGGCAACAAATTTGATCTTCTTCGCCCAGATCATTGAATAACTTTGTCGCTTTCATATTTTCATCAAAAAACTGCGCAATTATATTCGAAGCGACATCATTTTCATCCTCAGTAAGAACTTCGTTTCCTTTACAAATCAAAGACTTGGCATAGAACCACACGACCATCGCTTTTTGGCGCTCATCCAGTTCAGCAGCAAGTGAAGGATTTTTGTAAAGCGCTTCTAAAACCGCAGTAACTTTTTCATACAAAGCACTCCGATAGAAAAATTCTCCTGCCATTACTCGCATCAGAGGAGAATCTCCGAATTTTTGCAAAATTTCCGAAGGATTTCCGCAATCATCGTAACATAAATTGAAAATTTTCAAAATTTCTTGAGATTTTTTTAACTCAAACAAATCCGTCAAGTAAAATAACAACACCCTCTGTTGAGATTTACCAGATGAAACAAACTCATTCATAGACTTCAAGCTTTTGAAAAGCGGACGCCAGACCCTTTCTGACTTTTTAAAATCTCCCTTGTGAAATAGAAGATACCCGTACAGAGAACGAGCTTTCAATTGTCGGCAACGGTCCATTTTGCGAAACAAATTAAGTTCATTTCCATACTTATCAAACAGTGACGAAAGAATTCCCTCAGCATTATACCAATCATTTGACGCAAACGCTTGAAATCCAAAGTCAACGACTTGCTCGAATCGAACCTGAAAATTGTACTTCGTTTCGTTGCGCCAACTCCACGACAGAAAGGCAGATCCCATCATCAGAACGAGGGCGCCGCCTATTGCCAACTTTCGCCTCATAACCCGCCGTACCATAATTAACTAAAGCAAATTCTATGTAAATTAGTAAGAGAAATCAAGGATGAAAATTTTACAACACATGTCCGTCAAGAGGTTTACCTGACCCGACGGTTTTATGGAAAAACAGACAGAAACCTCTCTAATACTCATTTGTCAGTCTCGACCAATTTACATAAGAACAGTGATTCCTCAGAAATATGTTTGAGGCTTTATAAAAAGGGTTTAATCGTAATCATCCCCTTTTTGTTTTTTATGCTTTTTATCCTTCTTGTCTTTTTTGTGTTTTTTGTCCTTTTTATCTTTCTTGTACTTTTTGTCTTTCTTATCCTTCTTATCTTTCTTGTGTTTTTTGTCCTTTTTATCTTTTTTGTCCTTCTTATCTTTCTTGTACTTCTTGTCTTTTTCACCATTTTCTTCATCATCTGTGCTTAATGAATCACGTTCATCAGCATTCTCAATCAAACTTTCAGAAGATTCGGTAAAGGCTTCTTTAGTTTCCTCATTAGACTCGTATTCTTCATATGCTTGAGTTGTCCCTGGTGGTAACAATAATCCAAAAACAAGCATTATTTTTGACCAATCTTTAAAAAAGCTTTTCATTTATTATCCTCCAAATTTTAACTACCCCATTGTAAAAAAAAATTATTTACAAAAAGTTAATTTTTCTAAAAAATAGATAAAAATCACTTTTTATTCGGCTTCATCAGTTCAAAAGTTTTTGTTTTTTCATTATTTTGAGCAGTAAATACTCTTTTGCAAGATTTTTGACGAATTTATTTTTTCTAGTTATAGACAATCGCTTAACAAAAGCACACAAAAAGTTAACGAATAGTTAATTCAACGGTTTTTTAAATTTTTTGTGCTATTTTACCAACGGGCGGGCACGCGGGGCTTTGCAAAATAAAAAATTGTTAACTTTCTCTTTTGATAGGAGAATCGCTATATCCTGATTTTTTGCTTCCAAACGACCAATTTGCATGATCCGACTACTTTCACACTTAGTTAAAAGCCAAAATATTATCGGAATTAATCGGAATCTTTTGTTTAACCAGAAATCATTCCCGATCCAATTTCATCTGATAAGGAATTTCTACGATAACACGGGTTTGTTCACTTTCCTGCCTACGGTATAGCATTCCATTTTTAAATATGGTTGCGGTTTGATTGTGAAGAATATTCTGCCAGAAAGCCCCCGGAACGAAACTGGACATCACAACGATTGCTTTTCCCTTTTCCGGATCTCGTTCATCCTGCTCAAAGAGAAAATCCAAAAACGGATTCACGACAGATCGATACGGAGACCCTAAAATTACAAGAGGTACCGAAAAATTCATAGAACGCCAAACAAGCTTTAATCTTTCAGTTTCGGCAGAATCTACATTAACTATCACAGCAGTTACATCGTCGGACAATGACTGTGCGAACTTCAATGCCTTCAAAGTACCTCGATGTAAACGCGATACAGGAACAACAACCTTCGGATGAAAATTTTCACTTCGTGTCAACAGCTCGCTCAATCCTCCGCTCTTTAAATCGAGCTCCTTGTTCGTTTCGGTATATCTTCTGTTAATTTTTCTAAAAGAGAAAAATAAGGTTGGAATCAAGATCAAGACCATCCACGCGCCGTCCAAAAATTTACTTTCTATGATGATAATCAACGTAACGAACGTCGCGACCGACCCAAAGGCGCTGATCGCTGCCTTAAGCCTCCAGTGATCACCCTTTTCCTTACATAAAAATCTGAACATTCCTGCTTGAGACAATGTGAACGACGTAAACACTCCCAAAGCATAAAGAGGCAGCAATGATTGAGTTTGTCCTTTAAAAAAAACTATCAACAAAAATGCAACTATTGCCAGGGCGATAATTCCGTTGGAATAAGCGAGCCTATCTCCGAGGTGAGCAAATCTTGTCGGAATGTATTTTTCCTTTGCGAGCACTCCGGCCAATCTTGGGAATCCCGCAAATGAAGTATTCACCGCCATGAACAAAATTCCTGCCGTCAAAAATTGCACAATGTAATACATTATATTATTACCGAACACCGTTTTAGCAATTTGTGACAATACCGTTTCGGAGTAGTTTGGTACAATATAGAATTTGTGGGCGAGATAAGTAATTCCCACGAACATGGACGATAAAATCAGTCCCATACACACCAAAGTAATGCGCGCATTCTTATATTGAGGCTTTTTAAATGATGCTACTCCTCCTGCAATAGATTCGATACCCGTAAGAGCTGCACATCCGGATGCAAATGCCCGCAACACCAGAAGAACCGTTACACTTTCGGTCATTGACCGCTGCTCGTCGGAAATCACGAACTTCGGAGTTCCTTCCGGTAAAAAAAATCCGATAATTATCAGCAAAAATATTATTACAATGAATCCATAGGTGGGAAGAGCCAAAACTCCTGCAGCAGAACGAGTGCCTCTCAAATTTGCTATCGTGATTATACTCAACACTGTTATACAAATTCCGATAACATGATTTGATAGGCTCGGAAACGCTGAAATTATAGCAAAAGTTCCCGCTGATAAACTTACGGCTACGGTCAAAATATAATCGACAGACAAAGATGCCGCCGTAATTAATCCGCAAAACTCTCCTAAATTATTTTTAGCAACCGCAAAGGCACCTCCTCCTTTCGGATAAGCACGCAAAGTCTGCCAATATGAGCATATGATAATGAAAAGCAATCCCGAAATCGTCAGAGCAATCGGAATCGGAAAGGTCATCGACAACACAATTCCTAACGACAATAAAACCGCTTCCGTAGCATAAGCCACTGACGAAAGAATGTCAGAGGAAAAAACGGCAAGGGCTTTCACCTTATCCAGCCGTTCCATGACTAAATTTTCTGTTTTCAGAGGATTTCCGAATATAAAACTAGCTATTTTCATCTGACTTGCCCGATCGTTCGAGGACCAAATTTTCTGTTTTCAAAGGATTCACAAAACTACTTATCTTCATAAGTTTTATTCAAAACTTTTTTCAGTTCATTCACCTCCGTTTGAAGATCCATACGTTTTTGAAATTCCAAATTATTTGATTGAATCAATTCAAGAACTCGACTGCGCAGCTCTTTAATTTCTCGCAGCATAACCCCCATGTACTCACGTGCTGCCACGACAAAATGAGCATCATGCCTGTTCTGTTCTCCGGAGTGATAATCAAACAGAGCGATGGGGTTTCCGTCTAAATTAGGGGAAACCCAAACAGTATCGACTCCCTCTTTTTCGATAACATTCCAAGGAGCTTTGGTTGCATCATCCAACCTTTTTTCCAAAAAATTTATATCTTCCGGAGTCAATACCTGCTTCATAATTAAGCGTTCTCTGAGCTTGCTTTGTCTTCACTCGCCGCTGCAATCTGCTGTTTTGCCTCCTCTTCGGATTTTGCAACACTCAACTTAACCGAAACGGAAACTTCCGGATGTAAATTCACGCAAATCTCATAAACACCGATAGTCTTAATCGGCGCGCTGAGATCTACTTGTCCTGCACTGACTTTGTAGCCCAAATCCTTTATCGCAGCGGCAACATCTCGACCGGAAACAGATCCGTAAAGCTGACCCTTTTCACTGGCCTGACGTACCAAAGTAATGGTCAATTGTCCCATTTGATCAGCGACTTTCTGTGCCTCTGTCTTTGCCGCCTCATTAGCTTGCTGAATTTGTTCTTTCTGATCTTCAAAATATTTAAGGTTTTCTTTTGTTGCTCTCAAAGCAATTTTCTTTGGCAACAGATAGTTTCTGGCGTAACCTGGCTTGACGCTTACGACATCACCAATATATCCCAATTTTGAAACTCTCTGCAGCAAAATAACTTTTATATGTTCCATTCTGACCTCTGATTAAAAACTTACTTAAAGTTACAACAAATATATATTAGCCAGGGCAATAAGTCCAGATTTTTCAGGCGAGTTGTAGGGAGTTTTGCTCAATTTATTGAAAAAATCAACGAACAGAAAGGTTGTCTCTATTGATATGCCCCAAGTTTGATGATAGATTGCATCAGGTTGCCCGTGTGGCGGAATGGTAGACGCTACAGACTTAAAATCTGTTGTCCTTTCGGGCGTGGGGGTTCGAGTCCCTCCACGGGCACCATCCGGGATATCGCGTTAACTCAATGTTTTCATTAAATCTTGTATTCGGTTTGTGGGCACCGTCCGAAATATTTTTATTGAGATCTCTCGGTCAGTTTGCGGTTTCTTTCTCTGCCTGCGTTTTTGAGCTGCTTTCAAGCTTTACGGTTTTCTCGGAATATTTTGAAGCATTCTGTTTTCTCTTGAGATCTTTATAGCCAATTTCGCCCATGCGTCATGCAACGCATCTAGGTCTTTCCTCATAGATTCATCGGTTTTACCTGACTTTCATGACTTTTGCTTTTCTATAATTCTTTTGTTAGTCTTACCTGTTTCATCCAGTTGTTTCCTTGTTTTATTATCCGTCCGAATTTTTACGCTCTTCTTAGAATTATTTGGCGTTTTATCGACTTCCTCGGCTATTTTATCGAGTTGTTGTTTTATTTTGTCACCTGTAGCTTTCATACCGGCAACGGCGAAAACAGACATCATAGACAAAAGAAGTAAGAAAGAAATCAAATAAGCAACCGTTGCTACACCTAATGATACGGTTAAGCGTTTAGGATTTGCCCTTTCCAAATATTTGTTGACGGATTCCTCGGTAACTTCCACTGGTTCAGCAGATTCCTGCGCGTGGCATTTTTTATAATTAATTGCCCACAAAATTGCTATAAAGAACACATACAGCGAAGGCGATACGCAATCGTCAGCGCTTGATGAAACCTTCGCTGCAATCAAAATTCCTGAGATAATCCATTTTAAAATAGATATTATCACCCCGATTATGACTATACCTCCTATCGGATCAATTGGATTATAATTCGTAATTTCGGCATAGCCTTTTGCGATTTTTGATTTTATATTCTTGTAATAGAGAGTGTTTCCCCAAGATCCAAAAACTATAAATAACACCAACCAAAATACCACTAAACTTATGATTCTCTCTTCTCGATTTTGGCATAACGCAGGCAAAACGCCGTGGATTCCGCTGGTTACCAATACCAACAGCACCGCCCATCCGTACATTTTTCTAAACATCATCCATGTAATGGGAAAAAACGCTGCAGCAAAATTAAATGTGGTTTTGTTTTCTTTTTCTAATCGCTCAAATGATTCTTTATAGTATTCCGTATTTCTGTTATTCCAAAGCTCAAATATTCGGGTAAATCGCCCTTTCATGTTCATCTCATATGCTCTCACACTTATCCTGGCACAAATTCGTTAATTTTTGGTTAAATTATGCGAAAAAAATAATCCCAATTTTGTAAATAATAAATGAAACAATCCACGCGATTGCGCATTGGATCAAAACAATTCCAAGTGCCCACCTTTTTCCTAATTCTTTTTTCACTGTTGCAATTGCGGCAACACAGGGGGTATATAGCAGAGAAAAAACCAAAAATACAAAGGCTGTTAATTTTGAAAACACTTCCGGCAATGCGTCACTACTACCCAAAAGTATAGACAACGACGAAATCACACTCTCCTTCGCCAACAATCCGGATAAAAATGCCGTTGAAATTCGCCAGTCATCTATGCCCAACGGTTCAAATATCGGAGAAAATAATCCTCCCACATCCGCAAGTAAACTTGAAGCCGAATCTGTCACAAAATTCAATTTTGCATCGAAATGCTGCAAAAACCATACAAAAATCGATACAGTGAAAATTATTGTAAAGGCAAGCTTCACGAAACTTTTCACCTTGTAATATATGAGACGAAACAAACTCTTGGCGTCCGGCAATCGATAATTGGGCAATTCCATCACAAAGGGAACAGGCTCTCCCTTAAATGCGAAATGTTTCAGCACACAAATAAATCCAATTCCGACAATAATTCCGATCAAATACAATGAAATCATGACTAACGCCTGATGTTCTCTGAAAAATGCCGAAGTAAACAGCGCATATATCGGAAGTTTTGCGGAACATGACATAAATGGAATCAAAAGGATCGTCATTTTGCGGTCTCGTTCTGAAGGTAGAATCCTCGTCGCCATGATTGCCGGAACGCTGCAGCCGAATCCCATAATCATCGGCACAAAACTGCTGCCTGATAAGCCTATCTTTCTCAAAATTTTATCCATGATAAATGCGACGCGCGCCATGTATCCCGAATCTTCCAACAGTGAAAGGAAAAAGAAGAGAATAACAATCGTGGGAAGGAAGCCCAATACACTTCCGATTCCTGCAAAAGCTCCGTCTATTATCAAGGAATGAACCACTGAATTTAATCCGTAGCCATCCAATTCCAAACTGACAAAATTAGAGAATCCTTCGATTTCCAAATTCAAAAAATTAGACAGCATTTCGCCTATTGATCCGAATGTTAAATAAAAAATCAGGGTCATAATAGCAATGAAAGAAGGAAACGCCGTATACTTTCCCGTTAAAATTTTATCAATTCGCATACTAATTCTGCGACTCAATGCTTCTTTCGGCTTTCGGACAAAATTTCGACATAAATTTTCGATAAACGAAAAACGCATATCAGCAACAGATGATTCTCGATCCAGTCCTCGAGAATTTTCCATCTCTTTTATGAGACTGCTGCAAATTTCTTTTTTACCCTGATCCAAAGATAAAGCTGTTTGCATGATGGAGTCACCCTCCGTAAGTTTTGTAGCGACAAATTTCGTAGGCAGTTGTAACAAATCCATATCTCCAATCAAATGTGCAATTGAATTAATGCATGTAGCTACAGACTTTTGCTCCGTATTGATTCGGCTGTTCCAATCTAATTTCCGAGGTCTTATTTGGCATCTCGCGATATTTTCTGCGTGCTCGACTAATTCTTCAAGACCTTCTCTATGCCGTGCAGAAATGGGAACAACAGGCACCCCTAGCACCGACTCCAAGGCATTCACATCGATATATCCACCCGACTTCACAACCTCATCCATCATATTGAGAGCAATAACCATTGGCGTATCCAACTCAATCAGCTGCAAAGTCAGGTAGAGATTTCGTTCTATGTTCGAAGCGTCAACTATGTTGATAATTCCGTGTGGTTTCTCTTGCAGGATGAAATTTCTCGTGACAATTTCTTCGTTGGAGTAAGGAGACAAAGAATAAATACCCGGCAAATCCGTAAGAATCATGTCGGGATGATTTTTGATAACTCCTTTTGTTCCCTCAACAGTAACACCTGGGAAATTACCTACACGACGATTCTTCCCTGTTAATTTATTGAAAAGAGCGGTTTTTCCCGCATTCGGATTTCCTACTAATGCAAAATTGATATCTCCTGAAATCAAGTGGGCATCAGGGACCGGTGAATAACCGATATCCGTTTCGCCGATTTTAGGATGCTCCACAAAAGAAGATGATACTTGTTTTTTCTCAATATATGCAGAATTTTCGAGAGCCAACACCCTGATTTTTTTCGCGTCTTCTTTCCTTATGCTCAGATCGTAGCCCCGAATTCTGATTTCGATGGGATTTCCAAGTGGGGCGATTTTGACTAACATGACTTCAACTCCAGGAGTTAGCCCCATGTCCAGAAAATGCTTTCTCAGACTTCTGCCCGGACAATCAATTGATTTTACGACAGCTATTTTTCCTATAGACAATTCATCTAGAGTCATCTCGTCTTCTCTTTTATTACGAAACAAGAGGTTAGCAATGCCAAATCGCTATTGTCTACTAAATCTTGTTATCAAACCATCCGCTTATTTAATTTCCCACACGCTTTTTCCGTATGAAACGATGCGGGTTAGGGTAACATATTTGTTTATCTTCAACAACCTTGCGATTTTTTCATCAAACAATGATATAGACAATCACACATCAAAAGCACACAAAAAGTTAACGAATAGTTAATTCAGCGTTTTTTAACTTTTTTATGATATTTTATCCAGGGTGGGTCAGAGGGCAC
>ODAI014597698.1_pt1 | contig 21610 bp, 17 predicted proteins | sample 1539321 | NCBI WGS metagenome assembly ODAI01 (sample SAMN02144231, study PRJEB22623) | gut metagenome | biome: sheep rumen | host: Ovis aries | place: New Zealand | reverse complement strand
ACTTACGAGAATCCGTTCAAATTCTCTGGCAAAGAGCTCGATGACATCACAGGACTGTATGATCATGGGGCTCGGTCAAGAAACCCGATATCAACGCTGTGGTATGGGGTGGATCCGAGGTATGAGGAATTTCCGGAGATGTCTCCATTCGCATACTGCCATGGGAATCCGGTGAGGCTGGTAGATTTGAATGGTATGGAGGATGAAGAACAGTCCGGTTTTTTGCGATGTTCTGATATATCATCAAAAATTGAAAATATATCAAATAGAATAAATAAAATATCAAATTCGAATAACCCAGAAGAAATTCTTCAAGAAGCAGCTGGTATTGCTTATGATGGACTGTCAATACTTACACCAATCGTTACACTTCCTATTCAAGGTGTTGCTGATGCCATGGATTATGTTGATTGTGACGCTATATCATTGTATGCACAAGGATCAGTTGCTATAGGTGGAGGGGTAAATGGTAGCATTGAAGTTGGTTATATAAAAGGTGATGGCTTTTTTTTGTCAGGTTCGCTTGGAGTCGGAACAGGCGTTGATGCGTCTTTGGGTGCTGGTGTGAAAGTGTCACAGTATTCTGGAGCTGGTTCTCCTACTATAGATAGTTACGCAGGTGGTGGTTCCTCTTTAGGTATTGGGATAGGTTTTATAGACTTGGGGTTCTCTAAATCAGATGATAATAGATGGGACAGTGCAAATGTTGGAATATCACCAATAGGGAGTCCATTTGGAGCAACATTTTCTCATACAAAAACAAAAATTAAAAAAAATAAATGATAAACATTTTTGAAATCTCATCTTGCAATAAGTTAAAAAATTTTGATAAAAATTTATTACTTAAGCAGCATGGAATATATCTATATGTGGGAATACGAAAATATAGAATATCTAGAGAAAAAAAATATATACAGTTGAAAAGGTATAAAGGTCTTTTTGAAGATGTTATTTATATTCCTCCCGTTTTAAAATGTAGGTTTTTAGAAAATGAAGAAGAAGGAATGGAAATTACATTTCGTGTAAGCTGGTTACATCTTTTCGGAGAAATTTCTTCTATTATTATATTTTTGTTATTATTCTTTTTGTCGTGTATTATGTTATCATACGGCAATGAAATTATTGATTGTATCATAGTGCTCTTGTCAGGATTACTGTTTGTTTTATTATCAAATCTATATTTGCATTTTTTTTACGAAAAAGAAAAACAGATCGCAATTGAAGATCTCAAAAGTCTCGTTTTATAAAATATTTTATATACACAAATATGGCTTTGAGAGCGACCGCACCTACGAGGGCGACTGGTTCTTCTTCCATAGCGACCACCTCGGCTCAACGTCATATTTGACCGACACGGCAGTTAATGTCAGCCAGTTCGTTTGCTACACGCCTTATGGTGAGGCAATTGTGGACGAACACCTGACCACCTACGAGAATCCGTTCAAATTCTCTGGCAAAGAGCTCGATGACATCACAGGACTGTATGATCATGGGGCTAGAAGCCGCAATCCGATATCAACGCTGTGGTATGGGGTGGACCCACTGTGGGAGAAATACCCTGAATTCGGGGCTTATGTGTATTGTGCGGGGAATCCGGTGAGGTTTATTGATCCGGATGGAAGAGGCTTAAATGGAGGAGTTGTAATCATAAATGAAAGTTCTGAAACTTTGTGGCTTGGAGGAGCTTCGGGAAGTGATGGAAAGAAAGAAATTTCGTATTCTAATTCGGAGACTCATGATTTTCTAAAATTGGAATCTGGCCAGAAATTAGTTCCATATAATGATGGAGATTTAATGAAGGCTAAAATTTATAATATAAAAACAGGTGAAGAAATAGATGATGTGTATGCTTATGATGTCGATTATTTGCAATTGCAAGATGGACAAACGTTGACTGATCAGGAAGGAAATCGTTATAGTACTGACATTACAGATAAAACATCAGTAACGCCTGCATCTTCATTTACAGATAAGAAAGCTCATCCATATCATGAAAAGAAAGGAGATCTTAAAATAAGAGGAGCTGCATTGCAAAAAATAGGTTATGCGGGTACTATTGTATTTGAGAATAATAATCAGAAAGAGGGTGAAATAAAATGTGATGCAGATAATGGTGGTTATATTTTTCAGGTAAATGTTTTTTCCCCCGTTATTTATCCTGAAAAAGGAACTATACCTCATAATAAAAAAGAAGATTAAAAAAGTTTAATTAATAGATACAATATTAAAGATCGCTTAATTTACAGTAATTATATAAAAGAATTTCTATAGTTAAAATTTGCTGACTTTAACCGATTTAATAACAGGTTAATGTAAAATTTAAATGATAAAACTGAATGGATAATACAAAAAACAATGATGGAATTATCTGCATTTCTATTGTAATTCTTCTTACTATTGTAATTTATATTTGTTTTACAGCGCATATCCGTACAATGTTTTGGGCTGTTGAAACTCTGATGCTCTATTTCTTAATGAGGAAGAAAGAAATGCAGAAAGGCGAGTGGTTGGTAGGATGCTTACTAACTATGACCTCCCTATCCTTTATTTGTCTTATTGTAGATAATACGAAAAAAAACGATGATTTTCCATCTGTTTTAACTACCACTACAGTTATTTACGCCTTGTGTGCTGGTGGATTGTTATATTTGTCAAGGAAAAGCAAATCGGGCGGGCTATTTGTTAATGCAGTTATTTGGGCTTTGTTGTTATCACCTATTGCAGCTTTGTTCTTTAAAATTAGTTATAATGAAATGTATTGTCGTGAATATAGAAGAGTCTTATTAGGATATTTTGCGGCGTTGTATTTTTTCGCACATCGTAACAAATGGGAGGGCTTCCCTGAAAAATTGATGCTGTTATTGCGTATTATGATTTTTATTGCCGTAGGAGATTTAATGGAATTGAGCTACGATGTTAATGACCCAAATTATCCTTGTAAGCTCCGCTATGTGTTGATTGCCATTTTATCATTTTCACTTTACCTAGTGTATCTTTACCGGAACTCTGCATTTCGTTTGATAAAAAGAAATCCCGAAATCCTGCATAAGTTTGGGTCCGATACGTTTATAATAGCTGTGGTATGGGTTATGTTGACGTTGGAGATGTGTTATGTCTGCGATGTATTTCATTATATTATATCTGAACAGAAATTTTTAATCGCTCTATGGGCTATATATGCTTTTATTTTGATATTCACTGGACTAATGAAGAATATAAAGTACATTCGTATTGAGGGTTTTGTGTTGTTCTCCTTAACTTTGGCAAAAATGTTCTTTATCGATTTTTCTGATTTCGATACCTTTTCGAAAATTATCGCCTTAATATCAATTGGAACTTGGTTGATAATTGTTCGTTTTATCTACCATCGAAATGCCATAAAACAGGTCAAACAGAATGCAGAACTTGGTATTACAGAAGAGAAAGAAAATGGTGGGTGGAAATAGCTAACTGAATGAGATTAATTATTATTTTTAGAATGGCAAGACATAGTGATTATAAATATACTCAACCATCTGAGATGTCACTTTCTCAACTTACCTGATATTGGCGCGCAGGCAACCGTGACAGGTGTTCGGGCCTCCGGTCAATCTCTTAAGGGAAGCGCCACAAGAGGCGAAGGCCGGCGTCGGCTTCAAGTCCGACTACCAGCGTGAGGACATCCTCTTCTACTTCCATAGCGACCACCTGGGTAGCACCAGCTACCTGACTGACACGGTCGGCAACGTGAGCCAGTTCGTATGGTATGCGCCATACGGCGAATCGCTTGTCGACGAACATACGACCACTTACGAGAATCCGTTCAAGTTCAACGGTAAAGAGTTGGACGATATTACGGGGTTGTACGACCATGGGGCTCGCAACCGCAATCCGATTACAGCGGTGTGGTATGGCATTGACGAGTTATTTGAGAAGTACCCGGAGATATCAGCGTATGCGTACTGTCATAACAATCCTATTACTAGAATCGATCCAACGGGGAAGGCTGATTACTATGATGAAGATGGAACTTTGATTTGTTCAGAATTTAATGACGATAACAATAAGTATTTAGTTTCTGAATTCGATACAGAAGAAGCGATAAGAAATGGAAGGTATATACCAATTCCTAATAAAAGTGTAATCGAACGTATGGACGAAACATATGAGAAAACAGATCAGAACCAATTAGAATATGGTTTCAGAGTCGGAACTCAAGGGACAGTTACCTCTATAATAGAAGGAACTGGAACTACAAAAGCGTTGGATACTAATGGTTCACCTATATTTACTCCTGGAGAGATTTCTCGCGAATTGTGGGCTAGTCTAAGAAATGCAATTAACGAGAACAATGGTGAAGATGTTTTATACAGTATACATTCACATCCCAACTACAATGATGGAAGGTATGCCGTTTTTGGACTTGCGTTCCCTTCAAATAATGACTTGGCATACAAAAGAAGTTCAGAAGTTTATACTGATGTTGTTTTATCATACGGTAATATTGATTTTAAGAACATGGAAAAGTATAAATTAGTTGCGTTTTATAGCAGTGAAGGATTAGTGTGTACTTTAAATCACAGTCTTTTGAAAACGTTGTCAAAAAAAGTTTTTGGATATTAAGTTATGGAAAAATACTTGTTTTTTTATTAAATTCTTTTTTGGTTGTACGATTATATGCTACAGATTCTACTAAGATATCTTTTGATTACGTTGACCTTGGTTTGCCCAGTGGAACTTTGTGGGCGACATGTAATTTAGGAGCAGACAAACCAGAAGATGTAGGAAGTTACTACTCATGGGGAGAAACAAAAACTAAAGAGGACTATTCTTTGAAGCATTTTAAATGGTATTCAATGGAAAATCATAAGTATTTAGCTTATTGTACAGACTCTATTTATGGTGTAGTTGATTCAGTTACAGTTCTTAAAAATGTAGATGATGCAGCTACGATGATATTGGGAAGTGAGTGGCGTATTCCTACTCGAGAAGAAGTTGAAGAATTAATCAATGAATGTGAGTGGCGATGGGTTTCGGATTACTATACTGAAGTCACCGGTAAGCTCGGCACATCAAAACGAAATGGCAATAATTTTTTTTCCCTGCCGCTGGTCATGTGCATGGTGGTAAAATTAAGAGGAAAAATGTAGATGCTTTATATCAAACATCGAGTTTAGATAAAGATTTGTCATTGTATGCTTGGTTTGCGTTATTTGACTCTGAAAGCGAAGTATTCATAAATTTCTTACCAAAATATAGGGGAGTATTAATAAGACCCGTCTTTGACAAAAAAAAGTATTAGTCAATATATAAAAATATTGCTGTCCGATAAACATCCGTTTGACCAATAAAAAAAGGGAAAAGAACAAAAATCCATTTCCCAAGAGGTTTGTAACTTTGTGTGACCAAACATAAAATTTCAAACCATGGACAAAGGTAGCACAAATTCAGGAATTCCAGTATTCGGAGAGATAGTAAAGTTGCTCGACAAGCAAGAAATTAAAACAATAGCCGAAAAAATGAATGTGAATCGATACACAAAACGTCTCGACGCATACCAGCATCTCGTCATAATGTTGTACGCCCAACTCGGTCAGTTCGATTCACTAAGGGAAGTGGAACTTGGTTTCTTATGTGCTGCCTCGCGCATGAACCATTTCGGAATAGACTACATGGTGAGGCGGAGAATATCATAGAAGAGTTGTCCGCTTATTGTGACAGTGAAAGGCTTGAAGCCAAAGGAACAAGAAAAATAGGGTTCTGCATGTAAAATGACTTTTCACAGAATGTATTAAATTTGGACTCGGTAAATAGCGTTATTACCAGACGTTAGTGGTAGGAGAGAAAAAGTATTATAAAGTACTCATTTCGCAACAAATACCCCATTAATGAAGATTCGGACGCAATAAAATTATACCCGTATGAAGATTTCCACATCACTTATACTGACAATGTTGGCTACATTTACTCTACCAACATTCTGCAACGAACCGGAGGAAAAACCGCTTACATTGCAGATCTATTGGGTGCAAGATTCGGTTATGCCCGAAATAATCAGAGACTTTATTGAACATGCGGAGCTGAAAGGAAACGATGAAATCCTCGTATTGGGCAGGTGGTCGAAATACAATCCGTATATGAGTTTTAAACTCCAACAGAAAAGAGCCGATTATGTTCGAGACATGATTAAGGAATTTGTTGACCCCGCAATAAAAATTATAGCATGGGGACAGGACGAAGGAGGATGGATTGTAAAAGAACCTCAAACAGCCATAGACTCAATGCTGAACAATCTGACCGACATACAAATAATTCGGGCTGTTGACAATTATCGTTAAACAAAATATTTCGTACTTTTGTGGCGAAACAGCCGTTTCGGAAGAAACACTTGGTTCGACTATATAGAATATCTATAAAATTACAAATGTAAATTTTACACATGCGCAATCTATTCATTCTTGCTTTATTGTCATTTCTACCATTGATATGCAATGCTAAAGGTTTATCTGTAGAAAAGAAAGAAACGTTAGCAGCTATTGCAAAAAACGACACCATAAGGCTATGGAACATAAATGAGAACCACTCGTGTGAGTTGGCTCAAATGCCTAAAGAGGAAGTTGAGTTCTACCTAGAAGAAGTTTACAAAAACTATAGGCTACGCTACAAGACTCTGGTGAAAAACAAAGATAATGAGGGCATTTGGTTTATGCACCACGAAGTGGGAAACATCGTTAAAAGAGTCGCTTTCTTTGAAGTCGATTGTGATAAAAAACTAATGAAAAAAATCTACAATTTTTGGGATGAGTTAATGGAAACCATGTGGGAGATTAATAAGTAACTATACTCTTTCGCAGGCACTAGGCAATTTCTGGCAGCCTATACCCCTTTCCAAAATTTAAAGAATGTCCGTAATAAGGGTTTGTTATCGCCAGGCTTCACTTCACCAATGCCGTAGCGGTAGCTCGACGCCCACGACAACCCAAGCGTCTTAGACGCCTTAACCAGTTTTTCCTTCTGGTCATCTGGCAATTTGGAATAGGACGCCATAATGATTCTTGTGTTTTTTATCGGATTCTTATAGAGTTCGGAAAAATTCTTGACACCACAGTTGTTGACTATGGCAAAAACCGTCTCAGTGACAAACTTGCGGTCTTCCAACGACATTTCCTTTAAGAAATCGGCAAAAGTGAGGTCGGCAACTTCCCGAACCCATTCGTTATTAAATTCAGTTACCAAACCAGCGCCTTTAACCTCCCAGAAGAGCGGATTGTGCTGTTTAAAGCCATAGCCCTGACTTTTCACAGCCACATAATCCTTCTCGTGTTCTAAAAGCATACCTACAATAGAATGCGACGGCACAAAGGTGTGAATCTTATCCTTTGTCTTCTGGTAACGGGGGGTATCCTGATTTTTCTCAAGAAAGCCAGGGCCATCGAAGTTATAGACCGCCACAACGTCGTTAAGGCGGTCTTCATTCATTTTAAGGTAGGCATATAAGGCTTCGTTTGCGCCCTTCGAATGTCCTACAATATAGTACCGCTTCCCTGGTTCAGTTTCGTTGAAATAGCCTACAGCCTCCGTCTGGCCGGGTATTTCGGGCAGGTACGAGAGCATACAGTCTTCTTTCCAACCAACAATAGTCGAGTCGGTGCCCCGATAAGCCACTACGCTATCTCCATTACCTAAATCGAAAGTCATCGCGGCAAATTGCACAACCCTGTCCTCGTCGAAGACATTCCGGAAATTAACGACACGCACCCCCGCAAACCGCTTCGTCTTCACAGCCTTGCAGAGGACGAAAGGCGCAGTCTTAGCCGGAAAGATATCCTTTTCAACATCTATCTCCATGTTAATATCTCCGAAAACAGAGCTGTTGTCGTCATGAAGTTGTACATATTCGGCTAGCGTATAACCAGCCACCTTGCCGACGACAGTACTGAACTGTTCATACTTATAATAGCTGATCAACGAAAAAATAAGGGCATCCACTTCGTTTAGCGGGTCGCTCTCAAACGACAAGTCGCCGCGCCATTCCAGATAATCGAGCATATTCATAGGCACTACAATGTTTCGGGTTTATTGTTTAAGGGATATTAATCGTCGAGTGTTTTTTTAGAGGTCGAAAGCCTCGCGGATTGCCTTTATTTTGCTCCAAAAACCGCGGAAGAACTGAGGATTATATTTGTATGCCAACACAATTAATCCTATTACCACAGCAAAATATATCAACCGGCCGTAACTCATATTGAAAAATGTTTGTTAGAAAATACTCGACTTTTGCATTTGACAGAAGAAGATGCGCTCTGTTAACAGATAAAGCGAAAAAGAGCCAAGCCTTTGACACAATTCAATGAATTATACCAACTTAGTTTCATATAGAATAAGACAACCGAGAAACTTAGCCTACACAAATATATTAAAGTTAAATCTGTATACCAACTATCTTCCAGCTTTGCCCGCAAAATATTAGCAATATTTGTGTTAACTTTGCATTACGACCCGAATACGGGTAAGTTGTTACTGATGTAGTATGAAATAAACTTGTTTCTCTTGACGGTGTTGTGCCGTTGGTTACACATAAGGTCGACGACCTTGTTAAAGCTGCCTCTTTTTAGAACCAGTGTATAGAGAGAAAGAAGACTGATAAGACTTTCTTACAAACACATGAAAAAAATACTATTCCTACTATTAGCCGCTTCTGCAAACTCGTGGGCGGTAGACATGAACCCAGAAGATTATGGGGAACGCGTAGAGGACTTCGGCCTGAAGGGACCCGTTAAGAGTTATTCTGCTGTATCGCGAAACAAAAGCCTCTACCTCGCCTTCAACAAAGACGGACTGCTCACCCAAGGAAAGGCCACTAACGTGGAAGGCACGGCAAGCACACTAACAACAGACTTCGACATAGTGGGCAACATTGTACGCAGAACACACACCGATTTCAGCCTGAAATGCCCCGAATGCGAAAAACTGACCGAAGAATACAAGCAGCTGGCAGCAGACGCCGATGTAACGACTGACTACAACAAGTGCAAAAACAACGCCGACTTCGCAAAGAAACAAATCAAGTGCAACACCACTTTCGAGTACAACAACAAAGGCGAACTGGCGAAAAAGGTAGAAACCAAGGCCGTTAACGAATACGAACCCTTCACTACCCTGTACAGGTACGACGAGGAAGGGCGGAAAACTGGCGAACGCCACTACCGAGGAAACGCCGACAACAACAAAAACAGTTCCGACAAATGGGACGATACCTGGGTTTACGAGAACGGACGTCTGATAAAGGACAACGATTACACCTACAAATACAACAAACTGGGACAACTGGCGGAGAAATCGTACAAGGGTGACCCTAACAACAAGTATGTCTTCACCTACCTCCCTAGCGGTAAACTGAAAAAACGGGTGTATGGCAACCGCAAAGACACCATTGTCTGCAACACCAACGGAGACACTGTACTCTACGCCCACAAAAGCTACTTCCAGTACCACCGCCCAGACGGCGAGATTGAAAGACGCATTATGCCATTCACTACTTCGCGAGAAATTACGAAGTTCAACAAAAAGAACCTGCGCACCAGCCGCAGAATTTACGACGAAAACAACGCCATTGCCTTCGAAGATATTTTCGACAACGAGGGCAACTGCATAAAGTCTATTTTCGAGGACGGACACATTGAACGTACTTTCGACAAGAAAACCGGCTACAAAACCGAGAAGTTGTTCAAATTCGACATCCCTCTCGAGTTTTCCGAGTACAACGCTTCTGGCGTATGCACCAGAGAGTGGCACTACGACAAAGACGGGCACGTTACTAGAAAACACGTTAGAACAACCGACGAATACGGAAACGTGATTAAGCATGTGGAAACCGTCTACCGCTATAAAGGTGGTGAGAACCTCGAAAAGGAGTACGTGACCACCTACACCATCACTTATTACTAAAGCGGTTACTTTTATCCATTTCTGCTTACTTTTAATGCATTTTTGCTCTTTACGAGAACGGGAAAGCGGTCTAACTTTGCTTCATCAACAAAGTTAAACTAAAGAAAAGCATTATGGATATTCTAGTTGTAGCACTCATTTTTGTTTGTGCCTTCTCTTCGGTAATCGCATTATTGAACGACAATAACAAGGCGACCATAGCGGTTTTGCTTCCAATTCCGGCACTGGGCATCTACAGCCACTACCTCGGCATACCCGGCATGTTCCAGTTTATTGCATTTTTAAGCACCTGCGCTGTAGCACTGGAAATTCTCTTGTTGAAGCAAGTTGGCAGCGAGAAGCAGAACAGCCTCTTTTCCCTTCTGCCGCTGGTAGGTTATGTGGTTGCAGTTTACATGTGCCACACCATTACAGGTTCCGGTGTCAGACAGTCTGTACTGATGGGCAGCAGCTACTATATGTATGTGCTTACCTTTTTCCTTCTGTTAATACAGAAACACGACAAACAGGTTATGGCAACCGTCTTGAAATAAGAAAACAAAACATACCCCGTAATAATCGGCAGACAACTTTACTTTTGTCTGCCGATTATTGTTTTAGAACCGCATATTTACTATTATTGTAAAAAGATGCGCATATTTTATGGAACCAACCGTAGAGAAACCAATTATAAGGAGCCCGTTCAGAAGGTTACTCGGAAGAGAATTCTATATTCTGAAACGTAAGCTCAAGTGGTATTTTTCTGGTACCAAATTCGCAAAAAGAGACGACCGCATAAAGTGCGGGAATGTGCTTATTGAACATAAATCGACGCTGTTACGCAAGCTAAAGGACGTTGATATGCGTCTGCAATACAACAAGATAACGAACCTTCAACTGGCCATTGCGCCCATCAACGGCATTGTAATAAAACCCGGAGAGACCCTTTCGGTATGGAAACTGGTGGGTCGACCATCTGCCAGGAAAGGCTACAAGGTGGGAATGATGATCCACAACGGCAAAGTGGCGGAAGGAGTTGGCGGTGGCTTGTGCCAATTGGGTAACCTGCTCTATTGGATGGCACTGCACACGCCCCTGTCTGTTACCGAACGCTGGCGCCACAGCTACGACGTGTTTCCTGATGTAAACCGCACTATTCCTTTTGCCTGTGGGGCGACCCTCGCCTACAACTACATCGACCTGCAACTGACCAACAATACCGAATACTCCTTCAAGATAAACCTCTGGTTGGACGAGGAATTTCTGCACGGCAGCATCGGCTGCGACCAAGCCGTGAACAAAACCTACGAGGTGTATGAAACCGACCACCAGATTACCCAGCAGATGTGGGGCGGATATACCCGCCATAACCGTATTTGGCGCAAAATTACCGACAACACGACCAACGAGGTACAGCACGAACTTGTTGCCGAAAACAATGCCATTATGATGTACAACCCACTGCTTGACAAATGACCGCGACAGCGCACCATATAAACTACACACTTTGACAACTAAACGAACGAATAAATCATGGCGAAATCTATAGTCTTTATAGACACAGAGGTTGGAATTAGCGACAAAAAGATTAAAGACCTGGGCGCTATTGACGATAAACAGCGTGAACTCCACACCCACTCGATTGAGGAATTCCGCGACTTCATCGACCACAAGGAATTCCTCTGCGGACATAACATCATACACCATGACCTGAAATATCTGACGCCTGCACTGGAAGAACTGAAAGGTACATTCGGACGGTTTTCGTCTTTTCTGAAAAATATGCTGCCAACTGGCGACGCCCAACCCGTCACCAGAACCATCGACACGCTTTACCTGTCGCCACTGCTGTTCCCTAAAAGACCCTACCACAAACTGTTAAAAGACGACAAAATACTAAGCGACGAACTGAACAACCCGCTCAACGATGCCATAAAGGCACGCGACCTGTTTTGGGACGAAGTAGCCGCTTTCAACAAGCTAGACTATAACCAAAAATGCATCTACTTCGGACTACTCAACAACGTTCCCGAATTCACAGGATTTTTTGACTATACCGATTTTCACGAGGCGCCAACCGACTTAGCCGCACTGATCAGGCAGGAATTTGAGGGTGAAATTTGCGGTAACACAGACCTTGAAAAAATAATAGCGCAACAGCCGGTAGAGTTGGCCTACACCCTGGCCCTAATCGGCACTATGGACCGGTGCTCCATAACCCCTGCCTGGCTGCTGAAAAACTATCCCGATATAGAAAACGTCATCTACCAGCTGCGCCAAGCCCCGTGCAACCAATGTGCCTATTGCAGGAGCCGCCTAAATGCGGAGAACGGTTTGAAAAAGTTTTTCGGTTACCCCAAATTCCGTCTGTTCAACAACGAGCCTTTACAGGAAAATGCCGTAAAAGCGGCCATTGAAGGCAAGTCGCTGCTAGCCATTTTCCCAACAGGCGGAGGCAAGTCTATCACCTTCCAACTGCCTGCCCTGATAGCAGGCGAACTGGTGCGCGGACTAACGGTCGTCATCTCTCCGCTACAGTCGCTGATGAAGGACCAAGTCGACAACCTGATTGAGAAGGGTTTGACCAATGCCGTCACTATCAATGGAATGCTATCGCCATTAGACCGAAAAGAGGCCATAGAACAAGTTGCCGACGGCACTGCCAACCTGTTGTACATCTCGCCCGAACAACTTCGGTCGAAAACAGTTGAAAGCCTGTTGCTGAAGCGTACTGTGGTCCGGTTTGTGATTGACGAGGCGCACTGCTTCTCGGCATGGGGGCAAGATTTCAGAGTTGACTACCTCTTTATTGGCGACTTTATTCGCGAATACCAGAAAAAGAAACTCTCTCCAAATCCCGTTGCCGTATCGTGCTTTACCGCCACCGCCAAACAAAAAGTCATTTCCGACATTAAAGACTACTTTTTACAGAAACTCGGCATCGAACTTGAAATGTTCACCACCAGCGCCACCCGCAAAAATCTGCACTATAACGTGCGCTATAAGGAAACAGATGCCGACAAATACAACGAACTCAGACAACTAATCGAGTTTAAAGACTGCCCTACCATTGTATACACCGCACGAACAAAGCGTACAAAAGAACTGGCAGAAAGACTGACGAAAGACGGCTTCCCGGCACTACCCTACAACGGAAAGATGGACCCAACCGAAAAAATTGCCAACCAAGAGGCTTTTATCAAAGACGAGGTAAAAGTGATGGTTGCCACCTCGGCATTCGGTATGGGTGTCGACAAGCCGAACGTGGGTCTGGTGGTCCACTACGACATTTCTGACTCTCTGGAAAACTACGTGCAAGAAGCAGGCAGGGCCGGACGTGACCAAAACCTGCAAGCCGACTGCTATGTGCTGTATAACGACAACGACCTCAACAAACACTTCATCTTGCTCAACCAAACGAAACTCAGCATTAGCGAGATACAGCAAGTTTGGAAAACCATAAGAAAGTTCACAAAAGAACGACTCGTTGTCAAATGCTCCGCTCTTGACATTGCACGCGAAATCTGGGGTGAAAGCAATTCAGGAAGTGAAACCAAAATCGACAAGGAAACCCGTGTAAAGACAGCTATTGCCGCGCTTGAAGATGCTGGATTCGTAAAAAGGGGGAGAAACTATCCGCGTATCTTTGCCGACAGCATCCGCGCAAAAAACATGGACGAGGCCGGGCTCGTCATCGACAAATCGCAAAATTTCGAGAGTCCAGACCACAAACTATACGCCCGCCGCATTATCAAATCGTTAATTTCCAGCCGTTCAATCGCTAATGCCAATAACAACGAAGCCGAGTCAAGAGTCGACTACCTTGCCGACACACTGGGTATAAAGAAACAAGACGTCATTAGTTGCATCAACACCATGCGACAAGACGGACTACTTGCCGATGGCAAAGACATGTCGGCCTTCATCAGCTACGACGACACCGAAAATAAAGCCAAACTGGGGCTAGAACGCTTCCTTAAAATCGAGAACTTCTTGCTTGGGCAAATCGCGGACGAAGAACAGACCTTCCAATTCAAAGAATTGAACGGACTTTTTGAACAGAACGGCATTAAGTGTACTGTTCGCAACATACGAACCATTCTCTACTACCTGACCATTAAGGGTTACATCAAAAAAGAGGAACTGGTTGCCGAGCAGAGTACACATATTGTACGCATGCTGCCCTACGACACCATAACTGATAAATTCAAAAAGCGCGCCGACATCTGCCGCTTTATTGTAAAAGAACTCTACAAGAGAGTTCTGACCACAAAGAAAGAACAAGGAATGAGCGCGGTGGAATTTTCGCTTCTTGAACTGCTAAACGGCTACAACAAGATGTCGGGGACAGGGTTATTCAACCAGAATGCGAAAATTGAAGATGTAGAAGACGCCCTGCTCTATTTACAGAAAATTGGCGTGATGAAGTTGGAAGGCGGTTTCCTGGTTTTCTACAACAACCTTGAAATAGAACGCTTCACCGTTGACAAAGAAGGTAATAAGATTCTCTACTACAATAAAAAACACTACGAAAAGCTTGAAAAGTATTACGAACTGAAAATTCAACAGATACACATTGTGGGCGAATACGCAAACCTGATGGTGAAAGATTACAACGCCGCACTCTCATTTGTTGCCGACTACTTTACAATTGACTATAAGAAGTTCATAAACAAATACTTCAAGGGGGAACGTATTGCTGAAATTAAGAAGAGTATAACACCCGACAAATACAAACAGATTTTCGGAGAACTGTCGGCAATGCAGAAAGCTATTATCGACGACAACGAGAGCAAAAACATAGTTGTAGCCGCCGGCCCCGGTAGTGGCAAGACCCGTGTGCTGGTACACAAACTGGCATCGTTGTTACTGCTGGAAGACGTCAAACACGAGCAACTACTGATGCTGACTTTCTCGAGGGCTGCTGCAACCGAATTTAAGAAGCGACTGATAAACCTGATTGGAAACGCTGCCGCCTACGTTGAAATAAAGACCTTCCATTCGTACTGCTTCGACCTACTGGGGAAACTAGGTTCTATAGAAGACTCAGAATACGTGGTACGCCAAGCCGTATCGATGATTGAAAACGGAGAAGTCGATCCCAAGAATATAGCAAAAGTCGTTCTCGTTATCGACGAGGCACAAGATATGGACAAAGACGAGTTCGCCCTTGTTGAGGCGCTGATGAAGAACAACGAAAACATGCGCGTAATTGCCGTGGGCGACGACGACCAGAACATCTACGAATTCCGTGGGGCAAGCTCCGAATATATGAAGAAACTGATTGACGTATATGGTGCAAAACGCTACGAACTGGTTGAGAACTACAGAAGCAAGAGAAACGTGGTTGCCCTTGCCAATGCCTTTGCCTCTCGTATAGGCAACCGTATGAAAAGCCAAGAGGTGACTGCCATACAGAAAGAAACGGGCAACGTGCTTATTACCAAGCACACCAGCTCGAACCTGGAAGAGCCCATACTTAGAATGATACAAGCCACCTACAAGTCGGGAAGCGCGTGCGTACTGACTACTACCAACTACGAAGCCGCCAACATGGTAGGATTACTGACCAAAAACGGGTATAGGGCCAAACTCATCCAGTCGCTGAACGGCTTCAGATTGTCGAACCTTATGGAACTTCGCCATTTTATGAAGATTATACAAAACAATCTACATGGTTCGTCAGTAATATATGAGCAACTGTGGCGTGAGGCCAAAGAGAGACTGAACAGAGTATATAACGGCAGTTCATGTTTGGAACTCTGCAACAAACTGTTACAACAATTTGAAGATGTAAATCCTAAGATTATGTATTGGACCGATTTAAAGGAATACATCATAGAATCGAACATTGAAGACTTTTACCAAGCAGAAAGCGGCACCATCATCGTTTCGACCATCCACAAATCGAAAGGACGGGAGTTCGACAACGTATACTTGATGCTGAACAAGCATAAGGCAGAGACCGACGCAGAGAAAAGAGCGCTGTATGTGGCCATGACACGTGCAAAAGAGAACCTTTACATACACTGCAACAACGACATTTTCGACGGTTTCCGTCTCGAAGGCGTGGAACACCGGAGAGACACGACCGAATATGCCGCACCTGCTGAAATTGTCTTACAACTTAGTCACAAAGACGTCTTTCTAGGCTTCTTTAAAGGCAAAAAAGAAACTATTTTCAAACTGCGTAGCGGCATGCCGTTAAAAGTTTACAACGAGAGCCTTGCCACCGACATCAACGGCTGCGAAACCGTTGTGGGCAAACTGTCGAAAAAATGCCAGGAGACAGTCGACAATTTCAAGAAAATGGGTTACGAGACAACTTCGGCCACCATTGACTTTATTGTGGCGTGGAAAGGAGAGGAAGACAAAGAAGAATCGGCCATCATTCTGCCTACACTGAAAATGAAGAGAAAAGACAACTAAACGAATTTTTGGCAAACAGATAGCTATTAAGTACTTAGAACAGGGTAAAAACCTATTATTTTTCAAGAAAAACTAGAGTCCAAAATCAAATATTAGCATCAGTATATTGGAAGAAACAAGTTTTTTTATTTTTTTGCGAATAAACCTTGTACTAACCATATTCTGGTTTAACCGAACTTTGATTATTAAACTCTTATAAAATACCCTGTTATGAAAAAACTTCTCATTTTAGCGATAATGCTGTCGAGTTTTGTTGTTGTAAATGCAATAAAGGTTCATTCCGCAGGTAACCTAGTTTTCTTGAACGGAGTGAGCACTGTTAATGTCAGATTTACATACGACAATATGATGGTTAACGGGATGACCGAGACCGACTATGTTAAAAAGAAAGTAAGCGAATACAATGCCCAAAAACCTGGCCGGGGCGACGAATTCGCAAAAACCTGGGAAACAAACAAACAGCATGTTTATCCCAATCACTTTATTGAGCTTTTCGAAAAGAATTGCGATATGGTGAACAACAACTTCTTCGAGCAGAAATACTCCATTATTGTAAACACCAACTTTTTCGATCCTGGCCTGCATGCCGGTGTCGGCCACAAAACTGCAGAAATAAGTGTGGTGGTGCGTATTGTTGAAACAGCCTACCCCGACAAGGTTCTGGGCGAAATTACCATCCTCAATAGTTCAGGCCATGCCGGACTTGGCCACGAATTCGACGCTGCCAGCCGCGTTGCCGAAGCATACGCCAAAGCGGGCAGAGAGTGTGGGAAAATCATTAAAGAGGCCTGCAAATAAGCCAACACCATAGCACACCTGAAACTGGCACCCTATCTACCCTATTTTGCAATTTTTGAAAAATCACTATTTATAGGGATATTTTCTAATACGTTTTTTATAGAAATTTGTAACAGAACAATAAGATGCTCTTACAAGTAAACTATTCATTAATAACACAACCTTGTTTAACTACACATTTTATGAAGAAAAAAAACGACTGCCCGTGAGGTCAGTCGTTTTTTTGTGTAGGAAAAATTAGGACCCGACACGCTGCAACTAGCACATAAAGCGCAACTACAAGAAGACTTCTAGGTGTTTTGTTTTTGAACACTGGTAATTGTGCATCAGCTTACCGCAGATATTTGCAGGCCAAGCAGGAAAAAAAGGGATGCTGCCGCTAAAACAGCCAATACAAAAGGCGTCTGACAACTGAAAACACCCCCTTTTTGCTAAAAAAATGCTATTTTTTAGCAAAAGTACAACCACCTAACAATCAAACAATAAAACGGAGATTAATGGAAAATTGACAAAATAAAAGCGCCGAAAAAGTCCGAAAGTTTTTTTGTTTGAAACAAACATACTAACCTGACAGCGGGCTTTTTTTTAGTTTTGCCACAATCTTTTTATGAAAGCCAAAGGCTTTTAAATGCTAACATAACACTTACTTTTTTATATTGGCGAGGGAGGTGACGCTGTGAAAGTGCTGCCCCCTCATTTTTTATATCTCCCCACACACACGCAACAGTAAAAACAACTATTGTTTACGTTAAATATAGCCGTATTTAATATAAGAATGTCTGAAATACGACCTCCAAAAGGAACAAAATGAAAAAATATTGTCCTAACTCAATTTTTTTTTGCTTTTTTCTTGTACGATACCAAAAATTTCTCTTATCTTTGTGGTGTAAACAAAACAGATAGATTTTTCATAGTTAAGGTTTTTAGGTTAAGGAGCGTTGTGATAACGCTCCTTAATTTTTTATATGCCAACAGCGTCAATAAATAAAAACTGGTATTCAATGTTTGCACAAATTGGCTAACTTTGTAAAAACAAACATTGATAAAATATGGCAGAAAACTTTTCTAACAGCATCAAATATATTGGTGTAGACGATTTGGACATCGACCTGTTCGAAGGCCAATACAAGGTTCCAGAAGGAATGTCTTACAACTCGTACATTATTCTCGACGAAAAAGTGGCCGTTATGGACACCGTTGACGCAAGAAAGACGGACGAGTGGCTCAACAACCTGCAAAAGGAACTTGGTGCCCGCACACCAGACATCTTGGTAGTTCAACACATGGAGCCCGACCATGCCGGCAGCATTACCGCCTTCACCGAGAAATATCCGAACGCGCAGCTTTACTGTACGGCACAGGCTGTTAAAATGTTCGCCCAATTCTTTGAAGACGTCGACTTCAACGGTAAACTGAACACCGTGAAGGAAGGCGATACCCTGGCACTGGGACAGCATACCCTTACCTTTATTATGGCGCCAATGATACACTGGCCCGAAGTGATGGTAACCTACGAACAGAGCGAGAAGGTGCTGTTTGCCGCTGACGCATTCGGCAAATTCGGCGCCCTTTGCAAGTACGACGGCGACTGGGCATGTGAGGCCCGCCGCTACTACTTCAATATTGTAGGTAAATATGGCGTACAGGTCCAGAACCTGCTGAAGAAGGCTTCGACCATCGACATTAAGACCATCTGTCCGCTTCACGGCCCAATCCTTAGCGAGAACCTCGGCTACTACCTCGGCCTGTACGACACTTGGAGCAAGTACGAGCCCGAAAACGAGGGCGTGCTGGTGGCTTACGCCTCATTCCATGGCGGAACAGCCGATGCCGCAAAGAAGATGGCTGAAATTCTAAAAGCCAAAGGCGCGAAGAAGGTTGCCATTGCCGACCTGAACCGCAACGATATGCACGAGGCGGTTGAAGACGCTTTCCGCTACAATGCTATGGTGCTGGCCGCTCCGACCTACGACGGCAACATGGCGCCAGCCATGCACGACTTCTTGCACCACCTGCAACTGAAAACCTACCAGAAGCGCCGTGTGGGCATCATTGAAAACGGTAGCTGGGCTCCGGTTTCAGGCAGAATTATGCGCGCTATGCTGGAAGAAATGAAGAACATTGAAATTGTCGACACGGTGGTTACCATCAAAAGTCGCATGAAGAAGGCCGACGTTGCCAACCTTGAACTGCTGGCCGACGCTATTCTGAAATAAACACTGGCCTCACATTGTTCATTATTATAAAAAACAAACGGAGATACAATCGCATCTCCGTTTGTTTTTTATCCGAAAGAAACGTTTCAAAGCAAAGTTTTATTGACAATTCACCTGAATTATAAAAAAGTACTTTGCATACGTCATTTCTAATTTTTAATTTTGAATAAAATAATCAATTACAATGAAAAAAATACTTCTACTTTTTTTCTCCATCGTTTCTGCAGTTTTCTGTCAGGCACAGACCAACACAGAAGACTCTACCACAAACGTAGTTGCCTATTTTAACAAGGGCGACACTGTTATTTACGAATATACCCACATGAATCCGAAATACATAGGGAAAGACACCCTTTATGACCTGTATTTAAAGTCAAGATTCCAACTGTCCATCCTTTCTGCGTCCGATGAGGGATACCGTATGGAATATACCCCTATCAGTAACACTTACTTACCCGACTCTCTTCTTACCGAAGAGGGAAAAACAGGGGTCAAGATGATGAAAGCTATGGAACAGATAGCCTTTAAAATAAAACCGATTTTCGTATTGGACGAATATGGCTCTCTAAAGAAGATAGAGAACAGCAAAGACATCATGTCAAAATGGAAAAAATTGGTGGATGTAGCCGTAAAAGCTTTGTACGACGAAGAACCTGGTATGGAAAAAGTTATAAAAAAGAAGGATATAAAAAAAGATATGCTTTCAATGGCAAAAACGGAGAATGACCTTTGGGAACTCTTCGAGGAGATGATTGTCCTTTTTTCCTACCACGGAAAAGCTTTCGCCATGAAAGACACTACCATAGCAACTGAGACTGGAAGCACCTACATCTACAGCGGGAAAGACCAGCCCGACGAATACGGAACCGACAACGACTACATGGTTTTCGCAAAACAAACCGCCAACATCCCTTCGGAAACAGTACAGAATTTTGTCGGGGAACAAATGGAGAAACTTGTAGGAGAGGAAATGGCTGACAGTCTAAACAAAATAGTTAAAGGCTCAACCGGATGGCCGGCAATTGAAGTGACCAACACCCACATTGTAAGATACTGGTACAACGGTTGGCCGAAGGAAACCACTACCGTTAAAAAGGTACGGCCGGTAAGTGTTGTGAAAGAGGAAGACGCTAAGGCGAAGGAAATCAGGTTTATTGAATGGACCAATTATAGATTTAAGTAAAAGAAACTCTTTACAATAGATTACGTATGGGTAAAGTTTTCAAGATAAAGTCAGACCAGATAAAACAATTAGTCGACAGTCCGATTGGCAAAGGTGGTTGTTTAGCCACAGACTACATAGTATGTGAAGGATTCAGGGTTGGTTACATGTATCGTGAAGAGGCTGACAGCAAAGAGGACACGGGGTGGCGTTTCTTTTCTGGTGAAGAAGACCAAGACTATATTGACGACTTAAGCCACACTGGTGTTTACAGCGTCAACACAATTGCGAACTACGACCCTGAAATTATTCCATTTCTTGATGCGCCCTACGGATCGGCATTTGAAAGAGACCTCAATACCGGTGAATTTTTGGAAACTACATAGTTATTTACGGTCTCGCATTGGATTTGCCCAATTGGCTTCTCTTGTCATTACCTTTATGGCGAGGGTACAATACACGGCGTGCCTCCTAAGTACTTTTTCACAAGTTGTTAAAACGACTCTGGCACCTCATTATAACTATGGTCAAATTCGAGGAAACGTTGCCTTACTGTTTCGTTGCCTACAAACATTGGAAATTCCCTTATGAATTTTTCGTAGGTGTAGGTAAATAAGTCAATTGACATATATTCAGCTAGACCCAAAAGATATTTATCTAGATTAGTACGGTATAGCTTCAATATCATTTTATTGGCTTCCTCATTATTACGAAAATGTTTGAAAATAGAACCTCCAAGTCCTTCACTAATACCATCATTATAATTTTTTAAAAGAAAGGAAACCACATAGTTGTATTCGCTAGCTGATAGGAGTTTCTTCCTTTCTAACAACCCTGTGATTTTGTAGTATTCTATATATGTTCTCTCTTCATTCAGAAGAATAGCATCAAAAAGACTATCCATAACTGCTTGGCTAGATGGTATAGATAAATCTGAAGAAATAAAATCTGGGTTAGGATATTCCATGCTTTTTATGTGTAGCCTGGTATAATGAATATATCCGATTTTGCCATCTTTAGTTTTGACCTTGATCATTTTAGAAGATTCAAGCTCCTCTTTCGACATAACGACAGCAACTTCTTCCGATGTTTTGACAGT
>ODAI011741815.1_pt1 | contig 21612 bp, 20 predicted proteins | sample 1539321 | NCBI WGS metagenome assembly ODAI01 (sample SAMN02144231, study PRJEB22623) | gut metagenome | biome: sheep rumen | host: Ovis aries | place: New Zealand | reverse complement strand
GTGGGTTTAACGCCGGAATTCGAGAAGCTGTAAACCGCGGATATGAATTTATATGGATAATGGATGACGATACGCTTCCTTATCCTGATACATTATCGTTGCTTCTGGAGACGGATCGATTATTGAATGGTAACTACGGTTGGCTATCATCAGTTGCGCTATGGAAAGACGGAAAAGAGTGTAAAATGAATCGCCCTAAGCTTTTAAAGGCATTCTATCAGGATATTCATTTATTGCAACATGGCATTGTAAGGGCTGAACAGGCAACCTTTGTATCATTATTTTTCAAAAAAGAGACAGTATTAAAGTTTGGACTTCCTATTAGTGATTTTTTTATATGGGGAGATGATATTGAGTATACCCGTCGAATTGCAGTTAGAGGAAAGTGTCCTTCTTATGTTGCGGGAAAAAGCAGAGTATTACATGCCACAAAAGAAAACATTGAAAGCAATATTGCTACTGACACAATAGAACGCTTACCTCGCTATAAAATGGCTTTGAGAAATGAAAACTTTTTCTTCCGTCAGGAAGGAATAAAAGGATTCTTTTATTACATAGGCAGGTCAGCGAGATCGTTTTTTAGATGTCTAAAAGCCAAAGACCATAAAGTCAAAAGATGTAGTATCGTTGTTGGTCAGGTGATAGGTGGCCTATTCTTTAACCCAAAGATAGAAAGAGTCAGTGAAAATAAAACCTGTTGATTAATATGATGGTTATGTTAGAGGTGTGATTGTTATGAAAGAAAGAAACACCATAATAACAAAAGGAGATAGAGAGAAAAAAATAGATTTTATCGTAGCATGGGTGGACGGTACGGATCCAAATTGGTTAAAAGAAAAACAGGTGTATGATTCAAACTCCATTTCGAAATACGATAAGAATTGGATCAATGGGGACAGCAGATATAGGGATTGGGATCTTATGCGGTATTGGTTTCGAGGAGTGGAGACATTTGCTCCCTGGGTTAATCGGATTTGGTTCGTTACATGGGGACATTATCCTGAATGGTTAAATATCAACCACCCAAAACTTAGAATCGTAAATCATAAGGATTATATCCCTGCAAAATATCTTCCGACATTTAGTTCGCATACAATTGAATTAAATTTGCATAGAATATCCGGATTAGAAGAGCAGTTCGTGTATTTCAATGATGACATGTTCCTGATAGATAAAGTGCGACCAGAAGACTTTTTTTACAAGGGACAACCCTGTGACACAGCGGTGCTTTTGCCAATTACTCTTGAGCAAAATGGAATTCGTGCAGAAATAAATGACATGTATGTTATTAATGAACACTTTGTAAAAAAAGAGGTGATGAAAAAAAATTGGAGAGCGTGGTATTCACTGAAGTATGGAAGGCTGTTAATGAGGACGTTACTTTTAACACCGTTCCGGTTGTTTCCCGGTTTCTTTATTAATCATCTGCCATGTTCTTATAAAAAGCAGACATTTATTGATGTATGGAATAAAGTTCCGGATATTTTGGACGAAACATGTACACATAAATTCCGTGCAACGACAGATGTCAATCAGTGGTTGTTTGAATACTGGCAGTTTTGCACCGGTTTTTTTCCTCGTAATTATGATTTTGGCAGATACTATGAGGGGAAAGACCTGTTTCCAGAGATGTGCGATGACATCTTGCACCGACGACATAAGATAATTTGTTGTAATGATTCGCCTGAATTAGTGGAATTTGATTACTATAAAGCGAGATTACATGCGGCATTTGAAGGGATTTTGCCTAACAGATCAGAGTTTGAAAAATATGATAGATAATTATACCGGAATAATGTTGTCACGAGATCTGTAAAGCTAATTTAAAGCATATGAAATGAAGAAAGGGATAGTAAATTCGTCATGATTTCAAAAAGCAATAAGTATATTTGGCTGTTTGGAGAAAACTTAGGTGAGACCGCTAACAACAATTCTTTTTATTTATGGAAACATATAGTTGAAAACCATGACGAAGTAGATGCATATTTTATAGCGCAGAAGGTGCCGAGTATATTAAAAAAATATAAAAGTCTGAAAGAAGGTGCAAAGAAGAATTTTATATGGAGAAATTCAAAAGAACATCTATTACTATATTTCAAGGCTGATATGTATTTTGTGAGTGTGAGCTATCGTGACATTCAGCCGGATAGAGTATTATTTAAGAGTTTTCAGCCAGAACCTACCGCGCCTCTAATATATCTACAGCATGGAGTTCTTGCTATGAAACGGTTAGGGTATGAACCTTCATATGCAAATAACACTCTGTTTCGCTTTTTAGTTTATAACCCAACAATCAGCGAAAAATTAATGAAATATAATGGATTTAAGCAGTACCAAATATATGACGGAATATATCAGCCTCGCTATAGCGAACTTGCCAGACGCATGCTTAGCTATAGAAAACGAAGAAAAAGGGATTTGAAATATAATGCTGATAATGAATGCATAGGTAACACAGGAAAAAAATTTCTATGGTTTGTTACCTGGCGTGAGTACTTTGGTGATAATAGAGAAACAGAATTATTTATTTCAAATATCAATACTGTTCTCTCCGATAACAGGTTTAGGGAATATCTGCTAAATAATGGCACGCTACTAACGCTTTGTCTTCACCGGTATTTTTTGGTAAAGCATGTCGATAGAATAAAGGCTGTGCTTAAGGGACTGCCCAATGTAAAAATTGTTTATGCCAAAAATGTAGATTTAATGAGAATGATCGTTAAAAACGATATATTGATTACGGATTATTCATCATTAGGCTTTGATTTTACTTTTTTGGAAAAACCGGTGATTCTTTATCAGCCGGATTTAAAGGATTACATCAAGCAGCGTAGCCTATATTGCAGTGAAAATGAGCTGAAGAAAGTTAATATAGAAACACCATCTGAATTGGTTGACTTGTTCATTAACGAAAAGATTTCTATCAACAGTTTTTTTAAAGGCAACATGCATAGTGAAGCATCTTTGAATGAGGTGGCCGGAGGAAAATATAATGAAAGACTATTCAATTACCTGTTTCAGATGGAAGAAAAATCAATAGCGTTTTTTGGCTATGATTTTTCAGGCATAGGAGGCACGGTATCGGCTACGAAAGCGCTTGCTGAAGGATTACTGGAAAAAGGCTATCTGGTCAGAGCGTACACTTTAAAGCAAATGAGAAATCTGGATACTCCGGCAGGTTTGGCTGTAACACCTGCTACCCGACAGTATCAAAGAAAACTGTCCAATAGAATAATAGAAAAAGCATTCTTTCCACAAAAATATTTTCGACATATGCAGTACGATCCTGCAAAAAACGCTATGAAACCTTTTGTCGGAATAGTGATGGACTATTGGATGAAAAATGTACATGCTTCTGTGGTTGTTTCTACGAGAGAGTCAATTCATCTCTTTTTTCTTGAGGCAACTAGTCCATTTATTAATGAAAAGATTTATTTCTTCCACACGACTTCAAAAATGGTTGATGAACTGTTTCCTGGCGTACTTACTAAGCTTCAAGAAGTTGGAATTGAAAAAGCTGCGTTCGTTACGGAACAGAACAGGAAAGCACTTCTTGAAGAGAAAGGATTTTCGAATTATTCAGACTATGCGATAATCTGTAATTCTCTTGATTCATCACGATGTATAGATTTTGAAGCAATAGGCAGAGAAAAAAAGAAAGTGGATAAGCATCAGATACATTGTGTTTATATGCTGAGGATCAGCAATGAGCGAAAAGCTGACTTAGATAATCTTTTGAGTTTTGCGAATTATCTGAAGGAGACTCGGGAAACAAATGTAGTAATCGATGTATATGGTGATGGAGATTATGCTGAAACATTTATAAAGTCAATCGAAGAGGCGAAGCTTTATTCATATATTAACTATAAGGGGGAAACATCGGACATAAAAGAGGCCTTGGCAGAAAGCGACCTTGTGGTTGATTTTTCCAATGCACAATCTTTTGGGATGGTTTATATTGAGGGCGTATTAAACGGCAAGATGGTTTTATGCCGGCATAATGATGGGTCAGATGAAGTGATGAAAGAGATCCCTGAAGCTTATTACAGCTCGAATGAAGAACTATTAAGAAAAATAAATGCTTTTAAAAATGTTGACGTGGAGACATTAAAAAGAAATTATCGTGTGATTAGCAGAAAATACTCCAGAGCAGTGGTTGCGAATGATTTTTTGAATCTTGTAATGCATTCAAAAACAATCTAAGATTAGACAAAACTATCAGGGTGCAGATAAAAAGACTAATAAGTTGAAAAAGTAATGATTTACGAACAAAACGACGGTATTCGAGGATGCAATTATCAATAAATAGAACAATAACTAAATTTAAAGAAAACAAATTTCTTTTTGAAGAACTTGTTAAGCGTGATTTTAAGAAAAAGTATAAACGTACAATTCTCGGTATGGGCTGGAGTGTCCTGAGTCCATTGCTGACACTTCTCGTTATGCGACTTGTATTCACTCGATTCTTTGGCAGGAATATGGATCATTACACTATATACCTGTTTGCGGGGAATTTGGTATTTTCATATTTCAAAGAATGCACGAACGGTGGAATGCAATCTCTTATGTCAAATGCACACATCTTTACTAAGATAAATGTGCCAAAGTATATGTTTTTGCTCAGCAAAAGTGTGTCCGCAGTTATTAATTTTGGACTGACGCTGGTGGTGTTCTTTATATTTGTTGCAATTGATGGTGTTCCATTCAGTCCGAGTATGCTTGCAATATTCTACCCCGTAATTACGTTAACTATGTTTAATGTAGGTATGGGATTGATTCTTTCAGCGTTATTTGTGTTTTTTAGAGATACGCAGTATCTTTATGATGTTTTTACTATGCTATTGATGTACATGTCTGCAATCTTTTATACAGTGGAGGGCTTTTCTAAAGAGGTGCAAAGACTTTTTTTATTGAATCCGGTTTACTGCAATATAAAGTATGTCAGAGTTATTTTCTTAGACGGCACGTTACCATCGTTTTCCTATCATATTTTACTGCTTTTTTATGGACTTTCTGCGTTGATTATAGGTGGTATAATCTATAAAAAGAATAATCAGAAGTTCTTATATTATGTGTAAGTGAGGTAAAGGGATGTCCTATGCAATCAAAGCGAAGAATGTATCTATTCGCTATCTAACCGGTGATTTTAAAGATATTGGGTTAAAAGAATACTTTATACGCCGTCTAACTCATAATTATAAGATAAAAGAATTCTGGGCTGATAGGGGTGTGACCTTTATTTTGGAAAAAGGCGATATGCTTGGAATTATCGGGTCTAACGGTTCGGGAAAATCTACATTATTGAAGGCTGTGTCCGGGATTATGGTTCCGACTGAAGGAAGTGTAGAAGTTAACGGAAAAATTGCCGCTCTATTGGAACTGGCTTCAGGATTTGACTCTGAATTGACTGTACGCGAAAATGCATATTTAAGAGGAGCTTTGTTAGGCTACACAAGAAGTTTTATGGATCAGAAATATGACCAGATAATAGCATTTTCTGAACTTTGGGATTTTCAAGACCGACCCTTTAAACAACTTTCAAGCGGCATGAAAAGCCGCCTTGCGTTTTCAATTGCATGCTTAGTAGAACCGGATATTCTGATTCTAGATGAAGTATTAAGTGTCGGTGATGGGGCTTTTCGAAAGAAAAGTGAAGCTAAGATGAAAGAGATACTGAAGAGCGGTGTGACCGGGGTACTAGTATCACATAGTGTTGATCAGGTACGTAAAATGTGTAATAAAATTCTCTGGCTTGATCATGGAAAACAACAGTGCTTCACAGATAAGGTAGACATAGCATGTGATGCATACGAGGAATTTTTAATCACAAAAAAGATGCCGATAGTAACTGCTTCACAAATGAATTATGAAAGAGAGAAACAGAGACAATTTGAGGCAGATGCAGAGATGTTAGAAAGATGGCGTGGAATTGAAAATCTTGCTATAGACTATCAGAAACGTCTGGATGATGAGCGGGCTGAGACGGCAAGAAGCGAAGAAGAGAAATATTTGGACATGCTTAAGAAAGGGAGCAAAAGCGCAGCTATATCTGCAGCGCAGACATTTCTTAAACAGACTACATAAACACCTGTTATAGAGTTATAGAGTAGGAACATAAAGCAGATGAGAAGTGCAAGTGTTAAAGCGTCAATAATTATACCTGTATATAATGCGGGAAAATATCTAAGGAAGAGCTTAAATAGTGTATTTAGACAGACCTTTCGGGAATTTGAAGTTATATGTGTAGATGATGGATCTACAGATGACTCTTTTCGTATACTGCAAGAATATAGGCATAAAAATAATAATTTGAGAATATTAAGACAGAAAAACAAAGGTGCAGGTGCTGCCAGAAACAATGCGCTGGCTCATGCTGTCGGCAAGTATGTTTTTTTTATGGATGCTGATGATAAATGTGATAGGGAGCTATTGGAGCGAGCAATATTACGTGCAGAGAAACCATCCGCCGATATAGTATGCTTTAATTTTGAGCGAATGGATCCTGAAGGGAAAAGGAAATATAATGATGGTTACCATTCACAATGGCTCCCACCCGAAACGAAGGTTTTCAGTTACAAAGATTGCCCGGATAGAATACTGAGTATTGTACATCCGACTCCCTGGAATAAGCTATTTCGAAGAGAGTTCATTGTTGACAATGATCTGAAATTCGAAGAAATCTCATCGACCAATGATATTACATTTTCAGCTGTCAGTTGCGCTGTAGCTGAAAGGATAGCAATTCTTGATGAAGTGCTATACTGCTATAGGATAGGTCATGGCAATACAATCACCTCTACTAAAAAGAAGAATCTAAACAATGTTGTAATAGCTATAGAAAGTACCATAAGACAAACTAAAGAATTAGGATATTTTCAGGAAATAAAAAAAGCGGTTGCTTGTTTTGCTGCCGATAATTATATTTATTCGATGGATCATTATATGGATAATCTGGAAACTCCAGAGTCAGAAGCATTTTATAATGTTGCTCACGAATGCATGAAATCGGATCTATTTGAAGGAATTAGCCAAGAGGATGTTTGGAACCAGGAATTATATAGTAAATTAATGGTTGTCAGGAAATATGATGCTGTTTCCTTAAAGAAAATGCTACAAAGCAAGGTTGTTGTTTCTATGACATCTTATCCTAAAAGAATAGGAATGGTGAGCGAAGCGATTCAGAGTCTGTTATTGCAGACCAGAAAAGCTGATGAAATAGTACTATGGCTCGCAGAAAGTGAATTTCCGGGAAAAGAAGCAGATCTTCCTGAAGAAGTGCTTTCATTGGTAGAAAAGGGTGAATTGACCATTAAATGGTGTGATGACTTGAAACCGCATAAGAAATATTACTATGCATTTCAGGAATACCCTGAAGCGTTAATAATTACAGTGGACGATGATCTGCTCTATGAATCAAAGATGATACAAAAACTGTTAACTTCTTATTTGCTTCAGCCGGAAGCAGTATCCGCAATGCGGGCTCACCTAATGCTGATAGAGGATAATACTTTGCTTCCATATAGTAAGTGGGTTCTGGAATATGACGGATGTATTGGAGAAAAATCTATGCAGTTATTATGTACCGGTGGTGCCGGCGCATTGTATCCTGCACGATTATTTAAAAATGTTCAATTTGATAAGGCCGCAATATTTGAGAATTGCCTATATGCGGATGATATATGGCTTAAAATTATTGAAGTGATGGAAGGAATACCGGTTGTTGTAGCATGTCCTCATATTCATTTGAACTATATTCCAAAAACTCAGGACGAAAGATTATATGATTATAATTATATAAAAAATGATGAGCAACTATCAAAATCAATTAAATGGTTGGACTCTCAGTGCGGAAAAGACTTTTTTATAAAACAATTGACAGACACAAAGAATGGAAGAAATCTTAATACCGCAACTGCAATAAAGCCTTTTTATGAGAAGAAATACAACAGAATTCGAGAAAGATTGTTATATCTTGAGAGTACAAAAGGATATAAACTTATGAAGCCGCCTACTATGTTGGTTAGAAGAATTAGAGAATTGAGTAAACAATTTCTCTATTATCATATACATTGATTTTAAAAAAGAAATGGTATAAGACTTTTATATATGTATTGCCATAATGAGAATTTGAAAAAGATATGCATAAAGTTATATGTTGAGGAAAATTAGTAAAAAAGTATGTATCTGCTGATACAATTAATTTCATGCAATAGTTCGATAAAAGTATTGGGAACAAACAGTGAAGGAAAATTTGTTAAAAGATGATTATGCAGAAACGATTAGTTCCCAGAAGGAACTGGAACTGCTTAGAGAAGAGATAGAAACTAAAGAGATTGATTTAGAATACATAAGAAACAAATATTATGCTTCAGAATATCGATGCTCATCGCTGTTTGAACAAGTGGAGAATAATGAAAGCTTGATTGATTATCAAACACCACGCTATATCATAGGAACAGCGCTATTTGATATTATTCGTCACCCTATGCATTTTAGTGAACCTGCAAAACGTATTGTTGAATGCTGCAAATGGAAATTCGAAGAGAAAATCCATAATAAGACAAAAAACACGAGAAGCCTGATATTATAGTACCTAAAATAGAACTTGTGAAAAGGCGCAAAAAAGCAAAGAGTGAAGGTAAATCTATATGGATTCTTAAGTGTCCGGCTTTGTTTAACAATCGTAAGGTGTGGGGGGATTATCATTTCTGTATTTCGCTGGCCAAAGCCATAATAAAACAGGGGCAGTATGCTGAAGTTCAACTTTTTGATGATTGGGATGATCCTGTAGATGATGCTGATGTAATACTTGTATTAAGAGGTCGGCGAAAGTATAAAAGAGTAAGAGAATCAAAGGCTATCCACATTATGTGGAATATTAGTCATCCAGAGGATATATCAGATAAAGAGTATAACAGCCATGATATTGTTTTTGTGGCTTCAAATTATTATGCTAATATTCTGAAAAAAAGCTGAAAGTTCCGGTTTACCCATTACTTCAGTGTACAGATGTTAATCTTTTTTTTGTAACAGAAGAAGAAAAGCGGCATATGCGACAAGGAATTTTGTTTATTGGAATCGGGCGGGCAGAAGGGAGACTATGCGTAAACTGGGCAACAGAGTGTGAGGAACCGTTAAGAATATTCGGAAGACATTGGAAAAAATATTTAAAAGATGCAAATCAATATTTTGCAGGAGAGTTAATAGATAATAAGGATATACGACATGAATATATCCGAGCAAAAGTTACAATAAACGATCATTGGGCTGATATGAAGGCGTATCAGTTTGTTAATAACCGTATATTTGATGCATTAGCATGCGGGCTTCCTGTAATTTCTGATTCATTCGATGAATTACGTAAATTGTTTCCAAATGAAGTGTTATATTATAATGATAAATATAGTTTTTATGAGTGTATTAAACGTTTAAATGAAGATTATGACGAGATAAAGAAAAGGGTTGAAGGATTAAGTGATTTAATAAAAAAAGAGTATTCTTTTGATGCGCGTGCGAAATCGTTGATGAAGATTACTAATGCATACGCGAATCATAAAAATGATAAGAAAGAATACGCAGCTGAAGGCACAAGAAAGGAGGATACATGGGATGTAGTCCTTCTGTGGAAGCAAAATGATACCGGTATTTATGGACGACGGCATGATATGTTAATGAAATATTTTGCGGAAGATGCTAAGATTCATAAAATAATTGTTTTCGATAGTCCGATTTATGATAATTTACTTGAGAAATACTTAGAAATCGGTAAGGCCGATTCAACTACAAGAGAATATTATATTGAAAATCTGGCAAGGAAAAAAGAATTTGGGTACTCAGATTCACAAAAAATCACAGCATATAATTATATCATACCTCAAAATAAGCACTACAAAGCCGCTGATTATAGTGAATACATACAATATGTAAAACGAAAGGAAGATTTAGGAAAAAGAAATATTTTATTATGGGTTTGTCCAAAGGTTTATGATTTTGAACTCTTCACGAATAATCTTGATGTAGACATAATGGTATCGGATTTTATAGATGATGAGCGGGAGTTCTATAATGACCACAAAGAAAAAGATAAAATAACACAAAACTATTATAAGCTTCTATGCAGAAGTGATTATGTTTTTTGCAATTGTAAAACAGTATATAATAATCTAATCGAATTATGCCCGAAGAGAAAAGAGATTATTAATGTTATCCCTAATGCAGTTGAGCCGATTGATGCAGTTGAAGCTGATATTTCAATACCAAAGCGTTTGACCCATATACCGCACCCTATAATAGGATATGCCGGGAATTTTTCAAGCAGATTTGATGTTGAATTGATAAACTATTTAAGCACAAAGCATCCTGGGTGGCATTTTGTCTTTATCGGGTCAACGCTTATAGATAAGAGGATATTAGAGCTAAAAGAGCTAAAAGAGCGAAAAAACATACATATTCTTGGTGTTGTACCGTACAAAGAATTACCTTCTTATTTACAGTGTTTTGATGTGGCTATAATGCCTCACATTGCTAATGATCAAAGTATTGCTATGAATCCTTTAAAGCTCTTTGTATATGCTTTATACAGAAAACCGATTGTTAGTAGTAATGTGCCAAATATAGATGAGGTGCAACCGTTAGCATATATAGCGAAGGATGCAGTAGAATTTGAGAATTTGATAATGTTATCGCTAAATAAAGGACCAAAGATTGATGATAAGGAATAATATGCTTTTTTGGAAAATCATAATTGGAGGCGTCGTAAAGAAGATATTTTCCAAATTGTCTTTAATGACAAGGTAGATATGAATCTGAGCATGGGAAATTAGTTTGCGGCAATTTATGATATTACTATGTGAAAGGAAAGGATGATTATTCTAAAATGAATATTTCAAGGAGCGTCGCTGAGAAGTTGCAATTAAATGCATACCGGATAGCCGTAGCCGGCACTGGTTACGTCGGTCTCTCGCTCGCTGTTCTGCTTTCTCAACATAATCAGGTGACTGCCGTTGATATCATTCCGGAAAAAGTGGAAAAGCTGAACAACTATATTTCTCCTATACAAGATGAGTATATTGAAAGATATCTTTCGGAAGCTAAAGCCGGAAAGCGTACGCTGAACCTGAATGCCACCACGGAAGCATACACAGCCTATGCTGATGCTGACTTTATTATCATAGCAGCTCCGACGAATTATGATCCGAGAACAAACTATTTTGACTGTTCTGCCGTTGAAAGTGTCATTCAATTGATTCTCGATGCGACAGTTGAAAGAGAGATAAAACCAACAATCGTTATCAAGTCTACTGTACCTGTAGGTTTTACCGAAAGTGTGAGAAAAAAGTATAACGTAGATAATATTATTTTCTCGCCGGAATTTTTACGCGAATCGAAAGCGTTGTATGATAATCTCTATCCCAGCAGGATTATTGTCGGATGTGAGGAAGGAACTGAGGAGTCGGCGCGCCTGTTTGCAGATCTGCTTCGACAAGGTGCTCTTAAGAAAGATATTGAAACGCTCTTTATGGGATGCACAGAGGCAGAGGCGACAAAGTTGTTTGTTAATACATACCTTGCTTTGCGTGTTTCTTATTTTAATGAACTGGACACGTATGCGGAAATAAAGGGGCTAGATACGGCATCCATTATCAAGGGTGTATGCTTGGATCCACGTGTAGGAGATTACTATAATAATCCGTCGTTTGGATACGGTGGATACTGTCTGCCGAAAGATACTAAACAATTACTCGCAAATTATCGCGATGTACCCGAGAATCTGATTCAGGCTATTGTGGAATCCAACAAGACACGCAAAGATTTTATTGCTGACCGGGTTTTGCAGATTGCTGGAGGATATTCTTACTCTGATGGGCAGTTTAATCCTGATTATGAGCGCGAGATTGTTGTGGGAGTATATCGTCTTACGATGAAAGCCAATTCTGACAATTTCCGCCAATCATCTATTCAGGGAATAATGAAGAGGATCAAAGGGAAAGGCGCTAAAGTAATTATTTATGAACCTACACTTGAGGATGGCTCTACGTTTTTTGGGAGTGAGGTTGTTAATGATCTGAAACGTTTTAAAGAAATGAGTGGATGTATTATCGCAAACCGCTATGATTCTGTTCTTGATGATGTGAAAGAAAAAGTATATACGCGAGATTTGTTTAGAAGAGACTGAGGTGACTTTACCGTGCAGGCATGCTCTGGCAGGATAAGATGTTTCTAAGTATGGCAAAAGGTATAGATGCTGATGGACAGATTGAACAGTAGAAGAATCAACTATATTGATTTTCTGAAGTTTATCGGATTAACCGGCATTTTTGCGGCACACGTCGGATCTCCGAAATGGTTTATGATGCTTAGAAGTTTCGATGTACCGTTTATGGTCATTTTATCTTCTATACTGGCACACAAATCTTATGACAGACATAATGCCGATTGTTGTTTTTCAATGGGCTATACTATCTATCGATTGAAAAGGCTTATTTTTCCGGTATGGATTTTCTTGATTATATATTTTCCGTTAGAGTTTTTAATATGCGGAAGTATGCATCATGTTAAATACTATATTGCTTCGTTTTGTTTAACTCGCTATGGTATTGGATATGTATGGATTATTCTTATATATGTATACAGCGCTCTTCTTATACCGCTTTTTAGTAGGGTTCAGGACTCAAGAAAAGGACTGATATGCATCATTGTATTATATGCGATTTATGAGCTTTCTTATCATTTTCAAATTGGGATTCAGAATAAAATTGTCGATACCACATTTTATTATATCGTGCCTTATGGGGTGGTGACCTATATCGGCTTCAATTATTTGGTTATGTCTTCTAAATGCAAAATGGCTGTAACAACTATGTCTGTTGCAGTTTTTATTTTATTGGCCGTTATATATTGGCATCTAACGGGGGAGCCGCAGCTTGTACAAATTGCGAAGTATCCGCCGAGGCTTTATTACTTGAGTTATGGAATAGCGTGGTCGCTGGCATTACTGCACTTTAGCGAGAAACATTCTTTGAAAATCTATGAGAACAAAATAGTAAGATTTGTATCTGAGCATTCCATGTGGATTTATTTATGGCACATTCTGGTTTTGATGATTTATAAAGAGTTGTGTTTGCCGGAGATATGGTTTGTCAAGCTTTTGATTGTATACATGGCTTCGAGTGGCATTGTGGTGATAGTCAATGTATGCCTTGATGTGATAGAGGCTAAATATCCATCTGTTACATTTCTCAAGTATTTGCGAGGGTGAGGAGTATGAGACCGATCGTGTGTTTTTTGCAAGCTTTTTTGTAGAAAACCTGTTCAGGGCAGCTTGCCCGTAGGGAAAACTTTCTTTGACATACCCGGCTTCAGGATTGCCGCATGCGCAAAGGTAGGAGATTTAGTGGAATCGATTCATGCTCTGCTCAACAAACTTGTCTGAAAGGTGTAGAAGGCAAACGTCTTGAGAAGGGGCGTTCATGTATATCAATATCAGGGGGGCGATTTGATATTATTCCCTATTTGCAGCTGTAACATTAACATTAGTTGTATCTGAATCTACCGTGTAAACAAATCGAACATGATCTACCATTGTATCACCCCTTCTAACAACAACGCTTAATCCCGTATCATCTTCGCGCCCTGTTAAGAAATCTAATCCATTTATATATAGTTTATAATCTCCAGTCCCTTCTTGGTTAGCATATAGTAATTGTATTGTGCCGATTGAAGTTGTTAATGATTTCCCGTTTTCTCGCAAATTATTAACAACAATAGCCTCATCACAATCATTCATCTTAATGATAAAATCAGTTTCTTCTGTCAAATCATTTACTTTGACACCTATGTTTGCCAATAATACCTTAATCCATTCGTTCTTGAATAAATCTTTATTGCGTACATCAAGAATAATATCTGCTTTTTCTCCTGATAAAAGCATTAAATAGTTGACAATATTTGTCTGCCCCCTAAGATTATTATTCTTTAACTCAATATACTCCTCATAATCTTGTTCCCAAAAATCATAATCTGAATTATCTTTCTGGTTTCTTATGGAATAATGTGAAACTATATATTCTCCTAAATAATCAGTAACTTTTCTTGCCCCACTTGGGTTTAAATGGGAAGATTCATCATACAAATCTGTTTGATAATCAATTAGATCCATATCCAAGAAATTTATATAGTTTACACCATATTCATCAGCTAAATCATAAATATAATTTGCCTCTTTTTGCTGTTGTTCGGATGCAGGAAATGGCAAGTATGTTAATAAAACATCTATTCCTCTACTTTGACACTCCCCAATCATCCTTCTTAAATATTCTTCTGATATAGTACCGGATTCCATTTTTTGCGATGAGGATATTTTTCTTAACTGTCCTTTGGCAACATTAATTCGTGATTCTGCTCCCTTCTCAAGATTAATTGATGGCTCAAAATCATTTCTTTCTATCTCATCCCACCTATTATGAAAAACAGAGTAATCCCATAACAAACCAATTTTCGTCCTTGGCTCATCACTTTCTCTAGTTTTCCCATTTTCAATAGCTTCGTCTAGATATTGATCATCAAGCAGATCCCAAATAGCCTCTACTTTTGTTATTGAAGTCGGGAATGCATCTAACGATAAGTGTAAAAATGAAAATTTATCTGAGCATTTCCAAGAGCTAGAAATAGATAAACAATCTATAACAACAAGCTCTGTCTGCGTATAATCCAATGCATTCTCCATCACCCAATATGTAGTAGCCATTTTATTACTATGTCCACCAAAATTATAAGAAATTATTCCATAATCGTCCCACAGCTCCATTGGGTATATTGCGTTTGTCACATGGCTTGTTCCCATAAACAATACGTTAAAATCTTCATCTTGAGCAAAAAAATCAGCATATTTCGAGTCACTGGATTTTCTTTCCATCAAATCCGTTAAATAACCTAACAAACTCACAGTTAGGAACAATGTAACTATACAACTTATAATAATATTTATTTTCTTACGCATTACACATGACCTCTTTTAGAACTGAAAATATATAAAATTTGCTTGGTCATAATTAGGTCCCCATATTCCAAAAGTTAGAATAAGTGCTATCGAAACAGCAATAAACACCCATCGGAACCAATAGTCCTGTTCAACAATCACCTTTCGAATTACTATTCCTTTAGCCTTACAAATATCAGCAAATAATAGTATTGCTATGGAAATTAGCATTAGTCTGAAACTTTTTTCGTTTAGTCCACAAGAGTATAAAGAATCATCAAATAAAATCCAAGGATTCTTCACACTAAACATAGATTTAATAATAGACAATGCTTCTCTAAATCCGTTAGCCCTAAAGAAAATCCATGCAAAGTCTACCATTATAAAGGTTCCAAAAATATGAATCAGCTTATGTCCCAAAGAATCTCTGTTTAAATGCAATACTTTGACTAGTTTATCACGTAAAGGCATTAATATTTCACCAATTACTTGATACAATCCATTTAATCCACCCCACGCAATGAAAGAGAAGGAAGCACCATGCCAAAGTCCACTTACAAGAAATACTATCATTTTATTAAAATACTTTCGAACTTTTCCTTTTCTGCTTCCGCCTAATGGGATATATAGATAATCCTTGAACCATGATGTTAATGAAATATGCCATTTTCTCCAAAATTCCGCTACAGAAGTTGATAAATATGGTGCATCAAAGTTTTCTGTTAATTGAATTCCCAAAATCTTAGCAGTGCCCATTGCAATTGTTGAATACCCGGCAAAATCACAATAAATCTGTACAGCAAATAAAATTGTTGCAATAATCAAATATGAACCTGCATATGTCATATAATCGCCATAAACTGTATCCACAAAGATAGCTATTCGATCAGCAAGAACAATTTTTAGGAAGTAGCCCCATAGCATTAAAAGAAAGCCTTCTCTAGCTTCATTAAAATTAAATTTTTTAGGTACAGCAAGCTGTTTTAATAAGTTTTTGGATCTTTCTATTGGTCCAGCTACCAATTGCGGAAAGAATGATACAAACAATGCATAACGAAAAAAATTCTTTTCTGAATATACATCACCTCGATAAACATCAACTGTATAACTTAACGCTTGGAAAGTAAAAAAGGAGATACCAACAGGTAAAATAACATCAAAAGTGGGGATGTTTAAAACAATATGCAACTTTGAGGCCATTTCCATCAAAATCATAGACGCAAAGTTTATGTATTTAAAATAAAACAAAATCCCTAAGTTATATAAAAAACTTATAGCAACAATTATTCTTTTATATGCTATGGTCTTTTTTTCTGATAAACCTTCGGGCACTTTTTCAATAACTATCCCACTCAAATAAGTTACAGTCGTAATAAACAAAAGCAGAACTATATAATGCGGATTCCATCCCATATAAAAATAGTACGATGCAGCTAAGAGCCACAAATAACTCACTTTCTGAGGAATGATAAAATACACCAAAGTTACAAACGGAAAAAATAACAAAAACTGTGTTGAATTAAATAGCATCTTTATCCTTTCATCTCTCTTCTTTGCAAAAAAGTGAACTTTTTGCAGCAAAGGTACTTTGATTATGTAATAAATATCCGTATTCTGGCAAATCTCGTAGATATGTTTTTTGTGTCTGCTCTTTAATAGGGTCTGCCCCCTTTTTGGCTGTGGGGCAGACCTTTTCTGCGAAATAGCTTATAAAATCTATAAATGATGAAAACGTATCACACTGGCGCACGATCTTATCCGGGTTATCCGTACTGAGGCACATGAGCCATGAACCAAGCTCTGTGGAAGTATTTTTATTTTGATGTTTGTTCCGGAGGATGTCAAGAGGAATGAATATACCTTATCGGTAGATTTTGGATAAGTTCTGGATATTTCTCTTTTCGTGTTTGTCACCTTCCTATTTTAAGTAATGGAATTATGTGATATCATCTTTTATGCAGAGTTCTTCTGTAGCTGTACATTGTCTGTGTACGGTAAGAGGGCGTATCGGCCCGCATTTTCAATTAAAAAGAAGCTTAATAAAGCGGCAATTCATTTTGGATGCATGTGGATGTATAATAATATTAGAAGGAATATAATAGAGACAGTATTTATGCAGGGCAAATAGATATTAGTCTAACGAGTTATTTAAACTAATAGGGATGCTTCATATCGTAATTATTTCAATGCTATAAGACTATCACTATGCAACATAACCATTTTATTCCATGTGAATGTAATTTAGCGGTAAGATGAATAGGGATTATCTATTATGAGGTAACATAACAATTGATATAGCTCGAGGAACAGCGATAATAAGTATAATAATGGGCCACCTGAAAGTGCATCAGATCAATAAGGTCGTCTACACATTTCACGTGACAATCGTTATTATAATCTCTGGATATTTTGCGAAAAAGCAGGGTATAAAGACATGTGTTGCGAAAAAGCACGTACCTTAATAGTGCCGTATGCCGTGACTTGTGCGGTAATGACCATTAGCGCAAGTGTCATATCGATCATGAGCGGCGGAAGCTGGATTTCAGCGGCAAAGGAGTGTGTTTATTGTAAAAATAAAATACAGAAATTTCTGCAAAACATGCTTGCAAAAAAAACACGCAGGGCAAATAGAATTTAGTTTACGGGTGTCTTTGCTTTTGTGCTAATGAATGGAACTAATAGCATTGGTAAGAAGGACTACATTTTTAAGACAGTCACATCCATGAGAAAGTTACGAAAGGTATCACTATATAATGAAAAGCAGAAATTCTTCATTTGAATTATTTAAACTGATAGGGATGTTTCTTATCGTAATATTTCATTGTTATAAGACTATCACTATGCAATATACCTATCTTTTTCCATTGCAAAGCGAGGGTGTTGAATTTGCCTCACTGCCCATAGGAATTACAAAAGGTGTTCTACTGATTACTGGTTTTTTTGGTAATACAGGTAATTTGATTTTTCTGGCATGTTCCATGTGGTTTTTATGCGAATCAAAAAGGACAAGCCTGCAGAAAGTCCTTGTGTTGATATTAACAAATTGGATCCTTTCGGTTATGCATCTTATTGTGATTCCGATACTGTTTCCGGTGGTAGAATTAACAAATAGTTACATATACCGTTGCTTATTTCCGCTATCATATCAACATTACTGGTTTCTGACCTGTTATATAGAGCTTTATCTGATTCATGGTGCGCTTAACCTAACTATTGAGAATTTGAGTCAATCTCTTCATCTTCTGGTAGTTTCTGTTACGTTTTTCTTATTTTGCGTGATAAGGCTTTATGCCAAGTTTAACTTTTTCTACTCGTCACATATAATTGTATGCATAACGATATATTTTCTGATTGCTTATATTAAGAAGTATTCTTATAATAGAAAAACTGGGATCAGACTGTTTATAGTAGGTATATTTGGATTTGCGGTTTTATTTATTTTGAAGCGGCTGGGCTTTCCAGCTTCTATTCGTGGGGAAGGCTTTCTATATTTCAGCCAGATGACAAATCCATTTTTGATTTTTATCGTCATAGGTGCATTGTTACTCTCAGCTCAGAGGTACTATTATAATGAGGTGATTAATTATTTATCCGGATTGTCGCTCGTTTTTTACTTGATACATGAGAATACGTTATTTAGGCATATCGTCCGCCAGATAATATGGCAATCAATAAGTTCTTCAATGCATGAATTCCATTTGCTAATAAGATTCTTTGTTTTTTCAGTAACGATTCTATTTTACGGAATAGGTGCGAGCATTATATTTAATGAAATCGTCATGCCGTATATAAGGAAGATTTCAGCTTTATTAGAAATCAGGATGATTACGTTGTGGAAAATGTTCTGTGGATTTTGCATTAAGTAGCTTGTCGCTACTGCTTCTATGTGATTGCAACTTAGCGGTAAGACGAATAGGGAATATATATTATGAAGCGTAACATGACATTTGATATTGCACGCGGGTTAGCAATTATAAGCATAATACTTGGATACGTGTCATATTGATTGTGAGCGGCGAAAGCTGGATTACAACAGCAAAGGAATGGTTGTGGGCATCTCTTTATGGAAGCGGCGGCGATTTGACGGTTCCTGCTTGCATAAGCGCAATCGGTGCTATCTGGTTCCTGCCGGCATTGTTTTGGGTGTTGGGCAAGTATTTTTTCCAGATAGCACTACGCTTTAGGTCATTTGCGTGATTTGTATGCATTATTGCCATGTTTCTTACGGGTTTTTATACAGCGCATCACATGTTCTGGTTTCCGGCAAGTATCCAGGCAGGTTGCTGTTTTACTCTCTATATGTAATACTGGTGTTTATTGTAAAATAAAAATACCGACTCATTAATTTCCACACTACAAAGACAGTCTGTCATCAAGTGGTCACTAAAAAACGCTTGATGTTTATTATACGATATGTTTGTTTATGAATGGTATATTATTAAGGATCACAGAGACTTCATAGGATATAATAAAGATAATAAGGCTATTGATAATAACCGAAATTTCAGGAGAATAAGATAACGTATCAAGACCCAACCGTATTTTTAACTGTTCTAAAACTAAAACATGAACCAAGTATGCTCCAAAGCTGCATCTTGACATTCTTTCGACAAACAAATTCATACGGTCACTATTATATGTACGGTATTTAAACCACACGAAGACAGCAACTGCTGAAAACATCACAGAAACACTTATATTATTAAAATATCCTGATGATGTACCTGTTTTGAGCATTGAGGCTTGAACTAAATATGCCGTAGCGATACATCCACTGATTCCCAAAACATATATAACTCTTCTTTGATTTCTGCGTAAGTTTATGGCATTAAGATAATAACCCAATATAAAATATCCGGAATACCCTGCTGTTGTTTTTAAATCTATAGTAGAAAATGTTTTACTCACCGCTTCTACATATTTAACCATTCCACTATTTCCGAAATCTTTGATCATTAATAGAATCTCAGGAATCAAACAGGCTCCGATAAACCACAATAAAAGAAAATACTTTATCCTGTTCTCAGTTTCTACAATAGCTTTCATCAACGGTATACACACGTACATCCCGGCAATCATCGGAATAAACCACATGTGATAATGCCCTTTTATTATGTACAGTATTCTATCGCTTATCGTTCCGTTTGCGAATACAGCATAAATAATAGCCCAAAAGAGGAATGCTGTTAACAAGCGCACAATATATTTTGTGTAAATCTTTTTTATAGGTATATCTTTACCAATAAAAATCGCACCACTTATCATGACAAAAACCGGAGTTCCCCATCTTACAAAACTATCGTAAGTATTAAAAACTTGCCATTCGTGTGTTGAAGGTTCTGTATTATACCAATTTTGTGCCGAAACATGCAAAATAATGATAGCAAGAGAGGCAATTAATCTCAGATAATCCAAGTAAACAGTTCTATTTAGACTATTCGATTGCATCATTAACTTTATGTCTCCCTCAAATATAGATATTTAATGTGTACTTTATGAGCATCCCTTGCTCATTCGAAAATCAATCTCTTCTGAATAGAACCATAGTGTAGACCTTCTCTTCAACATCATCAAGCACAAAACCGTAACGGTTCGCACTAATACAACCGCTCATTTCCTTAAACTTATCCAAATCATTCACAAGCAAACTTCCAAAAAAGTAGTATCATACTCGAGTGTAGGTTCATAAGCGATGACCTTTGCGCTCTTTGCCTTGATCATTTTCATTATACCTTGAATTGAAGACTGCTGGAAGTTATCGGAATTCGCTTTAATCGTCAGCCGATATACACGGACAACAATCTTTTTCTCATACCTCGGATCGTATTGTCCGTCCGAATATGAATACCCACCAGTAATCTGTAGCATCCGGTCAGCAATATAATCCTTTCGTGTCCTGTTCGAATCAATGATTGCCTGAATCAGACTTTCTGGAACCGGATATCCGATTGTAGGAAGCTTACAGTCCGGTGAAATGGAAACCATCATTCAGGTCGTCGGGAACCATTTTCGAAACCTCTTGACTAACATTTACATATCTGGTCCTTTTCTGTAAAAAGTACTTGCAAAATATAGAGTAGGGGTTTACAGAACGCTCATATAAGAATTTGTCTAAAATCCCAATACATACATCGTGTTTGTTTTTAGTGAATATGCATATGTCTTCTTGGAATAAGAAGAGCACCTGCGCCGATTACAAGAACCGTCTCGAAAACGTAGAAGATGGCTGTTCCGATGTCGCCTGTGGTCGGAAGCGTTGTCCTCTCTTATCAGCTATGTTTAAGCTAAAGGCTGTTTATTGAGCTGCTTTCTTAATTCGACCAGGGAGTCTTTTAACTGAGCGACTTCATTCTGGAGCTGCACATTCGTGTCCTGAAGCTGGTCGTACGTGCCTTGAAGTTGCACATTCGTGTCCTGAAGCTGGTCGTACTTGCCTTGAAGCTGCACCTTCTCGGCCTGACTCTGGTTATACTTGTCCTGAAGCTGCTCATTATTTCTCTTAAGCTCATCGATCATGTAATCCACTGTATTCCGGTCCAGTTCCGCAAGCGCCTCTGAAAATAGTCCCATGACATCCTCCGTATTCCTGCAAATCTCGTAGATGTGCTTATATAAGTCTTTAAACGATGGAAACG
>ODAI011765559.1_pt1 | contig 21613 bp, 37 predicted proteins | sample 1539321 | NCBI WGS metagenome assembly ODAI01 (sample SAMN02144231, study PRJEB22623) | gut metagenome | biome: sheep rumen | host: Ovis aries | place: New Zealand | reverse complement strand
ACTTAAAGTGTCACCACCTTGGGTGACTTATATTCATAAAGTTGAGGCATTGTTTGATGGTGATCCTCAGATTGCTTGTAACGTGGAATGGAATGCACCTAATCCATCTATTACTCTTTCTTGTAATAATGGTGATAAGGTTGCTGCTCTTCTTCAGGTTCTTCCGTCCGAAGTTCCTTTTGGAAATATTGTTCTTAAGGTTAATGTTGACGGGATTCCTACAAATAGAGCTTTTGCAAATAAGAAAGAACTTTTTGAAGTAGCCTTTGATAAGAATCCGGCTTTTGCTTATGCGGTTTCTCCCGCAGATGATGGATATGCTTGGTTTTCAATGGTATATGTTGTATTTAAGAATTGCGTAGTACAGTTTTTTAATGATAACTTAAATGATTGTCATGGAGTATTGAGTACACTTTATCAGGACATTGCTGAAGAAATTCTTACGGGTGATGCTGTTCAGGGAGTATTCTTTAATACCGATGTCGAGCGAGGTAAGCTTGGAATGCCTATTGACGAATGGATTTGAAATATTGAGATTTTAAGGTAGCATCAGCTTCATGACCTGATGAGATTAAGATGCTCCTACATCGGCTTGAAATCATATTTGATCATAGGAGTGATGAAATATGGGATATATTTATAAAATTACAAATATTATTACAGATAAATCTTATATTGGGAAAACGATATATTCAATTAATCACAGATGGCGTTAGCATATAGATAATTCAAAAAAAGATAGTTATCAGCGTTATGAATTATATAGAGACATGAAGAAATATGGAATTGAGAATTTCAATATTGTTGAAATTGAAAAAGTAGATGACCATAATCTTTTATCTCAAAAGGAAAAGTATTGGATTTCGTACTATGATACATTTATAAATGGATATAATAATACGCTTGGTGGAGATGGCGAGCCATTATATAATTATGATGTTATATGGAGTTTATGGGAAGATGGATATAAGATAAAAGAAATAAGTAAAAAAATAGGATGTAATGATTTTGTAGTGCGAACAGTTTTAGATTTTCATGATATTTCTACAGAAGAAAGAATGGCTAGGAGTTATGACGATCAAATTAAGACTCGTACTCGTCTTTCAAGGAAAGTACGGCAAATAAATATTCATACAGGTGAAGTTCTTAAAGAATATCCGTCTATTAGTGCTGCCGCCAAGGAACTTGAAAAAGATAGTAGTTATCTTGGAAAAGTGTGCAGAAAAAATGGGGAAGCTTATGGGTATAAGTGGGAATTTGTAAACAACGAATATATTAAGCGAGATTTTACTGCTAGAAAAGTTGGGTAGGTTGATTTGGGAACTAATGAAATAATAGCCGTATATGATTCTATATCTGAGGCCGCTAGATCTGTAGATGGTGACAGTAGTTATATAGGCAAAGTATGCAGAGGTATTTAGAAATCTTCAAAAGGATACGGGTGGGTATATATAGATAATTAATATATATATCAAAAGTTATTGAGTAACTAATTCACTTTCGGGATGGGAGTGTGTTTTTCTCGGATATAGTCGGGACGGAGACTTTAAACCCGTTTCCAGGTCGGAGGACCAAAAACTCAGAGCGTGGATCTTCCTCGCTCGTATAGAGGGTATGGTGTAATATAGTAACACACTGGCGAACAACTCAAGATATCTTGCCAGAGTTGTGGTGCAAATCCACTACGCTCCACTCGAAGATTTTTGGCTGACGAAGCCGCAATCCAAATACATGAAAAACTTGCCTTGCTAGCAGGCCGCAACAGCTAAGTTTATGGTTATAGGCTGTTTATAGAGTATGTGGTGTAATCAGGTAACACGCTAGTTTTGGGAACTAGAATTGCGGTCCAAATCCGACATATTCTATTTGCGGATAAACACAGGGAAGTCATGAATCCCGTGGGTGTTTGATTTTTATGTAGATACGGAATGGGCCAAAGCGGAAATGCAAAAAATTCGATTAACAGGAAAATGAAATAGATAATAAGAGGAAGTAAACAATTTTTTTGTTGATTATATCCTTATTATTATTACCTAAAAAGTGTTTTAATTGGTGGGCAAAAATTTCCCACATGTGACCGTTTTGGGGAAAATTTTATCCGCATGATTATTATATCCTATTTTTTATTAATTGGAGAACAAATAATGAAGCATAAATATAAAATTCAATGGTCTAAACAAGCTTATAAAGATTACAATTCATGGTAGACGAAGAATCCAAAGATTGCCAAGAAAATTGATGCTTTAATAACCAGTATTAATAACGATGGATTAATTAAAGGTATTGGCAGACCGGAAGCCTTATTAAACCGAAAAGAATGTAGTCGAAGAATAAATGATTGGCATAGATTGATTTATTCGGCGAAAGATAATGTCGTTATGATTGTATCGTGCCGTGATCATACAAAATGCGATTAGTATTTATGGATAGGTGATGAGCCTATAAATTTTTATTATTGATTAAAAGGAAGGTGAGATAATGATAGGGCTTAAACCTGCTCTGACTGAAGAAGAGGTAAGGAAAAGTGGTGTTTCATAGATCCGGCAAGCCTACAACAATCTTGCCAGAGATTATAATAGAATACTTGATGGTGACATATATTTTTGTCATATGTGCAATTATTTTCATAATGCATAGAGTTTTTATTCTGATAAAAGATATTCAAGTGGGCTGTTCCCGATTTGCAAAAAATGTCTAATAGGGATGGCTTGTGATTATGATAAGAAAACAAATCAATATACTGATAATCGTCAAAAGACTATGGATGTTCTTAAAATGATGGATTTGCCATATATTGATTCTATGTATCAATCCGCTCTTACATCAATGTCTGAAGATATTCAGGATAAACACAGAGCAACCGCATGGCAGCATTATATAACTGTTATAAAATCATTGCCAAATTGGCGTGGGAAAACTTGGAAAGATTCTGAGATGCCATCGGATATGCTTGAAGATGAAATTGTTAATGAAAATTCCAGGATATTAAAGTAGGCCAAAAGAAGATTTGGTGATGGTTATTCCAATTCAGATCTTATTTTTCTTGAAACGGAATACTAGGATTGGATTAAGCGTTATGCTTGTGAAAACAAGGCGCAGGAATTACTTTTTCAGAGAATTTGTTTTAAACAGCTTGATATAAATAAAGCTCAAAAAGCTGGAAAAGATACAAAAGAATTAGACAAAACACTTCAAGATCTTATGGGCAGCATGTCTTTGAAACCTAATCAGAATAATTCTAATGCTCTTACTGAAGCTAAAACATTTGGGCAATTAATTCAAAAATGGGAAACCGAGAAGCCTATTCCCGAGCCGGATGAAGAATTTAAATCTGTTAATAAAATAGGGCTTTATATTGATGTGTTTTTTAAAGGTCATATGGCTAAAATGATGAATCTTAAAAATGCTTTTTCACGAACGTATGAAAAGTTTATGAAGAAATATATTGTTGATAAACCGCAATATGATGAAGAGGCTGATTCAGAAACACTGTTTGATCAAATTTTTGGAACTCAGGAAGATTTGTAATGAGTGAAAAAGGAAAGAAATCTGTTCAGGAAATAGCTCGGGACAAAGAACAGAAAATTATGTATACCGTAGCCTGGAGATGTGCGTATTATCGTGCGAATCCAGAGCGATTTGTAGAAGAATTCCTATAGATACATTTGAAATTATTTCAGAAAATTCTTATATGGGCGATGATGCACTATAATTATTTTCTTTTTATTGCTGCGAGAGGTATGTCCAAGACATGGCTTACAGCTTTGTTTTGTGTTGTAAGATGTATTCTTTACCCAGGAAGTAAGATAGTTGTTTGCTCTGGCACATTAAAATAGGCAAATGGTGTATTATTAAAAATTCAAGATGAGTTAATGAAAATGTCACCTATTCTTTGTACGGAGATTGAGAAATGTAATATTGGATAGAATGATGCTATTATTATGTTTAAGAATGGTTCATGGATTACAACTAGAACAAGTACGGATAATGCTCGTGGCGCACGAGCGAATATCATAGTTGTTGATGAGTTTCGTATGGTTGATGAATCAGTTCTTAATCTTGTAATTAGAAAATTCTTAACAAGTCCAAGACAACCTGGATATTTAAACAAATCAGAATATTCACATCTTCAAGAGAGAAACAAGGAAATATATATGTCTAGTGCATATTTTAAAAGTTCATGGGCCTGGAAGAAATTACAAGCTTATGTTGTTAATTTCTTTGATGATACAAAGAAATATTTTGTTTGTGGTTTACCATATGGTTTATCTATAAAAGAAGGTTTGCTTTCAAGAGAACAGGTAATGGATGAAAAATCCGAAGCGGATTTTAATGAACTTGCTTTCACAATGGAAATGGAATGTATGTGGATAGGCGATGATGGAGACAATTTATTTAAATTTGATGAAATAAATAAACGAAGAAAGATTAAAAATGCTTTTCTTCCTTTGAAATTTTATAATGATAAAATCAAAGTTCCTGATCTTGCACAGGCAGAAAAACGAATACTTTCTGTTGACGTAGCTTTGATGGGATCCACAAAAAAGAAAAAGAATGATGCAGCCGCTTTATATATAAACAGCGCGATTCAATAGGATAATACGAGTTATCATTCTAATGTTGTATATGGCGAAACTTTTGAAGGATTAACAACGGATGAACTTGGAATAATTGTGATGCGTTATTTTTATGAATATAAATGTACTGATTTAGTAGTGGATACAAACGGTATTGGCATTGGAGTATTTGATTTTATTTGCAAAGATCAATATGATTCTTCTACGGGTAGAACATATAAAGCATTGACTTGTATTAATGATGAAGATATGGCCGCTCGTTGCAAAGTAAAAGACGCAAATAAAGTCGTGTGGTCTGTCAAAGCCACAGCTAATTTTAATAATGAAATATGTGTTCTTCTTCGTAACGGAATTTAGAATGGTAAAATTAGCTTTTTAATATCTGAACAGGAATGTGAAGAAGAAATCATGAAATCGTATAAACCATATTTGAAACTTACACCAACAGATCAGGCATATATTAAGATGCCATACTTACAAACAACTATGGCAGAATTTGAATTAATTAAGCTTGATCATGAGGTTAAAAATGGTAATATTAAAGTTAAGGAACAATCTGGTATGAGAAAGGATAGATACTCTTCTATCGCATATAATTATTGGTGTGCATGTTAGCTTGAATTAAAGCTGCGACCGAAGCAATCAAATTCGGATTTGATGTCCATGTTCCAAATTAGGCAACCTAAAAAGGTAACCAGATTTTAAAAGAAAGGAGCCGCTTATGGCAAGAAAAAGAATGACCGCTGCTAGAGGCGGCAACAAAGATAATGAACCGAAAATAACTACAGTTACTCAATCAGAGGGTGACTATACTTATAAACGAGATAAAGCATAGACAATGACATTTGCCAAGATGTAGGAAATTCTACAAAGAAATCCGAGCCGAAATATTAATAAGACTTTCACGTAGTATACAAAAGAACTTGTAAAGACGTATCTTCAGGCTCCATCTCAAAATCAGGATACGCTTCGTGAGATTTCCAGATTTCTTGCAAGAAATTCTATGCTTTATCAGAAGATGATTATGCATTATGCTACCATCCCATTGTTTAATTATAATATTACACCGGGCAATGATTTTACCGTTGATTTTGATATTGAAAAAGTTATATAGGATTATCAAAAGGTAATGGTTGAATTTAATAAATTCAGTATTAAAAAAGAAGGATACACGGCGTTATATTTGGCAATAAGAGACGGTTTTTTCTGTGGATATACTTACATTGACAAACAAGGGAAAACATTCTTTATGCCACTTGATGTTCAATATGTACGCATAATAGGTAAAAACCCGGATGGCCAATGGGTTGCATATTTTAATGCTGCTTATTTCGATGCCGGAAATAATAGCGAATATATTTTGGGTGTAGACGGAAACACCAGTATGGCAACATGGGATAAAGTATTTATTGATGGTTATCGAGCTTTTAAGGATGATAGGAATAAACAATGGTTTCGGCTTCCTCCAGAAAAATCATGTATTCTTCTTACGTGTGCCGAGGATGAGTTTTCTTATCCACTCCCGTTTTTTGCTCCGTTGTTTGTTTCATTAATGGATCTGATTGATTTAGAATAGCTTATTGCTTCGCGCAATGAACTTGAGAATTACAAATTGCTCATAAGTAAGATTCCTCTGGTTGATAATGGGAATTCCGGAGATGTAGATGATTTTGCCATCAGTCTGGAATTATCACAGTATTTTAATCAGTTATTATCAAATGCGGTTCCAGATCAGGTGGCTGTTGGATATTCGCCAATGGATATTGAAGTAGTGGATTTTGAGAAATCTAATTCCGCTGATTCTACGGACAGGCTTGGAGATGCTATAAACAATTTGTTTGAAAATGCTGGTGCTTCAAAGGTCGCTGTATCTGGTGGCGGAACAAACCCGTCAACGCTTGCTATTAAATACGGTATGATTGCTGATACAGGAATTGTATGGGTTTGGGTTAATAGATTTGAATTTTGGCTTAATTATTTTATTAAATCAAATATTGCCGAAGGGTTTATATTTGAGATACATCGAATTTCCGAGTATAACAAGGATGAATATATCAATGAAAGAAAGGATGCTGCGACATTGGGAAAAGATAAAATGTCGTATATAACAGCAATTGAAGAAACGCCGTACATTGCTTATCAAAAATTAAGATTTGAAAATGCAATTGGTCTTACTGATATGATGATTCCTTTGAAATCCAGTTATAACGCATCGGAAAATGAACCTGGAAGACCATAGGCAAGCGATGACACGATTAGTCCGAGTGCGGACAGAACAAGGAATACGGCAGGATAATTTTAATCGAGGGCGGAACTAATCTTCCGCTCTCTTTATTTGATATAGAGCAGATTTGATTCTGTTCTTATTTTTTTGTTTAAATTTAAAAACGTGCGAAAGTACGGAAAATATAGGGGCTTAGTTTAAAGGTAAAACAGCAGACTCTCATAGTGGAGCGTTATGACGAAAGTCATAGATGTAACAGACACCAAATTCAGTGGAACTCCCAAGTGGATAATACTGAGCTAATAAAAATGTGCAGAGATCAGATGGTGTCTTCCTAAGTTGTAGCAATACAATATGGAAATGGTATGATCCAAACTCTAACGTATTAATTACGGTTGCAGTAATGTAATGGAGTAAGAAATCTGTAAGCGCGTTTGATGCCGCGGATGAGCGTTCGATTCGCTCAGCCCTTGCTTAAATACAAGGAAATATAAGGACTTGCAAACCTTATATGGGAGATGTCTCCTATCTCTCCCACCCTTGTATTTTAATAATTGATAGGAGAAAAAATTTACTATAGGAGGTAAAGAACGTGGGAAATAGATATTCATTTAAACAATCATTTGGCGATTGGTGTTTAGAAAATGAACGCTAGGATATTTTGGATTTATGGGACTATGATAAAAATGTAGTGTCTCCATTTGAAATACCGTCAGGCACTAAGAATCGTTATTATTTTAAATGCTGTAACGGTTTACATGATAGTGAAAGTAAACGTATTTTATCAATTACGGATAAACCAGATCATAAAGTAATATGTAAACAATGTGAAGCCGAAGGATTATATAGACAAGATTTGTTTGGCTGTGTATTTGGTGATTTAACAGTTATTAAACATGATGATGAACGAACGGAAAATGATTCTCATAGAATGGATTATTGGATTTGTCAATGTTCATGTGGTGAAATATTATCAACTGATGCATATAAGTTGATTAGTGGAAGAAAACATATTTGTGGAAGAGCTGGGAAACACAAATCTAAAATAGAAACTCCTGATGCTGTTGCCGCATTAAGAAAAACTCCTGAGTATTATCAATACAGAAAAGCTGTAATTATAAAAGATAATGCCAAATGCATTATTACTGGAGAAAGGCCAAAGAATATTGAGGTGCATCATTTATATCCTTTTTCTGATTATCCGTCAGAAAGATTTAATCCATCTTGTGGTGTTTGTGTTTCAAAGGAATACCATAGCGTTGGAATCAACGGTAGCTTTCATGATCTTTATGGCGTTCATAATAACACGCCTGATTAGTTTCAGGATTATGTAAATATGAAACGAAGAGAATTAGGCATTATGGAATATTTTGATGTTTATGAATACATGAATGATATATATTCTGACACTCTTCCCATCGATGACACAATGTTAGATTTATAAATATCTTTAAAGGAGAAATAATAACAATGCACGATTATTATTTATACACAAGAGAAGTATTTAACAAATACAATCTTGTTCAGGAAAAGATTAAGAACTTAGACGATTCCACTTCTGAGGAAGAGGACGAATTTCTATAGAACTTCTGTATATATCTTGCACATGCTCTGATTAAGGATACCGGGGATGGTCCAATCTCCCGTCAGGAATTGATTAAGGTTGCAAATATTATACTTGAAGTATGTAAGTAATAAGTAAGGACTGATTAAATGGAAAAAGAAAAACAAAAATATTTCGTAAAGACAAAAGATCCTGATGTTGCCAAACAGCTGCGAGATGCGGGATTTATTGAATTGGCAAAGGAAGGGAATCGGTTTGTGTTTATTAATGAGATTAACAAGATTGATAGATTGAATCGAATTGATGTTTTGAATTTTGAAAATAAAGATATACACTATGATGATAAGTTGATGTTTTAAGAAATAGAACAACATAATTTGTTGATTATTATAAACGTTAAGGAGGTGATATGAGTTGCATATGAATAAATTGTTAACTATTAATGATTTAATTGCGTTTTGTAATGAATAGAACTTTTCTAATTTTAATGCTGAAGAATCTGGTTATCAAATCTGCGTACAAATCCCATCTACATTCAATGAATCTGAAGAAAAAGATTCAGACACTCTATATGCATATTGTTTAGCTTTTCACACATCAGACAATCTCAACCACAGTAATGTAACTGAAGATGCCGCCAAAAAAGCAATGTAGTCAATGGCTTATAAACCTGTACTTGCTAATTTTTGCGAGATTGATGGCGTTCGTGATTTTACAAGTCATGATTTTGAAATAGACGAAGATGGTAATTTTACGTATTTTGAAAAATAGGTTGGATGTTTTACGGCAGACAAACCTTATATGGAAGATGATCCTGAAGTAGAAGGTAGAAAAAATGTATTTGCAAAAGTCGCAATTCCTAGAAATTATACTGATGCAGCGGAAATCATCGAGAGAAAAAATGGAACCAATGTTTCCGTGGAATTAGCGATCAATTCGCTTGAGTGGGATGGTTCTACAAAAACACTTCTGTTAACAGATATTACGGTTATGGGATTAACTTTGCTTGGAAAAGATCCAAATTCTGGGCAAGACGTAAAACCCGGAATGGCTAATGCTCATATTCAATTAGAGGATTTTAGTGCCGAAAATAATTCTGTAGTATTTAATAAGGCGGAACTTATTGATGAGATTACTCAGGCTGTTATGAATAAGCTTGATGATCATATAAACAATAACCAAAGAAAGGAGGACCCAAAGGTGAGATTTGAAGAAAATAAAGAAGAAACTACTGTCGAAGAGATGGAAGTTGAATCCACTGAGGAGGCTGTGGTAACTGAAGAAATGTCTGAAGAAGCTACTGAGGAAACTCCTGAAGTGGTTGTTAATTCTGAGGAAGACGAACTCAAAGAACCTATTGAAACTGAATCTGTCGAAGAGAGGAATGAATCTGCGGATGATGTAGCTTTTGCGGATGATGATCCCGTTGAGACGGATCCTGGTTCTGAAGCGGATGACGATGACGGCGAAGATGAAGAAGATGAACTTGATTTAAATGATGATGGAAATCTTAATAATGGACAGCAAGACAGAAAGGCATTCACTATCAACGGAATGACTTTTGAAGTTTCTATGTCTGAAATAATGTATAGTCTTTATGAACTTGTCAATAATAGTTATGGCGAAGTTGATAATGATTACTATTCTGTTGATGTTTATGAAGGATCTAAGACGGTTGTTATGACCGGGATGTTCTCCGGCAGAAGTTATAGACAGAGTTATAAGGTTAGGAACAATGTTTATAGTCTTGTTGGGGATAGAGTTCCTGTTAAAGCCGTGTATGTCACAGAAACCGAGGAAGCTGAACTTGATAAGATGAGAGCCAACTACTCTTCTATTTCTGAAAAACTTGCTAAGTATGAATCTGAACCTGAAAAGATTGCTGCTCTTGAGTCGGCTGATTATGCGGCAATTGCGAACGAGGAAGATTTTATTAATCTTAAGAAGAGAGAAAACTATTTCGATCTTTCTGTTAATGAAGTTAAGGAAAAGGCTGATCAGATTTTACTCCAGTATGCGAAATCGGGCAAGATGAATTTTGCCGCAGAGGAAAAGAAGGAAGAATCTAAGAAGGATTTCTTTGCGTTTGCAAGAGTTGAATCGAAAAATAATTTTCTTGATACGCTGTTAAAATCAAGCAAGTGATTTAATAAACATTTAATGTTAATAACAGAGTAGATAACTCTCTGTTATATTTACTAATTAATTAATATAAAAATAAGAAAGGAGAAATGTTATTATGAATAATTTTTATGGTAACTTTACCGAAATTCCCGGCGGAACACATGGAATTTTCCAGAGTTCTCTGCTCCGTTCTACAATTGCGGGACATCTTTGGGATTGCCTTGTAGTTTAGGAATCCGGTTCTGGTGAAAATTTTAAGAGAACCCCCATTGCTGTAGACAATGGTGTAGCTGTTAAAGTTGGAGCGTTTACTCACAATGATGATGGCCTCCAGGAGAGGTATGCAACTATTGCTGGGGTAAAAGATAAAATTGGTGTAACAGGATCCCCCGCAATTGTTAAGGATGCGCTTCTTAAATCTCAGGAGGATGAAACTTATTTCTATCACAAACCTGGTCAGCTTGCAAAAGTTTATCAGGTCGAGGCCGATGAAGCTGATCCTGATACCTTTGGTGTTGGACTTCATCAGTTTACCAATCCTACTGTGGTAGCTAATGACGTATACGTTGTTGTTGATGGTAATGGTGGTTGGACTGCTATGACAACTAAACCTGCCGCCGCTAATTATGGCTTTATTGGTCAGGTTCATAGCATTCACCAGGGTATGTTCTATAGTGTAGTTCGTATTATTGCACTTCAGAATAAAGATGTTCACTAATATAGAAAGGAGGGAATAAGATATGAGAGAAATTACGTATTTTAGTGCTAATACCGTAGCACAGTTTAATAATAACTATGAAAATATGGTTCAGTTTACTGATCGTATGATGAATGCATCTAATGATATTTATACTGATTATTCTAAAGATGATACTGGTAAGATGATTAGGAACCAGTTTAATAAGATTATCGGATTTGATTATAAAGAAGCTACGCCCATGAAACGTAGATAGGCATGGAGAGAGCATGGTAGAGAATGTTGTTCTCTTACTGAGGATGTTCTTGTCCAGAAAATGAATGGTTGGAATCCGGATAATACTCCTTTCACACAGTATGTTGAGGAAGTTAATCTTGCCGTTGATCAGCAGCCTACATGGTATGTTACCGATCCTTCTCTGCTTCAGGTTTCTAAATGGGCAGGTTCCCATCACGACATTGTAAGATAGAAACTGCTTCCTGGCAAGTCTTTTACAATTGAGCTTTCCAATTATGTAATCAAGGTTTATGCAGACTGGGACGCTTTTATGCTTGGTCGTATTGACTTCAGCGAAATGGTTGACAGAATGTATAGAAGTATTGAACAGTATCGTTATAACGCTCTGTATACTGCATTTATGTCCATGGATTCTTTCCTTCCTTCCGACATGATTCTTCAGACCAACGTTCTTGATAGCACAACTGATGCTATGGTTGAGCATATTGAGGCGGTAAAAGCTGCTGCTGGTCGCGATATTATTCTTGTTGGTACCCGTCCTGCTATTCAGAGACTTCAGAACACTGTTAATTATCCGCTTTGGAGTAATGATATGAAGAATGAAAAATATCATAATGGCATTCTTGGATATTGGAATGGCTATGAATGCTTCGCTCTTGATCGTGTCAATGTTGCTGGCACTCGCACTTCTGTGTTTACCGCACAGGATGACAAGAAGATTTTTATTCTTCCCGTAGATCCTGATTTCAAACCCATCAAACGTGTCAACGCTGGTGATGTTGCCGTATGGGAAAGAGGTCATGACGGAACTATGCAGGATCGTACTCTTGAAACTTCTATTGAGTATAGCGAGGGTATCGGTATTGTAATTAACGAACTGTTCGGCGAGATTGTTGCGCTTAACTAATTTTGTTTAAAGGAGTAAAAGGCAATGGTTGTAAATGATTTATCAAAAGAACTTGGGGTCAAAAATAAAGACGTTATTGATTTTTTAAAATCTAAAAATTTTAAAATTTCAAGTCATATGCAGACAGTTACTGATGAGATGATTGAAATGGCAAAGGCAAATTTTGCTGTTGTGTCTAATGACGATGCCCCAAAGAAAGAAAAGAAGGTCGAAAAGGCTTCTGCTCCAAAGCGTGTGCCGCCAAAGGTTGTAAAGAAATTTGCTCCGGATGATTAGATTCCGTGTAAAAGTCTTGTTCCTTGGAAACTTCTTACGGTTGGTGTTGATAAGACAACCACATATTCCTGGCCGGGATACGGGCATGTTGAATATGTAGCATATAAAGACCTTCAAGCTATGCGCCGGAGTGATATTGTAAAAGACGCTTTAATAATGGTAGAAGACCCGGATATTTGTGAACAATGGAAACACGATCTTGGTTCTGTTTATGACAAATATTTAGGGGTTGAATATCCCGAAGAATTTTTTGATCTTGACGATGATAAGTTTGAAGAGATTCTTAAGAATGCACCCGATGTATTTAAGAATGTAATTAAATATACAGCAATGGATATGATTCGTAATGAGAATTATCCACCCCTTCAAAAGATCGTAGCAATAGATCGAATTCTCGGAACTGGTATTAAAGAGTTTCTTTAATAAAGGAGGTTTATTATGGCCTCTATTGAATTTGCTGATATCTATTCCCGTTTTTATTTACGGGTTAAAGATTATGAAACTGTCGGATTAAATGAACAATTAGTAAAAGAAATATTAAAGGGTTACTTAAAGTCTACGTTATCAAAGCCAATGGTACGTAGACTTTTTGCATCCTTGAATATAGATGAAGATGTAGAAGAACTAGAATTTGAATTAAGGGAATCGTTAGATGAAACAACGGATATTGATTTTGTTGAAGAAGTTTGTGCGTTGGGATTGGTGTGTGAATGGGCATCTCCAAGATATCATACAACGTTATTAACAAGTTAGATAGTGGCGAATAGCGAATAGAAATTTTATAGCCAGGCTCCACACTTACTTGCTATGAAAGAATTGTATCTTAAAGCACAAATAGATTTCAAAAAGCTTATCCGTGATTGGTCATATAATGTGAATGTAACTAATGGGGTTTCAACAACATGAGTTATACTACAAAATATGGCTCCTACCCTTCCACTTCTGTTCATTCTACAAAAGTTTCCATTCATAAACAAATATATTTCTTACTTCTATGCGTGGATCCGGCAACTAAGGACTAGTTTTAGAATATTGATGTTGAAGATGCATTCCATAATCTTTAGTATCGTCTAAATGGTCTTTAGGATATTTTACTTAATCCGCTTGAACTTATTGAAACAATGAGTTTGTTAGAAGCGGCTTTAATAGAATATTAGAGCGATTGTTTTAGTTGGAAGATTTTCCGGAAGCTTATGTTGGACGCTGGTTCGGAAATTATGCGGATGAAAGAAGGTGATTCCGATGGGGATTAACTTTAATGATTTTCGGGCTATGCATAATGGAATAAGTATTCCTGGAAGAGCAAGAAAAATGCAGAGTGACATTATAATGTTAAATACATGGGATCAAGATATTCAATCTCAAACGGCTTACATATATGATTATTATCATGATCTGAAATCTTCTGAAGCCTTAAAACTTAATGATTTACATCCTTATGATGATGAACAGAAAGTTCCTCTTAAGATTAAGTTTATAAGACATTCAAAACAGACATATGATAAAGATCAAGTAACGTTTTGGTTATAGATGTAGCCTGGACAGGAATGCAATCTCGATTACTATGATGAAGTTTTAGGAAAGCGTTATAATGCGTTATTTCCGATTGGAGTCTATGTTGATGTGATGTAGGAAGATGGTAAATATTATAAGTGGATTGTTGTTGATAAGGCTAATTATAACGGAAATCAATTTCCCACTTTTGAGATATTGAGATGTGATTATAATATACAATGGATTTATGATAGAAAAAAATATTAGTGTTCAGCTGTTTTAAGGAGTCAAAACAGTTATAACTCTGGGTTATGGTTAGATTTTAAAATTTAGTCAGTCGAGGATCAACAGAAATTTGCTGTCCCCATGACTAGAGAAACCGAAACACTATTTTATAATATCAGAACCATTGTTGATACGGCTGTTGAGACTGAGCCTCGCGCTTGGCTTGTATCTAAAATTAATCGTATCTCCCCAAATGGAATTGGCAGAATAACACTTACGCAAGACCGTTTTGATCAACATAAAGATTATATCGAAAAAGATGAAGACGGGAACATTATTGGTATGTGGGCAGATTGGTATCAATCCGATGTAGAACCTGCTCCAGCGATAATTGATGAACCCGATATTCCAACAATCACATCTAAAATTACTTGTTCTGGCAAACAACAAATCCGTATTGGCGGTTCAGCTAAAACATTCACCGTTACCTATTATGACGAAGAAGGAAACCAGCTTGATGATACATCAGTTGCATCTTCTGGGCGATGGGGACTTTGGCTCGATGAAAACCGTGTTCCCAATTCTTTGGTTGAATTTATTGAAACCGAAGATAACTCTAAGCTGAAATTTAAATTCGTAGGTGACGATTCTTATATTGGTAAAATATTGACTATTAAAAACATATCTGATGTAGCTACGGCTGAACTTCAGATAGAATTAATTGCATTGTAAGGAGGGATTGAGTATGGAATTAACAAATGAACAGATTCAATTCCTCCGCGATTTAAAAAACAATGTAGACAGCGATAATATTCGCATAAAAGAAATAATTAAGAAATCTCTCATAAATAATAACATGATCATATATCTATTAAACAACAAAGAATTAGAAGAAGCCGAGGCGGATCCCAGTGATTATCTCGGCGTTAATATTCTTCCGGCATATCTTATCCATCCGACTCAACACAATGTGCAGAATTTTATTTGCTATGAAGTTGGGTTCAAGGAATTGGAACGATACAACAACAAAATGAAACTTCTTCAAATCACTTTTTATATTCTTTGTGAAGAAAAAAATAACATAGAAAAAAATACTGGCATTGCTCGGCATGATTTATTAGGTGCGCTTATTCTGGATATATTTAATTGGAGCAATTTGTTTGGTTAGCAAATTCATTGTACTTCAGATCTGCCAAGTGTCACAGATAATGATTATGCTACGCGGACAATCGTATTTGAACAGTTGACGGATAATAATCTTGCAAAAACTAGAAATGGAATAGCAAGAATGAATAATGCGAGGGAACTATATGCCAAGGAATCCAACAATTGAATTTGATTAGCTTCAGCTATATATGGGATATCCGTATGTAATAGATCTTGAAAATGCCGTAGGAAGCATAACTGTCTACTCCCCTACTATTGGAGATATGGTTTAGATTGGATATAAAAAATTTTATGAAACATTAAATATCTTTATTTGTAACACCACTTCGTGGCGATTGCCGCTCTGGGAAATGGGCATTGATTGGAATGAATATAGCGACTTTCAGTTATTTATAACGCTCTTGGGGCAAGCAGATGAAGATGTTTGTAAATTGTTTTTTGGCGAAAATATTAATATTCATAATTTTGAACCGTTTATGAAGATAGTCGGAAAGGACGAAGAAGGCAATGATATGACCGAGTTATCATTGTTAGATAAAGAAAATATGATTGAGATTAATAATGATGTGTATAATCATATATCTCAATATCTCCGCAATGTGTTTAATACATTTCCGGAAGAAAAGATCACAAAAGATAACACTTTAAAAGATTGGTACATACGAAAAGATAAACGTGCGCTTGAAGAACGTTAGCGAAAAATTAAAGAAGGAAAAGAGGAAAAAGAAACTTCTATTTAGCCTTTAATCTCTGCTTGCGTTAATCATCCAGGTTTTAAATACAAATTAAGTGAATTAAAAGAAGTTGGAGTTGCTGAGTTTTTTGATAGCGTTCAACGGTTATAGATATATGAACAAGCTACCGCTTTAATGAAAGGTATGTATAGTGGCTTTATAGATGGAAAGTCTATTAAACCTGAGAATTATAATTTTATGAGAGAGACTTAATTATATAACCGACCACAATAATAGAATGTGGCCGCTACCGGAAAATAATTATCCGTTGTTATTTAACGGCTAATGTTATTAATTAATTAAAATATATTATAAAGGAGGAAAAAACTATGGCGTTTAAATTAGGGAACCATTATATTGATGAAATTCTTTATGGTGTTGCATAGGATGATAACGACAATATCAAATATGCACTTGATCAGCTGAGTTCTGCACAGATCGAAATCTCCGCTGATTCTCAGGACGTTACGGATAAGAAAGGAAATGTGATCCGTACGACTTATAGGACAAAGACGGGGACGTTCACCGCAACTAACGCCCTGCTCCATCCCGCTGCTCTTAATGCTCAGTCCGGTAAGGAAGTAACCTACGCTTCCTCTTCCGCCCCGATCATTATGCCTCGTATCTTTGTTGTTGATGCTGGAAAATCTATTACTGTTCCGGATCTCAAGACTGGTACTCTTCATGTAATCGGCCTTTATGGTAATGGCGCAAATGCCACCCCCATGACTGCTGATGAGTCTGCTGCTTGCGTGACAGGTACTGGCTCCAATGCCGTCTTTAATGCCCCCGCGACTGGTGCTGACCTTCCGATTCAGTATCTCATTCGTTATGAGAGAGATGTTGTTTCTGGTGCTATGCTTACCAATACTACCAAGGATCTTCCTGGTCTTGTTAAGCTTACACTCTTCTGCTCTTATGGCGATCCCTGTAACAATGACCTTAAGCCTTGCTATGTTGTTATTCCGCGTTTTGCTGCCGATCCTTCCATGACAATCTCTCTTGATGCTGAGACTCAGGAAGTTGATTTCAGTGGTAACCTTAACGTTGACTACTGTGCAGGTACACAGGCTCTGTATTACATTTACTATCCGGAAGAGGAGCTTGTTATCTCCGGAACTGCCGCTGCGTGATAAGCGGAATTTAATATTAACATTAACTAAATACTGATAAATAAAATAGATACGGATTAGCTATCCGTATTGACAAGAGGAGGTTTCCTGGCCTCCTCTTTTTATTTTATATAAACAGGATTCACAACAGGAAGTGAGGATATGGCTTTGAAAATTATACCGTAAGGTTTGATTATAAAGGAGGAAACTAACTATGGCTAAAGAAAGACGGTGTTTTGTGTGCTTAAAAACATATACGTACTGCCCGAATTGTCAGGGATATGATCCGGCGGAAACGTGGAAATTTCTTGTGCATGATAAGACATGTTTGGAATTATATAATCTTTGGCAATCCTATAGAGGTGGAGAAATATCCAAAGATGATGCCGCCACAGTATTGAAGAGTTTTGATTTAACAAATATTCTTGCATCTGGGTCCCCAGTTGTCGATGTATTTAAGGAAATTCTTGATATTAAAGATACACCCAAAATTGAGGAAGTGCTGGATGAACCAAAAGTTGAAACGAAGGTTGAGAACAAAAAAGAAGATGTTAAAACCGAAGAAAAGACTGTTAAATCTCATAAACAGTTTAATCATAAGAAATGATTGCCGGGGTTAGTGGTGTCATAGCCATTAACCTTGTTAAAGATTAAAAGGGATAATTGTGAATAATATAACCGGATATAAGATCTTATATTTTTGGACATTAATTGCAAATGCGACAATAGGGAAATGGATATTTAATATAGAACCCAAAATAGAGAACTATTTTATTAAAATACTTCCAAGGCATAGAGTTAATGCTAAATGATTTTGAATGTGATTATAAGAAACAAAACCGAGCAGGTTTTATATAAGGGGCTATCGCACATTCGTGTGGTGGCCCCATTTTTTACGCTTTATGAGAAAAAGGAGGAAATAGTATGAATGAATTAAACAAAGATTACAAGCGGAGGGATTCAATTATTTTTGGTCGGTATTGCAAAGAACTATACAAATTCGGCGGAATCAGGCATTTCGAAGGCCTTGATGTTATCAGGTTAAAAATGCTTCTTGATGAAAACTTTATTGATCCCGGTGATAGACAAAATCTTGCACCGTCCGTAAAGGAAATTTATGAGTTTATGAAAATGTATCCGTCATATAAAGCTCACGGATACGCTGTAAGTATTGATCGTGACGATTATAGAGTATCTATTGAGGGGGTTGAAAAGGGATCCCCGGAGGATAGTTTAAAAGAATATATAGAATACATGCAATTATTCAGATATGCTGATGAATTTAATAATGGAACAATGTACTGTTGGTTTGATTAAGGAGGGTTGATTATGGCTGATGAATTTATGAAGCGGGGGATTTCAGGTAAGTTATACAATTATTTTAGCAAAGATATAGTTCATATTATCAATCTTTCATAGGTTGAATTTTATGGTGAAAATAATGTAATGCCAATCGATGTTGTTATATCTGATGATAGAAAACATCCCGGCAAGAAACTTGTTGTTTTTATTTATGAAAAAGATAAGACCAAAGATGTATTTATGGCCTGGTCTAACAGAGAACACGAGTGAGGTGATTTGAGTTGGGGCGTAAAACGGTATATAACAATATTACATCACCGGAATTATTATCTCAAGTTCTTCCAGAAAATAAACAGCTTGGTGATGATTTCTTAGAATATTTGCAATCAATTGACAGAAGCCCAAGCACAATAACACAATATAGGGCGGACCTTAATGTATTTTGGGTCTGGAATCTTCAGAACAACAATAATAAACCATTTATTAAAATAACAAAACGGGAATTCGCAAGATTCCAAAATCATTGTTTAAATGTCTGGGGATGGAGTTCAAACAGGATTCGCCGGGTTAAATCTGTTATTTCATCCATGAGTAATTTTATAGAAAATATTCTTGATGAAGAAGAAGAATTTGCGGGATATCGTGGCGTGATAAGAAAAATAGAATCGCCTGTTAAAGAACTGGTAAGAGAGAAAACCGTATTTGAGCCGGAAGAAATGCAACGATTGCTCGATTATCTGGTTGACCAGGAAAAATATATGCAAGCATGTATATTAGCATTAGCCATTTATTCCGGAAGACGTAAGTCTGAATTACCAAGATTTAAATTGTCTTATTTCGATGAAGAGAATGTTTGTTTTGGTTCTTTATATAAAACGCCGGAAAAAGTAAAAACAAAAGGTAGGGGATCTCGTGGTAAACTATTGAATTTATATGTATTGAAAAAAGAGTTTGATCCATATCTTGAGTTATGGAAGAAAGAGCGCAAAGAGTTAGGAGTAAATAGCGAATGGTTGTTTCCACTTAAAGAAAATGGCATTTGGAATAATGAAGAACATATTAAAGCGGAAACATTGGATAATTGGGTTGATGGCTATTCAAAGTTTCTCGGTAAGGATTTTTATTGGCATTCATTACGGCATATGTTTTGCACTCAGTGTTTAAAGAAAAACCTTCCATCTTCTGTTGTTCAAGAGATTATCGGCTGGTCCAGTGCAGATATGGTTAATCTCTACGATGATACATCTACAGAGGAAACACTTGCTAAATATTTTGATGAGAATGGAATTAAAGAAGTGGAAAGTGCTTCATTGTCCGAAATGTAAAGGAGTAATCATATGACATTATTATCTCTTGATACAAGCACTACTTCCACAGGATACGCAATATATGTTGATGGCCAATACTCTTCTAGTGCCTGTTTTGATCTTAAAAAATACAAAGACGAGAAGCTTCCACAAATGATAAAACTACTCTTCTCTCTTATTGATAAGCTTAAGCCTAATATAATTGTTGCGGAAGAAATGGTTGTTCCGCGAAATCCGCAAACAGCAAGATTATTAACAATGCTGCTAGGGGCGTTATACGGAAAATGTTTAGTAAGCAACATTGAATGGTTTACACTTCGTCCAACATAGTGGAGGAAGTTCGCAAAAAATAACGATGAAAAATTACCTAGGAAACGTGATGAATTAAAAGCCTGGAGTAAAGCGAAAGTTAAATCGTTATTTAATATCGATGTGAATGACGATGTGTCAGATGCTATCCTTATTGGATATGGATTTATTAAGGAGTACATAAATGGGAAAAATTAAAGTGGCAACGCCAAAAGAAATGGATGATGCGGTTGATGAGCTTATTATGTTAGCTAACAAGTATCATTTGTCGTTATATGATTTGAAGAAAGTATGTAAAGATGCGACAAGTATTATTAAAGCTGTGAACCCAACGGTATTAACTATACCGATTGAGATTGATTGTTAAAAAGAAAAGGAATAATTATGGGAAAATATATCAAAGATGTTGATTGGGATCAATACGAAGATTTTACAGAAGAATATGTAGATAATATATATAACACAATTGAATAGAAGGATAAAGAGCGAAGTCGTAAACAGATACATAAGATGCGTGAAGACTTTGGATATTATGAAGATGAGTAAAGGAGAATAGATATGAAATTTAATGCATTTGTTACATTATGGAATGTAAAGAACAAAAAGAATGATGAAAAGGGTAACGATCTTCTTCAAAGAATTATGAAGAATGAATATGTTCCGATTGAAGAAAAACAAGTGAGGGCTGAAAATATTATTAAGAACACATACTTTATAAAGAATTCGGATGGCACGGAAAAGTTGCATGTAAATTCTGTTGCCCGTCATTTGTTTACATTTCTTACGGTTATTGATATGTATACAACCGTTGAAATTGACTTTAAAGATGCTGTTAATGAATATAATGAACTTGTTGAGAATGGGGCAATGGATGCAATTTTTGCGGAGATTCCGGATCGTGAATTAAAAGAGTTTAGAATGGTTCTTGATTTTGTTGCTTCTGATTTATTAACAAACGAATATGAAAATCATGCGTTTATAAAATCTCAAGTGGAACGATTTGGAAATCTTGTTGGAAATGTTATTGGACCGATTATTGAAGGGTTAGATTTGAATAAAATTCAAGAGGTTATTGAGAATATTAGTAAATAATGAATAATTGATTAGGCGTAGATTCATACGCCTGAAGGAGGTGTGTGGGTTTACCATGGTTAAGGGAAAGTTTACATTTTCTTGGCAATACGATAAAAGTAAATTAAATAAATTATTAGCTTTATTAGATGCTGATGCAATTGCAAATCAAGTCGATACTATTATGGCTTAGAGACAAGCGTAGCATGCAACAGAAATAAAAAATCATGCTGTTGATACATGGTATGGTTCATATGAAAGATCTATATATGATCCAACAATGAGT
>ODAI010208640.1_pt1 | contig 21616 bp, 15 predicted proteins | sample 1539321 | NCBI WGS metagenome assembly ODAI01 (sample SAMN02144231, study PRJEB22623) | gut metagenome | biome: sheep rumen | host: Ovis aries | place: New Zealand | reverse complement strand
TGAATACAACTCAACTAAAATACTGCCAGAAACCATCGTTAAAAATGCCATTAATGACAATTGCCTATCGATTTCTTGGACCTATAATGAACCTACGCTATACTTTGACTTCGCCCGTGAAACCTCTTTGATTTCACATAGAGAAAATCTTAAAAATGTATATGTTTCAAACGGGTATATGAGTGAGGAATCACTGGATGAAACACTAAAGTTCATCGATGCTTTCAACATAGACTTGAAGTTCTTTGATGACAGGCTATATAGGGAAATCTGCGGAGGAAAATTGGATATTGTTCTTGACAATCTAAATGCCATTTATCAAAGCAAGTCTCATTTGGAAATAACCACCCTACTGATCAATGACTTGAATACTGATGAGAATCACATAAGGTCAATCTGCAATTTCGTATTGGATGAATTGGGAGAGGATGTTCCCATTCACTTTTCAAGGTTTTTCCCAATGCATAAGATGAGCGATAGGAGTCCTACAAAAATAGATTACCTCTTAAGGGCTAAGGAAATAGCTGTTGAGATGGGAATGGAATACGTTTATTTGGGAAACATGCCTGCTGATAACAATAGCTATTGCCCTAATTGCGGTGAGCTTCTCATTGCAAGGGAAAGGTATTGCAACAGCGATAAAAATAGAATAGAAAATGGCCATTGTGCTAATTGTGGCCATAAATTGAATTTTGTTTTAAAATAATTAATTTAAAAAAGAATATATTTTTTGTGATATTGATAGAGAAATAATGTTTTTAATTGCCTTTAATCAATTCCACAACTTTTTTTGAAGCGGTTCCATCATCGAACTGATTGTATTTCTCATTGAATTTTCTGTACTTTTCACCAAACTCATCATTGTAGGCATTTACATCAAAGTTCTTCAGCAGCTCAATCAATTCCTCATTTGTCTCGACTTTAGGTCCTGGCGCCTCTTCAAAAATGTCAAAATAGAAGGACCTTACGTTATTTGTATAGTCGTCAATGTCATAAGTGAAATAGATCATAGGCCTTTTCAATATTGCATAGTCAAACATGACAGATGAATAGTCTGTTATCATGATGTCTGAAATGAGATATAGTTCCTGAATGTCCCATTCCTCATCGCATTCTATGATGAAGTCATCGTATTTGCTCCAGTCAATGCTTTTGTCCTTCACCAAGTAGTGGAACTTGACTATCAAGGTAAAGTCATCCTTGAAGTTTTCATAGAATGCATCGAAATCCATAGCGCTTGCAAACTTGTATTCCCCTGCCTTGGTGTACTGGTTATCTCTCCAGGTTGGGGCATAGAGGATCACTTTCCTGTCTTTAGGAATATTCAGCTTCTCCTTTATTTCTGCAATGTCTGATTCATTGTTCTTTTCAAACAGAACATCATTTCTAGGATAGCCTATTTCAAGCATTTCCCCCTTGAAGTCAAAAGCTTTCTTGAATATTTCTGATGAGTATTCATTTTGTGACAAAAGGTATTGCCACTCTCTTGTATTCCTTTTGAAGTCTTCACGATACCTTTCAAGGTCAGTATTGCCGCTCATGTCCAATACATCCATATCCAATCCCAGTTTCTTAAATGGGGTTCCATGCCATGTCTGGATGTATCGTGTATTCTTGTTTTTGCGAAGATAATACAAATGCCTTGAGTCAAGGACCCAGACACCGCTTCTTAAAGTATAGAATAAGTATTTGAAAAAGGATCTTTTCACCTTGATTGCCTTTCCAGGAATTTCAATGTCTGTATTTGAAAGGGACCATATGCATTTGTACTCATCATCAAGGCCTTGATTAACCATTTCCTCATAGATGTATCTTGGGCTTCCTGCATAGTTTCGCCCGCTGCTTGATTCAAAGAGAATGGTTTTTTCATTAGAAGGGATAATATATGATTCCAATATGTAAACGGCTCTTACAGAGTATTTAGCAATATCCTTTATGATTTTTTTAATGCTTGCCATTATTATACCTTCCATTTCCTCTATTAATTTAGTCTTCTATCCTTCCAATTCCTTTACAAGCTTTTGTGCATTTTCCCAATCCTTATGGTCATCGATTTCAGTCCATTTAAGGCCGTTTGTCAAGACGAAGTCTATGGTTTTGATTTCACTTAAGTCCTTGTATGCATAATCATAATAATTTTGAGGGTCTTCCTGAATCAATCTTTCTAGAATCCTATTGAATTCAGCAACATCATCGCTTTTTACTTTAGATACTCCTATGAATTCTCCAGTGGATGATGGGATATCCAATCCTTTTCCAATTGAATTGATCTTGCCGTTAGCTATTGTCTTGTCTTCATTGAATGATTCATCATCAATTATTAGCTTGAATGATTCTTCGTTAAGTTCCTTAAAGTTATCTATAATCATTCCAGTATTATTTGAATTAGCTATTTTCGAAATTATTTCAGGATCCACCACATTGTCACCGTTTATTAAAACAAAGTCATCCAAATCGTTTTCCTCAATGAAACTGCTTGCAATGTATGTTGATACTGAAGTGTTTGTCACATCGTATTTTTCGTTTGCGATGGCCTTTATTTCTATATCATACTTTTCAGCTATTTCAGGACATAAGTCAATGACTTTTTCCTTGTTGTAGCCCACTACCACTATGAATTTGCTTATTTCCGCATCGATGCAGTTTTTTATCATTCTTTCAAGCAAGGTGACTTCATTTATTTTCAACAATGTTTTTGGAATATCTTTAGTGAGGGGCATCAATCTTGTACCCATTCCTGCAGACAATATAACTCCAATCATTTATCCACCATCTTTTAATTTTTTAGTATCATTCTTGTTTTAACATTTTTTTAGTTTATCCGCATATCTCACAACAAATCTTGATTTGTACTCTTCTATCTTATCTTTCAATTGTTCGTTTTCATTTTTTAGGGCTTTTTTTTCCTTTATTATCTTTTTGTTCGCTGATTTAATCTTTTTGTTTTCATTTTTTAGATTTCTTTTTTCATCATTAATTCTTTTGTTTTCATTTTTTAGGGCTTTTTTTTCCTTTATTATCTTTTTGTTTTCATTTTTCAAAAGATTTATTTTATTGCTTAAATCAATGTTCTTTTGGTTTTTATCATTTAATGTTTCAATAATATTAAATAAGTCATCTGAGATTAATAGTTTATTTCTTGCATTTGTTATGTATATTTTATTATGTTTCTTATAAAATTCAAATCTTTTAACAGCTCTTATTTCTTTAAATTTGTTTTCTACTTTTATTTCCCATTTTCTAACAGGATAACTTAATATATCTTCATAAGGTATTGAAAAAGATATATTGAAATGTTCTCCATTTTTTTCAGAAATTACATCATATTGGATTATTTTGGTTTCAATCACATTTTCAATATAGGCATTATCTATTTTTTCATCAGATACTCCATAAAAAGTAAACATTTCATCTTTAAAGTCAATGTTTTCAAATTTTATAGTAAGATCGCTTGTCGGCCTTTTATATATGAAAAATATTCCATTTTTTTTAATTCCAATCTCAACATCAAAGCCATCAAATTGTATTGTATCTCTTTTTGAATTTCTTAATAGGCTTTCTTTTTTAAAGTCTTGAGTACAATATTCGATTTTGATTTTCTTTTGTTCTTCATTGTTAATGAGATAAATAGGTAAAATAATTTGTTTAAGGTTTTCTTTTAATTCCAATGGATATTCATCACCCTTTTCGTTTATCAGAGTTGCTTTTGTTTTATGAGGATAATTATCTTCTAAAAAATTAATTTTTTCATGGAATTCAATATAAATATTCTCTTCATCATTGCTAATTGAAGTGATTTTAGCTTTTAAGTTCTCTTTTTGGGCATCATTTTCAAAATCAATGAATTTTATATACTCTTCCTCAAGGCTATCTGGTATATGTGGATTATTCATCAATTCAGGAATTTCTTTTGAAAAGTTGATTAAGCCTTCTATATCTTCATTTTCAATCATCCGATATAATATTTTCTTTGAGGAATTTAAATTTTTCATTATTTCCTTTGGAACAATATCTAAAATATCTTTTATTTCTTTTATTATTTCCATATGGAAAGCTTTGTCATATTGGTATATTTTCCTTAGGTAAATGTTTAGGTCATAATCTACCCATCGCAAATTTAATTCATTTTTTAAGTTTTCATATAAATATTCTTTATCAATTATTTCATTACACAAATTAATCATTTTTATACGATCTTTAAAATTATTTATATCTGAATACTGTTGTGTAATTGATGGATTATTGTTTTCCCTAATTCTCCAGTAATAAAAGATGTCATTTGCAATTGAAATTTTCTCTGCTTGCAATAATGATTCCAATCCAAAGGGAACATCTTCATAGTACCTTATTTGTTTGAATTTGAGATTATTTTTTTCAATAAATTCTCTTTTATAAATTTTATTGGTACAAAATGTGTCCCATATTAATCCAGGATAATCCTTTAAATCAATACTATCCAATGTTTTATTGATATTTTTATATCCCTCAATAGCTAAATAACTCTCTTTAATATTGTATCTTTTTAGTCTCACCCTACGGAAAATTACAATATCTGAATCATTTCTTTTAGCTAATTGATATAAAGATTCATAGCAATCATAATCTAAATAATCGTCTGAATCTAAAAAATGAATATATTCTCCTTTAGCTAGGGGTATGGCCATATTCCTAGAATTTGAAGGACCTTTATTTTCTTGGTGGAATGCATGAAAATTGTCATAATCCAATGCATATTTTTCTATGATATATCTTGACTCATCACTGCTGCCATCATCTATCATTAAAATTTCCATATCTTCTATGATGGTTTGATTTAATAAACAGTTTAATGTCTCTTCCAGATATTCTTCAACATTAAATATTGGAATTATAACCGATATTTTTGGATTTTCCATTTTTTCACATTTTCCTTAAAGATTAATCTTCAGATGATAATATTATTTTTATTCTTTAATAGAATTAATTCCAATTATTTTTAAATTATTTAACAAAATATTTTTCTTTTTTAATTTTTTTAATTTTATTCAGCAATTTTTTATTTTTCTTTAGAAGTAAATTTTCTATTAAGGCATCTATCTCTGGATTGATAGAATAAGTCATTCCAAATTTAGAATATTTTCTTAATGATGAAATTATAGGTTTCAATTCGTTATAAACAATATCTAGTTCATCTTCATTATCTAAATCGTATTTTGATAAGGCATCACTTCTGTCTTTTGAATATTCTATAAATTTTATCTGATCATCAGTCATATTAACCAGATGCCAAAGGTTTTTTGTTGTTTTCCTTTCAGCATTATATTCATTTGCCTCTTCATCAATTTCTTCATTAAGTGCCTTAGCCTCTAAAATTAAATCCTTTGATTCTTTGATTATATCTTCATAAGAGGTTTGAGTATCGATAATTACTCGAACACCTTCCCTTTTGGCCTTAATGTTTTTTTCTTTAAAATTATTCCCAAAAATCTCATTGAAATATGTATCGGCAGATTTAGGTAATGATAATTCTATATTATCCACTTCGTATTTTTGTATTTCTTTTAATGATTCTGTAGTGATTTCTTTATTAATAATACGAACTTTTGAATATTTTTGAATATCTTCCCATTTGTCTATGAAAATGTTCTTTTTAACTTCATTATAATAACGTTTTCCTCCACCAGTTAATGAGTAAGGAATATTTAATACTTTTTGAGCTAATTTTTCTCTCCAAAATTTATTGCTTTCTATTCTTTTATTTAATTTTTGACGTAACTTTCTTTCTCTCTTTAATTTTGGAGTCCATCCTTCAATTTTATTCCCATTTAAATCCATTGCTTTACGAATAGGATATATGCGTACTTGAATTCCATGATGTATCCTATTATCAATATTGACAACATTGAAGTATGTGGTATTTTTATTTCCATATGAAACATAAAATGGATTATATTTAGGGCTGTTAAAAATTCCTTCCACGTACCGATTGTTTTTGTATTCTTTTTCTATGATTTCACAGAATCTATCTATATCCCCTTGGGTCATTGCAACAGAAACATCTATAGGGCCATTTTTTATAGTGTGGTTAAGATAAGCATTTAACCCATTTTCACCTGCTAAAACATAGTTTAAGTTATTTTTTAAACAAATTTCTTCAATTTCTTGAAGTAATTCTATTTGTATATCTGTTTTAGTTTTCATCTTCTAACCCCTCAATCAAGTCACGTTCAATATCAGTACGACTAATTCCCACTTCATCTTCAACTTTTTGCCAAATAATACCATTTCTAGTATTATAGATAGCTTTATTATAAAGGTTCATAGCTTCTTCTTTTTTGCCACAATCTAATTTTGCTTTAGCTTGTATAGCCATTATTTCTCCATCAAAAGGATACATTTTTAATACTTTGTCACATAATTCATCAATTTCTTTGTAATCCTCTTCGGTCTTGGCTTTGTTTTCCATTATCCATATTTTTGCACGGCAGATATCTAGTAAATCAGGATATGATTCTTCATATTTTTCAATTAATTTTTGAACCAATTCAACATCCTTTTTATCGTAACGAGCTATAGACAATTCTCTACAAATATTTATAAGATTTTCAATCTCAATTAATTCATCATCAAGTGTTTCGCCTTGATTTTTGTAGATTTTTAAATATCTATTTCCATCGAAATATTGCCCTTTTTCAATAAAGCATAATAATAATGTTTTCAGATTTCTTTTTGATATAGGAACAAATATATTATATTTTTTTACATCTCTCCTTAATTGCAAGTTGCAAAAATCATCAAATTCAGCTAATATGCTTTCATAATCTTTTTCTTCTAATAAAGAACATAAATATTCTTCCTTTTTGTTAAGGTCTTTTACAATTTCTTTTGATTCAACATTTACATTAACTTTAGCAACCAAGTAATCTACTTTTCTACGTTTATAGAACATATTAGCGTTTCCATGTTTAAGAATTCTATATTTTTTCAATACTTCCTCACGATTAATTTTTTCTAAATAACGACTAGTGTATTCTTTAAAAGGCATGGATAAATTTGTAATTGGACTACGAACAACTTGATCTTCTACTTCTGGCACATACATCCAACTATCTCCATAAGCAATTCTTAACATGGTTTCAGCATATTTACTTATAGGGAATTCTCTTCCTTCAAATAATCCAATCCTACTTTCTTCTAGGTGTTCTTTATTGTATGTATATATAACATTTCCCCAACGCATACAATATCTGTCAGATTCTTCAAGCGAATAATTTTGCAATTTATCTGATAGTTCTTGAAGAATTTTTTCATCTCCTTCATTTTCGGCTCTTTCATAGTATTCTTGATATAATTTGTAATGCTTCTCCCATTCTTCTAAAGATAAATTTCTACATACTACAAAAAATGGAGATAATATTTCAGTGTAAACCCTCAACAAGTCTATAAATTCCTGTTGTTCTTCTTCGTCTTTAGGCATTGGATCCAAAATTAATAATTCTAGATGTTGACCACAAGCTTTTCCAGCTAATGATTGTGTTTTATAAATAGTTGTTGTTTCATTATTAACATATCTAGGTATAGGGTTACGATAATATTTTGTGTTTTCATGATAAACAAAGGATCTTCCTTTAGGTAAAACATTTTCTTCTGTTTCTAAGACATTTCTTAACTTATTCCAATTGTCTCTAGTAATATATAAATCCATATCATCGTCCCATGGCAAGAAACGATGGTGTCTTACAGCTCCTAATGCAGTTCCAGCTGCTAAAAAATAATTTATATCATATTTCTTACAAATATCATCAAATTCGGTTAATAAGTTAAACAGATTTTGTTGTAAAATATTCATTCTATTCAAGTAAATTCTCTCCTTTATATAAAATATGATAATAAAATAAAATAAATTTTTCGATGGTTTTATATTCTTTTTTTAATGAAAATTTAATTGTTCGTTTATGTTTTATTTGCAAACAGATTTCATAATTTTTTCATTTTATGAATAATTTTATATTAAATTAATTAAAAAAATAGATATGAAAATTATGAGTGATGATTCAAATGATTATACCATGTAATGATGAAAATATTGAAACTGTTTTTGAATATATTGGTGAAGATTACGGGAAATGTTTATATATTTATATTGATTTAAAGAAATTTGGACTTGATGATGAAAATTTCAATGTTTGGATACAATGTGAAAATGAGGAGATATGTGCTATCATTAGTGAATATTATGGCGGTATCCAAATTTATAGTAAAGAACAAAATTTGATTACAGAAGAAATTGCATATTTCATAAAAGAAAAAGATACACATATCCTCTTTGCAATTAAACCAATTATAGATAAACTCAAAGATTTTTTACCTGAGTATGAACAAGAAACTGGGACTGTTGGCGAGTTAATGGAATTAAAATATCCTTCAAATCCTAAAGCTTATTCAGCGCCACTGGATGAAATAGAAGAAATAGTTAGAATAGTTGCTGAAGATGAGGGCATTGGAAAGCCTTATGGCTTTGAATCACTATTTGAACAATATATGGAAAGAAAAAAAGAAAGTTTTGGACGAAACTTTGTTTTACGTGATGATGATAGCAATGAGATTATTTGTCATGCTGGAACATATGCTGAACTTCCAGAATTGGCAATTATAGGTGGTGTTATCACTTCTCCTAAATATAGGGGAAAAGGTTATTCTAAAGAAACATTATCTTCTCTTTGTCAAGAATTATTAGAAGAGAATAAAAGAATTTTTTCATTTTTTTATATTCCATCTGCAGAAAGGATGCACTATGGAGTAGGCTTTGAAAAAATCGAAGAATGGTCTAAATTATCAAAAATCGGTTGATTATAGTTAAATTTATTTTTTTTATTAATTTTTTAATTTTAAATATCTATTCAACAAAATATTTTTTCTTAGAAATCTTTTCCATTTTATCAACTAAACTCTTCTGCCCTTTCTTTATTAAGACTCTATTAATCAAATCATCAGCTTTAGGGTTAATAGAGAAGGTCATTCCTATTCGTGAATAATCTTGCAATGTTTCAATAATTGGGCTTAATTCTTCGTATAATTCTTCTAGCTCTTCCTCATCATCAATGTTAAAATTTAATAAACGGTCAATATTTTTTTCGAAAAATTTACTGAATTCAATTTCACTATTTGTCATTTTCACTAGATTCCATACATTATCAACAGCTATTTTTTCTCTATAAACTTTTAATCTTCCCCACATAACTTCTTCACGAGTTGCTTTTGCTTCTTTGATAAGATCTCCAATCTCTTCAATAATTTCTTCATAACCAACTTCAGTATCAACAATTTCACGCATTTTCTGTCTTTTTGGAATGATTTTTATTTCTTTAAATTTTTCTCCGTATAATGCGCTGAAATAACTCTCAATATCTTTGAGAACTGATAATTTTATACCATCAAATTCAATCTTATCAATTTCTTTAAATAATTTGCTATCGAATTCATTTTTTATGATACTTACTCTAGAAAATTTTTGAATATCTTCCCATTTATCAATAAAAGTATTGTTTTTTAATTCTTTATAGTAACGGCTTCCCCCACCAGTTAAACTATAAGCACTATTCAAAATGTCAATTCCAACCTTTCCAAACCAAAATTTTTTATTTTCTATGGTTTTACTCATAAATTTTCGCATTTCTCTTTCTTTAGATAATCTTGGTGTATATGCTGTAATTCTTGTTCCATCTAATTGCTCTGTTTTAAGAATAGGGTAAATCCGCACATTTATTCCATGATGTTTGTTTTTATTTCTAGCAAGCATGTCGATTTCAGCTGTATTTTTATTACCATAATTTACATATAATTCCAAAAAATTAGGATTATTAAAAATTCCTTCAACATAACGACTATTATTGGATTGATTTTCCACGATTTCACAAAAACGGTCTATATCGCCTTGTGTCATTGCAACGCTAACAATTCCGTCATATTGTTTTATTGAATGAATAATATATGCATTTAAGGCACTCATCCCTATAAAAATATATTTTAAGTTGTTTTCTGAGCAAATTCCATCTATTTCTTGAAGTAACTCTAATTGTATTTCTTGTTTGGTTTTCATTTTTACCCCTTTCCATATAGATTTTCGGTAGTACTATTCCTCACCATTAAGTTCTTTAATTAGCTCACGTTCAACATTCATACGACTATAACCGCATTCATCTTCAACTTTTTGCCAAATAATACCATTACGAGTATTATCAACAGATTTTTTATAGAGTTTCATAGCTTCTTCTTTCTGGCCACATTCTAATTTTGCTTTAGCTTGTGTAGCCATTATTTCCCCATCGAAGAAATAAGTTTTTAATACACTATTACATAATTCATCAATTTCTTTATAATCCTCTTCGGTCTTGGCTTTGTTTTCCATTATCCATATTTTTGCACGGTAGATATCTAGTAAATCAGGATATGATTCTTCATATTTGTCGACCAATCTTTGAACTAATTCTACATCCTTTTTATCGTAACGAGCTATAGACAATTCTCTACAGATTTCACAAATATTTTCAATGTTGTTAAATTCTTCACCTAAATGTTTTTCTTGTGCTTTACGCACATTTAAATATTTATTTACTTCATAATACTGGCCTTGTTCAATCAAACCAAATAAGAATGTTTGAAAGTTCTTATCAGATATTGGAACCATAATATTGTATTTTCTTGCATCGCCAATAGATTGTAATCTAGCAAAATCTTCAAAATGTTCATTCAGACAGGTATAATCTTTATTTTCAAGTAAATCATACAAATAATCTTCTTTACCCTCAATTTTTTCGCTGATATGTATATAACCTGCTTTTACTTTAGCTTTTGCAACTAACAAATCAACTTTTCTACGATTGTAAAATACCTCAGCATTGTTACGTTTGTTCTTCTTGTATTTCTTAAAGACTTTTTCACGATCAATCTTTTTAAGATAACGATTAGTATATTCCTCAAATGGGATATCATTTTTTAGACCATTGTGTGAAATCTGTTCATCATAAACTGGAATGTACATCCAGCTGTCACCATAAGCGACTCTAAGTATGCCTTCAGTATAGTGGCCTATAGGGAATTCTCCTTCTTCAAATTTTCCAAATTCCCCTCCTTCTTCAAAATGTTCTTTATTATAAATGTAATTTTTTATACCCCAATGCATGATATATTGATTACATTCTTCATGTGTATACTGGGTTAGTTCATCTTCTAGTTCTTTTAGAACCTTTTCTTCACCTTCCCTATCAACTCGTTTACAATATTTTTTATATAATTTGTAATGTTTTTGCCAGTCTTCAAGAGAGGTATTTTTGTTTACAATAAAATAAGGAGATAACAATTCAGTGTAAATGTGCAATTTTTCAAGATATCTTTCTTTTTCTTCATCTCCAACTGGCAGAGGATCAAATATAAATAATTCTAGGTGTTGTCCACATGCTTTTCCTGTAAATGCTTGTGAAATATATATGTTGGTTGTTGTTGTATCAACATATCTTGGAAGGGGATTGCAATAATAAGGAGTGTTTTCTTTATAAACGAATGAACGACCCTCTGGTAAAACATTTTTTTCTGTCTCTAAAACATGTCTTAATTTATTCCAGTTTTCTCTTGTGATGTATAAATCAATATCATCGTCCCATGGCATAAAGCTGCGATTTCTAATAGCACCTAATGAGGCTCCTGCTGCTAGGAGGTATTTAATATCATATCTTTTACAGATCTCATCAAATTCAACTAATAACTGATATAGATTTTTTTGTAAATCATTCATTTTACTCAATTGAATTCTCTCCTATTCCATTTAAAAATCAAATTTTTTTAAATTTTTTCTTGTTTTCATGATAAATTTAAAATTATTTTTTAATTATTTCTTCAATGGCCGAAACCAATTCTTCAGTGTCTTCGATAGAATGATTACCTACATGAGCCACTCTAAACATTCTTTTAGCATTTTCTCCACCACTTGGGTTAACTGTAAATCCATATTTATCAATTAATTCTCTATAAACTATATCCGCATTTTCGTCTGGGAATATAACTGGAGTTACAGCATTTGATAATGGATAACTTGGATAATCTAATCCAATTTCCTTTATTCTTTTTCTAAAGTATAGGGCTATTTTATTGGTATCTTTAATGACATTATCAATACCTTTCTTTTCAATGCGTTTAACCATATCTTCAAGCTCAATTATCACTCTTACAGCTGGAGTGAATGGTGTTTGGCCCCTTTCACCATTTTTCAAATAATCCTTAAAATCAAAGTAAAGGGATTTAGAGTCTATTACATCAATTCTATCCATCATTCTTTCACTAACTGCCACAATGGATAAACCGGGAGCTAAAGCTAATGCTTTTTGAGAACTTAATATAATTGCATCGATTCCATATTTATCCATATTTATTTCATCAGCTAAAAAAGCACTAATTGCATCTACCACAAATATTAAATCTTTTTCCTTACATAGTTCAGATAACATTTCAATATCATATAATTGGCCTATTGAAGTTTCATCTAAGTTTACCAGCAAACCGGTAAATTCCTCTTCACCGATAACATCATCAATCATTTCTCTTGTTAAAGTTTCATTTTCTACTTTGACAGATTTATAAGGAATTTCGTGAACTTCACAAATTTGAGTGAAGCGATGGCCAAAGGATCCCCCATCTATAACAATTAAATTATCTTCTTTAGTAAAACAGTTCATGATAACTGCTTCCATTGCCCCTGTTCCTGAACAAGTTAAAAATATATTTTCACCTTTATTGTTGTTTAACAATCTTTTTAATCCTGCACTTGCAGATAATACAATTTGTGAAAATTCATCATTTCTAAAGTAAGGTACTTGTTTTCCTCCAATTTCTAATGTTTCTTCATACATTTCAACTGGCCCAATTGCAAATAGTTTAGTCATATTTTAGCTCCGTTCCCTATAACAATCTAATATTAATCTTTTTTAATGTAATTTTTTACTTATTTTGTTTTTTTCTTTAATTGGTATTTTTAAATATATTCTAATTTACGATTTCTTCCCTTTTAAAATTATATTCTATAATAATTGATAATTGATTCTAAATCACTCAATCCATAGTTTGCTGGAATTCCAGAATTAACAAAATCTTTTCCTGGACTGCCATCTGGATTGAAATAACAAACTCCTCTAGTATTCTCATAGAATTTTAAGATTTTATCAATAGCGGGGGTTTTCACTTTTGTTAAAATTCCGAAATATTTTATTATAGCAATTCCATATGGGAAATCTTCTAAAAACATTCTAGAATTAAAATCAGGATAGAATTTTCCTTCTTTTTCAATCAATGGTACAGTTACCACTTTAAACGCTTCTATACTTTTTAATTTCTTTGTCATTGCTTCTGCTGTTGGAGATTCATAATATGTTCTTAATGAAACAATTTCTTCAAGATTTAATGGTTTCATTTTTTTGCATATTTCTTGAAGTTCATCATCATAATCAAGTAGCAGTTCAGATGTTTCATCATTCCATTCATCATAAAACATTAACTGCCTATCGAAATAATCTCCTTCTTCATAATCTTTAAAAACATTATACAAACCGCAAAGGTGTAATAAAGGGTTTGATGGTACTAAAGTGACGGCTAAATATTCATTTAATTCAACTGTAGGAATACCAATTAGTTCTTCAAGTTCAATACATATTTCTTTAGTTTTTTCTTTAGGTATGGCCGCAATGAATAATTTTTCTTTTCTAGATAAACATCTAGCTATTTTTTTGTCAGTCTGTCTTGCAACAAATGGAACACGTTGAAGGCCAAAAATGGTTATTCCTCTTTCAACCAATTCCTTGCACATATATTCTGCTCCACCATATCCAGAGAAAAAGCCCAATTTACATTTTTGAGGATAAAATTCTTTGCTTTCTTCAATAAATTTCTTTCTTAAGAAAGCAGGATATGTACAGAAAACATAATCTGTGTCGCTTATAGCATTTTCTAAACTGGTTTCAATTTTTATATCTAAATTAGTATAACATTCATTATTCTCTATATCTTTAAATACCAACTTAGAAATATCAAAGTAATTAGGCGTATAAATCACTACTTCGTATTTTTCTTTAAGTGCTAATGTACTAGCTAGTACAAGCCCAATGTTACCTGCTCCAACAACACAAATTTTCATTTTATCATCTCTAATAATTTTTTAAAAGCTTTTTTAGAATTTTTGTTAAATTTAATTTTGATCTATTTCTTCCAATGCTTTAATGAATATGTCCATGACTTCACTTTCACCAATGGAAACTCTTAAGCAATCTCCTAATTCAGGAACATTTTTATAAACCTTAATTAAGATTTTCTTTTCCTCTTTCATTCTTTTTACAATTTCAGAAGCGTCAAGATATTTTGGTTTTATGAATATAAAGTTTCCTTCCTTAGCACTTACTTCATAACCTTTGTCAATTAATTTATTTATTAAATGTTCCTTACCATTTAATTGTTTCTCGACTAATTCGTCAAGCATTCCATCAGTTTCAATAATAGCTTGAGCAAAAGCCATACCAAATGCATTGATATTATGAGGGGTGCATAATTTCTGTATCATTTCTATTTCTTTCTCTTGACCTACCACATAACCTAATCTAGCACCTGCCAATGAGAAGACTTTAGAAAAAGTTCTTGTTAATAAAACATGATCATTTTCTATTGCATATTTGATGAAAGAATTAGGATAAAAATAGTAATATGCTTCATCAATCAATAGAGTGCATTCGTGTTTTTTACATGCTTCAACGATTCTATCCATCTCCTCATAAGAATAAACATCACCAACTGGATTATTTGGATTCAATACAATTACTAAATCTATATCATCTGAAATGGTGTCAATGAAATTGTCTATTTTCATATTCAAATTCTCATCATATTCAACATGTATGCTTTCTCTTCCATACATACCACAATATACATCATACATTGCATAAGATGGAGTCACTGACAATACTTTTCCACCAGGTCTGCTATAAGCTTCAATTACATTACGTATACCTTCAGCAGAACCATTCACCAAGCAAATATTTTCTATATTTACTCCAATAAATTTAGCTAGTTTAGTAGTGAATTCTAATTGTTCAGGATATTTGGCGACGAATTCGGGGGTAACTTTTGACAACACTTCATCAATAAATTCTTGGGGTAATCCTACTGGATTTTCATTTAAATCCATACGGATGTATCCATCTCTCCCTTCCTGATCAAAAATTCTATTTAAATTTTTAACATTTTCATTTAGATAATACATATTTTTTCCTCTAAAATCAATTTAAATTTTTACTTGTTTTTTCTAAATATCTATTTTAATTTTTCAATTTGATTTGCTAATTTTATTTGTTGATTATTTCTCAAATATTCATCTAAAATATCATCAATCTCATCATCAATAGAAAAAGCATACCCTAAATTAACGCTAATTTCCATTGTTTTTATTAAAGGAGTCAATTTTTCTCCCAGTTCTTCATTTTTTCCATTTTCGTAAAGATTGATAATATCTTGTTTTTCTTTCATATAATTTTCACGTGTATTTATAATTCTTTTACTGTTAATAACATGCTTCTTCAATTTTTTATTAATTTCTTTATTCTTTTTTATTTTTAAATTTGAGGCATAGATTTTTTCATTGTTTTTCTGTATCTCTTCCAAGCTTTTTTTCACTTGTTCATCATGTGAAAATTCATTCCAACTAATAAGACTACTTTTGAATCCTCGGTATGTTTTCCAGTTTACATTTTGAAAATTTTTTCCATAATATGATTTACTAAAGAGATCAAGATCTTTTAATATGAAAGAGGGGACATTTTCTAAATATTTTGGGACAATTTCATTAAACAAATCCGCATTCAATAATTTTCCATTAAGTCTTACGCGAGGGTAGTTTTGAATATTCTCCCAGGTATCAATTGCATAATTTCTTTTTTTGGTTTCATATCTCTTTTTATTTACATTTTCTTTCCCTTTAAGGAAATCTTTTATATGGATTATTTTTTGTTTAATTTTGAGACGCCATAACTCTCTAGAGGTTATATCCATATTTTTCATTTTCCATAAGTTTTGTTCTTCTCTAAGTCTTTTGGCATGACCTAGTGGAACTTGATGTTCAATGAATAAAATTTTAATATGGATACAATTATTTGTAATATGCCGTGAAGTGAGAAAATTCAAATCAGTATTTTTTAAATCTAATGAATTTTTAAACCCAAACATCATATAGTGTTTATCAAATTTTGGGTTTGTTCTAAAATCTTCAAAGTAATAATCATCATCATCCAATAAATTAGAAATTCTTTCAGCATCACCTTGACACATCATAACTTCAAATGTTTCCATTTCTTTTAGTTCTTCGTCTTTATATGCTAAAAAAGCTGCTTGACTATGTAATGCATATTTGACATTTGCTTTTTCACATAGCTCATTTAATTTTTGAAGAAGTTCTAGCTGTATTTCTTTTCTAGTTAACATCATTTCCCTCCTCTATCATTTTATCTATATCAGAGCGTTTTTTAGCATATTGCCATACAAATCCATTTCTTGTGTTTTGGACCGCTTGATTATACATTTCATAAGCTTTTTCCTTTTTACCTAATTGATAATAAGCTTCTGCAATATATGCCATAATTTCACCGTCATTAGGGTATTCATTTAAGAAATTAGTTCCATCTAATATAATCTTTTCATAGTCTTCGGAGACTTTAGATTTGTTTATACTTAACCATAATTTTGCTCTATATGTATCAATCAGTGTTTCATAGGAGTTATCGGATTCTTGCAATATTTTTTCCACAATTTCCACATCTTTGTTATCATATATGTTTATAGACAAATCCTTACAATAATAACAAGTTTCTTTTAGGCTCTTCAAATCTTCATCAAATATTTCATTACTTTCAAGAATTTTTATGATATTGATTGCGGAATGATACATTCCTTGTTTTAGTTTATTTTCAATAGCTATTTTGAACAGATTCAAATCAATATCTACTAGTATATTATGCACTAAAGAAATTTTAGATAACTGAATGGAGTAAAAATCATTAAATAGATCATCTAATTTCTTAAATTCTTTATTTTCTAAAAGTTCTTTAGGATTATATTTGTCAATTTTAATTTTTTCATATATCTCTTTTTTAACAAGAACCCCTCTCATTTTTGTTTTTTCTATATTTACTTTTGTTTTTGGGATTTGATTCTTTAAATTAGTACGTTTAACAATCTCATAGTTGTGGATTATCTCGTCTCTATCAATATGTGGGAGATATATATCAGTATAGTCTTTAAATGGCCGATTCATATCCTTAATTAATGGGGCATGTGACAATTGTCCACTAGGTTCTGGAATATACATCCAAGTGTCCCCATAATCTACACGTAACATATGCTCTAATTTATAAGCAACTGGAAATTTTCTTCCTTCCAGTTCTTCAAAACGCTTTCCTTCATAAAAGTCTGTTTTGTGCATTAAGGTACGCTTTCCCCAACGCATACAAAAAGTATCGGCTTTTTCTAAAGGATATGTAAATAATTCGTCGTATAATTGCCTAAAGACTTTTTCATGTCCTTCTTTATCAATTTTTTCATAATATTTCAATACTAAGTCTTTATGTTCTGCATAATTTTCCAATGTGATATTACGTTCTGTTAGGAAGCTAGGAGTAATGATTTCTAAAAATGCTCTTAGTTTTTTCAAATGCTCTTCCTGCCCCTCTTCTATTTTAGGTATTGGATCCAATATAAAAAATTCAATTTGTGTACCGCATGTGTTAGCTGAGACGGACTGTGAAAGAAAAATATTTGTTGTGGATGTATCAATATAACGTGCAATTGGGTTTCTATAGTATTTAGAGTTTTCTATACAAACCAAGTCTCTATTTTTTGGTAATAATTCTGGGTTTTTGCTAATCACATCAAATAACTTATTCCAATTATCCCGTGTAATGTATAAATCAATATCATCATCCCAAGGGAGGAAGCATTGATTCCTAATCGCCCCTAATGCAGACCCTCCTGCTAAACAATAATCAATATTGTGTTGTGAACATAAATCATCAATCTCTATTAAAAGGTTGAATAATCTTTCTTGTGCTTCATTCATAATAGAACTCCTAAAAAAATTAATAGTAAAAAAAAATCATGATTCTTTCAATTCTTCTAATATTTCAACAATTTTTATAGATTCCTCTTCAAAAATACTTTTAGAATCAACACGGTTATTAGATAACATTCTTGAAACTTCTCTTATTAAATATTTAAATCCGTTTCCTTCAAAATTTGTGCTATAAAGTTGGACTTCACTAGATCCGGGTGTATGAAGTTCGAAACTTCTGCTCCTCCACCAATCCCCTTTCATGCGTATGGTTCCATTTGTTCCAATGATTTCCAATTGGTTGTCAACACGTATTTCATTTCCTACATTGATAGTAGCTCTTCCGTTTGGATATACGAAGTGCATTGATGCAAATTCAATGTTGTCACCATCCTTCTTAACCTGGAAATCGGCATTTTCATAGTCTGGACCCATTATCTTTAACATAGGCAATATTGTTAGGGAACTTAAATCGTAAAATAGGTTTGAACGAGTTTCATCATTTTTTGATATTGAACAGTTAAAACTCAATATGTCTCCAATCAATCCTCCTTGTGTCATCCATAGAAGTTGGTTGAATACATAGATATGAACCATTTTGATGTTTTCCATTAATATTAAATTATTTTCCTTTGCTAGATTCATCAGTTCCTCCAGTTCATATGTTTTGAATGTTGCTGGAGGGTCATATATGACATGCTTACCTAATTTCAATGCTCTTTTGATGAAATTGAATCTTTTTTCTATGGAACAGCGGATGTAAACAATATCTGAGGACTCTATGAGATCATTGTAATCATCAAAAACATTAGGGACTGAATATTTTTTCTGGAACAGGTTCAATTCTTCTTCATCATCGCAGTATATGTTCTTAACTTCAAAACCATTGACTAATTTGGATTCTTTCACTATCTGATTGTCGTCTGCAAAGTCACAGATTATTCCAATATCGTACTGGTCAAATTTCTCTTCTCTTATTTGAGTACTGGATATTCCTTTTGTTCTTTCAAGATAAATCATGTCACAGTATCTGGATAGGTGGTCGAATTTTCCTCTCCAGTCATCACCGATTACAAATGCATCAATGTCGTATTTGATAATGTCTCCGATTTTCTGTCCGAGATACTCTTCAACGATGATTTCATCTGCGAATCCTGTATTTACCACATTTTCAATTCTTGTTGCAAGTGAGTCATGAACATTCAATTTTCCACGGCCAATGTCATAGTTTTCACCAGTAACTCCAACAATCAGATAGTCACCATGTTCCTTTGCTCTTTTCAAGATATTGTAGTGTCCTACATGAAACAAATCAAATGTTCCATATGTGATTATTTTTTTCATAATAAGTCCTCTCTAATTTCGATAATGTTTTATAAGATTGATTTTTTTCTAATTTAAAATATTGTCCCATAAGCTTTTAAAAGCTATTTTTGGAGGGATTTGCTTAACAATAACATCATAGACAAAGTCCACTATCACACTCTCAGTATTTGTGTTGCGACAAATGTCTTTTATGGCCATAATTGAATTTTTCCCTTCAAACACTATACCACTGGCCTTTTCATCTACAATGATTCTTTGTCCATATAGCATACCTAAGGTATGGTTTCTGCTTTCGCTTGAAGTTGATGTAAGAACCAAATCTCCAAATCCACAGTATTCTTCTGCTGTTGAAGCATCTCCGCCAATGCTTTCAACGATTTTTTTGGTCTCTTCAAAGCCTTTTGTAAGAATGCCGTATCTGGCGTTTTCATGGATGTTCATTCCTTCACAAATACCGTTTGCTATAGCATTGATGTTCTTGATTATTCCGCATATTTCAAGGCCATCAACATCATCAATAATTTTCAATTTGAATTTAGGGGTTGATAGCACTTCCTTTACTTTAACTGCATTTCCCCTATTTCTTGATGCTAAATTTGAAATGGTTTCAAGATTCAAAACGATTTCAGATGCAAAGTTAGGGCCGGATAAAGCTACATAATCTTCATCGAAGTATTCCTCTATCAATCTGCCCATGGTTTTCAATGACGGATATTCAATGCCTTTTGCAGTTGTAACGAGTATTGCATCAGAATCGACATAGTTTTTAAGTGTGGATAAAGTTGATCTGAATGCAGATGATGGAACGGATAGGAATATTATTCCACAATCCTTCAAGTCATTGTAATCAGTAGTGGCTATTATATTCTCTTCTAGTTTTACATTTGGATAGTATTCTGAGTTGATATGGGTTGCATTGATTGTTTCTCTCTGTTCTTCCCTTCTTGATAATAGAAATACATTTTCTACATTTTGGGCCACTATTTGAGCTAAAGCAGTTCCTAAACTACCTGCTCCTAAAATGCCTACTTTATCCATAAAATCACCTAATCATTATTTTATATTCTATTCACTAAAGCTTACTCTTTCGAATTTTTCAGGTTCTAAAATTGATTTGGTAGCATCTACACCTACTTTAGTTGTTGTTCCATCAATTTCAGAAGCTTTTGGATCTAAAGAAGAACCTCTTGCCTTAGGCACGATAATAATGTCATCATCACCTTTCACACGTGTAGCTATTGCATATTCAATGTCTTGAGGATCAAAGATATCAACATCCTCATCAACCACTACCACATGCTTCAATGATGGGTGTGCAGCAAGTGCAGCCATAATGATGTTCTTACCATCACCTTCAGTCTGCTTCTTGATTGAAACTGCAGCATGCAACCAGCAGCAGCCTCCTTCTGTTAATACCACATTCTGAACGGTAGGAACGGTATTTTTCACTGCATTGAATATTCTTGGTTCCTGTGGCATTCCTTGAAGCAATTTATGTTCAAATCCTGCTGGCAAGATTGCATGGTACATTGGATTTTCCTTCTTGATGTACATCTTGCTTAACTTGATTACAGGTTCTTCCCTTACATAATCATAAGTGTCAGTCAAGTCTACAAATGGACCTTCTGGAGCGGTTTCATCGATTAGTATCTTACCTTCAAAGATGATGTCAGCTTCAGGCACATTGATGCCGTTCTTGCAGGTTACAAGTTCCAATTCTCCACCCTTGAATCTGTTTGCAACTTCCATTTCATCAGCATCTATTGGAATTGAAGTGGTACATGCAAGAAGAATAGCAGGTTCCATTCCAATAGCTATTGAAATGTCCAAGTCCTTGCCCATGTCCTTTGCCTTTTGGAAGTATGTGTAAAGGTTTCTTGGCACGATACGAATAGCCAACTTGTTCTTTTCCAAAACAAGCATTCTGTGAATTGAAGCGTTTTGAACTCCTGTTTCAGGGTCTCTTGCAAATACAACACCTGCAGTGATGTATGCACCGCCATCACGCTTGTAATGTGTAAGGATTGGAATCTTTCCTAAATCAACTCTTTTGCTGTCGTATTCATCCACCAAGTCGATGAATTTTGTAACAGGAGTTGGATTGTTCATTCCATCGATAATCTTGTATAGAATCTCATCAACCTGACAGCCAAGAGACTGTGCTATCTTTTCTCTTGTATT
>ODAI010902556.1_pt1 | contig 21618 bp, 14 predicted proteins | sample 1539321 | NCBI WGS metagenome assembly ODAI01 (sample SAMN02144231, study PRJEB22623) | gut metagenome | biome: sheep rumen | host: Ovis aries | place: New Zealand | reverse complement strand
ACCTGCAGAACGTTCACGCTTACGGACTCGGGGATGTCCCGCGTCGGGGGGACAGTCTCGCTGCAGTGGTCGTGGTTTCCGAAGGCAGAGAAGCACGGACGCTCCGTGGCCACCGCAGCGAGAAACTCCTTCACGTTGTCGTCCGGCAGCCTGTCGTCGAAGATGTCGCCCGACAGCAGTATTGCGTCGGGATTCAGAGCGAGTATCTTTTTGGAAAGGACGCGCTGTCCGGCTCCGTAGCGGCACGAGTGCAGATCTGTCACCAATGCGAACCTGAGCCCTTCCGCCGGAACCTTGCCGCCTTCCACCGATATGTCATAACGCGTTACGCACGGCAGTTCGTACCAAACGCCGGCGATGGAAACGAACGCCAGAACGAAGACGGCAAACCTCCTCGCGCGCTCGCCGAAACGCCCCATCCTCCGCCACAGCGAAGTGCGCGTGGAGAGGACCGACAGAAACGCGATGTGCAGCGCGCAGAGCGGAACCATAGCCGCGACGCCCCAGAAGAAACTGAAATCCGGGAGAAATCCCGTCGTGCATCCGACGGCAAGGAGGTACGGCCCGCAGAAGAGCATGAGCACCGCCGCCGCGATCGCAGGGACAGCGACGTCAGGCCGCATCGACTCCGGAGGCACCAAGGCGAAAGTGACCGCAAGCGACACTATAAAGCCGATGCCGACAAAGGCCAGCCGTGGAATGCGTTTAATCGTTGTCGCCATCGTTGCCAATTCCATTTCCGACATTATACCAAATTCCGCGGCAGATGCGCCGCGCGCCCGTCGCGAGAGCCGCCATCCAGCATAAAAGCGAAACAAGCAGCGTTGCGCCGACGAACACCGCCGGGAGCTTCGCCGCCACAACAAACAGGATTCGCCGCGCCAGATGCCCGTAAAACTCTCCATTCTCCGTTGTCATCACAAGGGAGAATGCGCGCGCGGCGAAAATGTCACTGGGCTGTATGAACCGTACGCGAGGTAGAAGTTACATCCCGTCTATTCGGCAAATTTCAGCGGAGGAGGAGGCGCGGCCTTGCGAGCGGCGGCCTCCTTTGCAAGAGCGTCGACCGCCGCGTCGAGCTGCGGGTCGCGCCCTGCGGCGATGTCGGCCGGCGTCGTCTCCACCTCGATGTCGGGCTTCGCGCCGTGGCATTCCATGTCGGTTCCGTCGGGGAGGAAAAAGCCGATGCGGGGCCGCCGCATGACGCCATAGTCGAGAAGGCAAAGGTCGAAAGTCCCGATCACGTCGCCTGCCGTTTCGGTGCCGACGACCTTGGCGCGGCCGAGCGTCTTCATAGCGTGCGTGAACTCCTCGGCGTTAGACTGGCTGCGCTCGTTTGCCAGGACGACGACAGGAAGCGACGTTATGACAGGACGTCCGAACCGCGAGATGATGTAACCCTCGTCCTCGACGCCGCGATAGAGAGTGCGGACATGGCGGCGGCCGCATAGTATGTCGATGAGCCGGTCTGCCGTGTGCCCGCCGGTGTTGAAGCGCACGTCAATGATCACGCCGTCCTTGCCGAAGCATTCCGCGAACACTGCGTCGGTGAACGCATCCGCCGTGTCGTCGCGCATCGCGTCTATCGCGAGGTAGCCGAAGTTGCCCTTTTCGCGCACGTGTCTGCGTATCTCGACGACCTCTGCCGCGCGAAGGAGCTGGCGCGCCTTCGAGAAGTTCACGCCCTCGACTTCGCGCGTGAGGGAATTCGTCTCGCCCTCGCGCTTGACCGAGAGCGTGAACTGGTGCGGCAGGGGAACTGTCATGGGCTCCGCATAGTCCATCCCGGGAAACACCTCCTTGCCGTCTATCGAAAGGACTATGTCGCCAGCCAAGAGACCTTCGCGGCCGCGGTCCGCCGGCGAATCGCGTATAACGTCCTTGACGCGCCATCCCTCGCCCTTCCAGTCTGGATCGAAGCGTGCGCCGAGATGCGAGGTAATCGGCTTCCAGTCGCTTGAACTTGCCACGGGAATCCAGCGCGACCGCGTCGCGTTGTTCGCCCAGAAACCGAAGTGCGAACCGTCCACCTCGCCGTACATCATCTCCATGACATGGGCAAAGACGCTCCACGCGGGCGCGTTGCGGGCGGCAAGGCGGTATTTCTCCCTGACCGACTGCCAGTTCGTTCCATGTGTCGCCGGATCGCAGAACCCGTCTCGTATGTCCGCCCACGCGATAAGGAAGGCGAGTTCCTGCCAGTCCGCGACATCGATCGCCTGGTAGACCGTGAAGCCAAACGACTTGTCGCCGCGCGTCGGCAAGCCGCCAAGAACGCCAAGTATCGTCTCTTCGTCCTTCTTGTCGTCCACGCCCTTTGTCCACGACTTCAGGAGAATCGCCTTGCCGAACATCTCCTTGTCCTTGTCGTCGGTAATCTTGGCCTTCCACGTCTTGCCGTTCCAGTTCCACGCGAGGGTCCGTCCGTCTGGCGCGAAGAGAGGATCCTCGCCTCTCATGCCAAGGTTCCTCACGCGCTCGAAGAGCCCGTCGAATACAATGCGATACTGTCCTTCCCTGATGCCGCGCTCCGCCTTCTCGTACGCCTCGTCCTCAGGATCGAGATAGACGTAGAATATGCGCGGATCTCGTCCGCTTGCCGCGCGCTTCCCGGAAAACGCGAGGACGCGTCCGTCGGACGACCACGTGGGATCGCCGTCCCAGTCGTAGTTGCGGGAGACGTTGTACGGCGCAGGCGAAGGCGAGCCGTCTTCGGCCTTCGCCCAGGTCGGAATTATCCACACGTCGCAGTTGCCGTAGCCGTCACGCAGCGTCGCGGCGACATAGCGACCGTCGGGCGACCACACGTAGCTGTAGCAGTCGGAAGACTTGAGCGGCGCAACGTGCCGCACGACGCCGTTCGTGTCGGCAAACGAAAGACGGCCCGCAAGGTCGGCCCATGCGAGAGAAGCGCCGTCGGGCGAGACGGAGAGCATCCTGCGGCAGACGTCGCCGCCGACAATCCGCTCGCGGACGAACGACACGTTCTTCCACCACGCGAGGGAAGGGTCGGCGCGACGGGCGCGCCACACGTCCGCGCCGTCGCCATGGTCGGAAAGGTAGTAGAGCGTCTCGCCGTCGGGCGAGAACGCGCAGTCGCGCTCGTGCGTCCGCGACAAGCCGTGTATCAGGACTGGGCGCCTTTTCTTCTCTTCTTCGGAAAGCTCCATCGTCCAGACGTCGCCGCCGGCCGTGAACGCCACGCCATTGCCACCCGGGAGAAACGCATAGTTGCCAAGCCCGTAGTTGTTGTCGGCATTTGAATATCTGTGCCGCACAGTACGTGGAGACGCGGGATTGAAGCCTGCCGGCCTTACGGCGATGCGCATCACCACAGGATTCTTGGCCGTCGGGTCGAGCCGCCAGAAATCGAAGCCCTTGCAGAAAACCATCGTGCGCCCGTCGCGCGAAAGCGAAGGCATGCGCACATGGTCGTCGGAGAACGCGGTGATTGCGCGATCTTCGCCGGACTTCAAGTCGCGGCGATGGACATTCCTGATTCCGCCTGCGCCGGAGAGGTAGTAGAACGACTCGCTGTCTGGAGCCCATATCGGATCGTACGCGCCGTCGCGGCCTGTCACCACGGACGCGAACTTGCCGCCGTCGCGGTCGTAGAGCCATATCTCGCCGGCGAACGACGAGGACGAGCCGGTACGGCGCTTGCGGAAATCGCGGATCCCGCCTTCGCACTTGTCGACGAAAAGCACCTTGCGTCCATCTGGCGAAAGCGAAGGCGCGTATGCAGGCGCGTTGAAGAGCATAGTTTCGGCGCCGCGGGCGGCAAGCGGAACGAGGATCGCACGGCGCGAGTTACGCACGCTCGTCACGCTCTCGGACGAATTGTCGCGGAACGCGGTTGCGAGAAGCCAAAGCCCGTCCGAGGAATAGGCGCACGGAACACAGCCCTGTGTGTGGAACGAAAGCTGGCGAAGGCCGCCGGCGGAAAGGCCGTCTGCGCCAAGCGAAAGCTCAAATGGCATGTCGGCCCCTGCCCTGCTCGAAAGGAACGCGACCTTCTTCCCGTCTGGCGACAGGACTGGCGACTGTTCAGTGCCGACTCCGTCGCCGAGCGGAATCGCCGTGCCGCCGGAAGTCGGCGCACGCCAGACGCGCCCGCACCACGCGAACACGAAAAACGAGCCGTCAGGCGAGACAGACGGCGACTCGGCAAGATATATTTCAGACCAGTCGCGCGACGAAGGAGATTGTCCCTGAGCCGGAGTTTGCGCCACGGCCACGGCGGCGATGGAGATTGCAAAAAGAAGAATTGCCGTGTGTTTCATTATAGCGGTTTCAGATAGAATGCGTCATGGGTGATTGCGAAAGCCCAGTCTGCGGGCATGCGCTTTAATTCGTGTCCGGCCCCCCAGGAGTCGGTGTAGAGAATTTCCTTTATCTCGGTCTTTTTCGTCTTCGGGTCCTTGCCCTCGACATATCCGATTATGAGACGAATGTGCCCGCCGGCGACCTGCGGAAGCCCAGGCTCGGGGAACATGCCGAGTGTGACCCCCCAGAAAACGGGGATTCCCTGGTCGACCTGCGCCTTTACGCCAGTCATGAACTTCTTGTAGCGGAAGTCCTTCATCCTCATCTTCTTCACGACCTTCGGCTTCATCGCCGCGAGTATCTCGCCGACGTTGACAGAATTGCCGCGCATAAAGCTCTTGAGGGATATCTCGCTCTCGCCCTCGGTCTTCGCCGCCTTGTTGTACAGCTCGATGTCCTTCTCTATGTCCTGGAAGGAGCCTGTCATCGTCACGATTTCCTGGTAGCCGAGCCGGCACTTCGAGCCCACCGCCTTTACCGCCTCCTTCATTTCCGCAATGGAAGTGCCGCCGCGCGCCGTCGTGCCCGCAGCCTGCGCGATTTCGTGCTCGTCGATTGCAAAGCCGTAGTACCTGAGGACGCGTTCGCTCGTCGCCGCCGCGCAGTAGCCCTTCTGCCCCTGGTCGACCATCGGCACGCCGTCTATCCATACGTCGCCGTCGGCGTTCTTCTTAACATGGGACTTCACCTTCGTCTTCGAGACGATGCCGCCCGACTTCACGGACGCCTTTACCTTCGCGCCGCCCTTCGGGTGCATCGTGACGCGAACGTAGTCCGCGGTCAGGTCCTTCTCCTTAGCGCCGTCGACGCCCCAGACGAGGTCAATGTCGCAGTCACCCTTGTTCCACTTCTTCGAAAACTGGTAGCCGCCAGTCTTTAGCTTCTTCTTCTCTGGGTTCGACCCGATCTTCCCTCCCGGCTGCGCCTTCGCGGCGATGTCGTCGAGGAGCTTCTTGAGCCCTTCCGAATCTAAGCCGCCCGAGCCATTGTCGTCGCCACGGTTGTAGAGCGACATCTCGACGCGCGTCGCGCCGTCGGCACCGTAGTAGATTCGCGTCTCCCACACTTCGAGCCCATGCCAAGTGCAGGCGCCGCGCTTCATGCAGTTCACGATGTCGCGCTTCTGGCTTGCAAAGCCGAAGCCGTCCTTCTGGAACTCGACAACGAAGTCTACGGCAGACTCCTCCCAGGCGTCGGGCTTCGAGAAGTACGTACCGAGATCGCACGTGGAAAGCAGCAATGGCAGTATCAGCGCGAACATGGCGCGAAGTCTACCCTTCGTTGGCGGAAATCTACCTTGGCGACATGCACCTTGAGGCGCGAACCCGCCCGCCAGCTGCCGACACCGGGCGCGGACAGCGACTGGTCGTGTTCGTTGTACTTGACGAACCGCCGCGACAGGAGACTTACGTGGACAAGCCCCGAAACGGCAAGTTCGGGAATTTCGACGAAGCATCCGAACGGGGTGCACTTCGAAACGACCGCGTCGTAGTCGAGCACCTGGCGCGTCTGAAGCTGGTCTTCGAGAAGCCGGTACTTCTTTATTTCGAGAAGTCCGCGTTCGGCCTCGGCCGCAATCTCCTCGCGCTCGGACGTGTGCTTCGCCCATGTGGCGAGAAGCTTCGGCGGGCGCTTGGCGGAACCACCAGCGATATAGTCGGCAAGCTGGCGGTGGAGCGTCAGGTCGGGATAGCGGCGTATCGGAGAGGTGAAGTGCGCGTAGTAGCGCTTCGCAAGCCCGAAGTGGCCGATTGCCGACGCGTCGTAGACCGCGCGCTTCATCGAACGCAAAACCATCATCGAGAGCGTGGGGTAGAGAGGGTTGCGCTTGATCGTCTGGAGCAGTTGCGCGAAGACGTGGGGGTTCGAGATGTTCCCGGCCTTCACCCCGAGTCCCTTCAGCTCTGCGCGGAGCATGTCGAGCTTCTCGTCGTCCGGCGGCTCGTGAAGGCGCGCGAGGATCTTGATGCCCTTCGTCCAGAGTTCCTTCGCGACCGCCTCGTTCGCGGCGATCATGCACTCCTCGATCATCTGGTGCGATTCGTCGTAGGGGCGCGTGACGAGCCCCGTCATCTCGCCGTTCGAGTCGAGCAGCACCTCTGTCTCGGGAATTTCGATGTCAAGCGCACCCGCCGCAAACCGCTTCGCCCTGATCTGCTGGGCGAGCGCGGAAATCGCGCGTATCGTCTTCGCCTCGCGCGAGCCGATCCTCGCGTCGGATTTGCCGCGGATGACGGCCATCACCTGCTCGTAGGTGAACCGCGCCTTCGAGCGGATCACCGACTTCGAAAACGAGCGCTTGACGACCTCGCCGCTCTTGTCGAACGTGAGGAATACGGAGAACGCGAGACGGTCTTCGTCCGGGACGAGAGAGCAGACGCCGTTGCAGAGCTCCTCGGGAAGCATAGGCACGACCCTGTCGCAGAGATATACGCTCGTGGAGCGGCGATACGCCTCTCGGTCGATCGCGCTCCCCGGCTTCACGTAGTGCGAGACGTCCGCAATGTGGACACCCAAGACGCGGTTGCCCTTGTGGTCGGTCTCGAGGGAAAGCGCGTCGTCGTAGTCGCGCGCCGACTGCGGGTCGCAGGTAAATATGAACTTGCGCCTCAAGTCGAGCCGTCCGGAGCGCTTTATCTCCGCGTCGGAAAGCGGCCGCGCCGAAATGCGCTTCGCCTCGGCGAGGACCGCCGGGGGAAACGCCTTTGGCAGCTTGTAGAACTTCATCACCGCCGCGGTATCGTCCTTCGGCGTCTTGCCTGGCGGCGGAAACATTATGTCGTCATTCTTCACGTCGAATAGTATACCAAAAAGCGGTGATGCCTATTTGTCAGGGCACAAGGGTTACAAGACCGCAGTCGGCGGAATCATCCTTGAGGCCGCCGCCCCAGACGACCTTGCAGCGCTTCTCGCCGCCGTCGGAGTCGGTGAGCACGATGTTGCAGCCGAAGCTCGCGCCCTTCGCGGGCGTGAAGCCCGGTATCTCCGTCCAGGGGATCGTCAGGCGGTACTTCGTGAGCGTGCCCGCGCGAGAGATGTCGACGGAGTAGACGGACGAGTCCTTGCAGAGCTGGCCCGCCTTCGCGCCCATCGAGTACTTCTTCGGGCGGAACACGGTCGTCGCGCCCGAGCCGCCTCCTGGGCTCGCCTTCGAGATGTACCAGCGGATCTGCTCGCTCTCCGGGTGTCCGTCGGGGCCGATGCGCGGGAAGACGCAGAGCGCGATCGCGTCGCCCGCGAGCGTCTCCTCGCCGCTCTCGCCGACCACAGGACGCGCGTCCATCGCATCGTCCTCGACCGTCGCCTCGAAGACGAGCGAGTCCTTCGACCACGTGAAGCGTGCGATGCCTGCGACGTTCTTCTCGGACCATTCGTATCCATTCTCCGCGCGCACCATGTTCTCGCAGAGAAGCGGGACGGGCGAGGCGCCCTTCGCATCGGCGGACGCGAACGCAACGAAATCGCAGCCCTTGTAGAGCGAGAGCTGGATGTTGTCGAACGCCGCATGTGCGCCATCCTTTCCGGTGGCGACAGGCGTCATCGCGAGCTTCTCGGTCTCGGGCTTGAACGTGAACTTCTTCGCGTAGTAGTTCCACCCCTTCGAGCCCGTGCCGGGAACCGCGAAGACGTTCAGCATCATGTAGTTCCTGAGGTGCTTTCCGTCCGCCCCGTACTCGTCGAGGTTCGAGCCGCCGCCCATTCCGTACCCGCGCGCCCAGGCGGTGTAGAGGTACGTTCCGCCCGGCACCGGGAGCTTCACGCTCTGCGAATGGTGCCTGTATCCCTTTCCGACGCCGTCGATGGCGAGGGCCTTGTTCGCGGGGTCTCCCGGAAGCGGCTCGTCCACCTGGCGGCCCTGACCCTTCCACGGCTGCATGTCGCCGTCGAACGTCGGATTCACCACGAGGTTCCCGAGCGCGGAAGAGTCCGTGACGTAGAGGACGAACGGCTTCGTCACGGACGGAACGCCGTCCGTCGCGATAGTGACGCCGAGCCTCGTCGCGCCCGCGGCGGATGCGCCGCGCGCGGCCTCAAAAGCGAGCTCAAGCGTCTTCGACTCGCCCGGCGCGAGGCGCACCTTCGCCCCGGACGCGGCGCCCCACTTCGGCTTCTCGACGGAGAGCGCGAACTCGCGCTCCGCGGCGTACGTGTTGCGGACAGTGACGGGAAGCTTTATGGACTCGATGTCCGCGGTATGCTGCGGGAGCGCCACGGGCGAACCGGACGCGCCGATCTCGAGCGCGGCGTGGAGCCTCAGCGCCTCGAGGTCGCATCCCTCGACAATCACCGGCATGTCGCCGGTCGCGACCTCCCCCTCGGCCTTCGTCTCGTTGCCCTGGAAGTCGACGACGGTCATGGGACCCTTCGCGGGGACGGCGATCTTAACGCCCTCCTTCCCGGGCGTCGCGAGGAAGAGCAGGGACTTGCCGTCCCTCTCGAAGAGGTGGCACACGGTATCTCCGACGAAGAACTTGCCGACCGGCTTCGCGTAGGCGAGGCGTCCCTGCACGACGGCGAGCGTCGCGGCGACTGGACGCGGCGAGGTGAGGTCGATCATGTAGCTCCAGTTTCCGCAGGCGTCGCCGTTTCCGCCGAAGTAGCAGATGAAGTCCGCTCCGGCGCAGAGCTCGTCGGGCCAGCGCGACATCACGTAGCGGCACTGGGCGAGCGACTTCTCGAACGCCATGTCGGGCGGATAGTTCCAGATCGAGTATCCGGTCGCCGTCTCGTTGTCCGCCACGCGGACGTTCTTTATTCCGCGCACGGCGAGGTCCTTCTGCGCCTCGCGGATCCCCTCGTAGTTGCCGTAGTGGATCGGGAGGACGTCGATGTACTTGGCGATCCCCGCGTTGAGGCAGTCGATGCGGAAGGTGTGCGGCCAGAGTCCGCCCGCGAGCTGGCAGACGAGGCCGGGGTCGTTGCGCTTCGCGGCCTCGTATCCGGCGCGGCAGATCTCGACGTACTCCTTCACGGGGTCCTTGCAGGCCTTGCCCGGCACGATCTCGTTTAGGAACTCGAAGCCGTAGAGCTTGCCCTTGTAGCGCTTGGCGAGGAAGTCGATCGTGTCGCTCCAGTCCTCGAGGCGGAACGGCGCGGGCTCGAACTCGCCAGCCCTACCCATTTCGGGCGGAAGCGTCCAGGAAGGCGGTCCGTGAAGCTGTATCCACGCCTTAAGCCCCGCCTTGTGGTTGTTCTCGACGGCCGAGTCGAGTCCGCCGAGCGACCACTTGCCCTTCATTGGCTCGATGCCGCTCCAGCTCGTGAAGTGGCGGACGGTCGAGAAACCCATGTCGTAGGCGAGGCTCGAGAGGTCGAGGCTTCCGACGTTGGTCACGCCGAAAGGCGTCGCGCGTCCCTCGATGCGCTCGAAGCGCGGGATACGTCCGAAGTAGCAGAAGTCCTCGAATTCCGCCCCGTCCTTTCCGTATCCCGGCGCCTTGACGGTGAGCGAGAAGATTCCGCGCGCCTTGATTTCGGGGAAGAAGAGAGACTGCACGCGGCGCGAGGGATTGAGGCGGAACGTGCGCTCGCAGACGACGCGGTTCAAAGCGTCCTTGACGACGGCCTTTGCGTCAACGGTCTTCCCGTGCGCCGTCGGACCCCACACGAGCGCGACGGACGGCGTCTCGTCGTAGTAGAACATGCCGCCGCGCGCGGTCGGATACATGCGGAAGACCTCGATCTCGGGCGCGACCGCGAGCGAACCGCCGCGGTAGTCCCACGGCCAGTCCTTCCCCTCCGGCGTCTTGAACTTGCAGAGGAAGAAGCACGCGTTGTAGCGGAAGGCCTGTCCGAGCTTGAAGCGGAACTCGACAGTATGCTCGCCCGCCTCGACGCGCTGGTCCTTCGTGAACATCCCCCCGCCGTAGTTGACATGGTGGCGGCGCTTGTTGATGACTCCGTCGGGGTTGTCGATCCACGGACCGAGCGGGGTAACCGAGAGGATGGACTGCTTCGGGCCCCACGTCTCGGACGGGTCGAGGTAGTAGTGCACCTTGAGTACGACATCCTCCCCGACCCTTACGGGCGCGGGCTGCTCGTCGATCTTGATGTAGCTCTTCTTGAAGCGGCATTCCGCGGGCATCTCGGGATAGGGCGGAGGCGGCGGAATCCTGATCTCGACGAAGCGCTCTACCGTCTTCTTGTTGTAGTCGCCGCCAGGCGCGAGGAACACGCACGCGGCGAAGTGGTGGAGATTGTCCTGTTCGCCCTTCGGCTTGAAGTTGAACGTGTACTTCTTGCCGGCGACGACGCCCTTCTTCGGCGCCTGCCACCCGGCAAAGCCGCCGTAGCCGTTGACTCTCATCCAGTGGAGGTGTACGGAGAGGTCCTGCCCGGCGGCCGACTCCTTTGGCGTTACGACGACCTGGAAGCCCTTGCCTGAGGCAGGATCCCACTCGTCCGGGTGTTCTATTGTGGCGAACTCGCAATCAACGGTCGCAGCCCAAGATGCCAGAGCCATAAATGCGGTGGCAAAACAACCAATCCCCTTTTTGATGTTCATAGAATGAAGTATACCAAAAAACCCTGCTTCTGTCTCGCCCCAAATCACAAGCGAGACAGCGCGAAAGCGACTATCGCAAAGGCGCGGTGTCGCACTCGAGACGCTTCCCCTCGTCGCGGTTCAGCACCTCTACATAGTACGGGGCGTGGCCGCCCCTGCAGAAGAGACCGTGCACCGCCGCAACGCCCTCGGTCTCGATCACACCCTTCACGAGCGCGACCATCGCCTCGGTTATCCTGAGGCCGGGAACGAAAACAGGGATTCCCGGCGGATACGGCACAAGGAACTGCGAGGCTATGCGGCCGACGGACGATTCGAGCGTCACGAACTCGCCGTCGCAAAGCGCCGCGTCCCTTGGCAGGACGACGGGCTGACCCGCGACAGCGCCGCCAACTCCGCCGTCGTCGGGAACTTGCGCGGGGCACCCGATCAATTCGCGGTTGAGGCGGCAGACGCGGAAGAGATCTTCGAAATGCTCCTCGGCCGTGCCGACTGTCACGAGGAAGAGAATCGTCGTCGCAGTCGCCTTCTCCCACTGGATGTGAGACTTGAGAAGCGCCTTGCGAAAAGCCGCGCACGCAGCGGGGCTGCGGAGCATAAGGACGATCTTGAGCGGATCCTTGAGAAACCCCGCGCCGCTCCAGTCCTGGTCGCAGCCCGCAATGTCCACGAGGTCCGCGAAGCACTCCTCCTCGGGAATGCCGCATTCGGCGGCGACACGCGCGCGGAATTCCGCCGCCCACTTCAGGCGCTCGTCGATGAGCTTCATTCCCTCGAGGCGCATCTGCACGCCAGCCACGTCAAGGGTCGCGAGGAACGGATAGTGCGGAGACGTCGAGTGCCAGTAGCGAAGGAACTCGTGCAGGTCGTGGGTGAACTTCTCGAAAGAGCCGTGGCCGTTCAGCGCGAAGCGCCGCCTAAGCCAGCGGAACTGCGGCGACGCGTCCTCTTCAAGCAGCTGCTTGAAGCGCGTCGAGACGTGGATCATAGACGCCTGGGAAAAAGACGCCATCGTCTTGTGGGTCGACTGCACGGCAAAGTGCGCGCCCGCCCGCTCGTTTACCGCGTTGTAGCGCATCGCGAGACCGGTGACGGGGTCGGTGTGCGTGTAGAACGGATGGAAGCCCATGTACGCGGCCCATGCCTCGTCCGCGTAGAAAAGCACGCCCGCCCTTTCGCAGAGCCGCGCGACCTCCCAGACGGGATACAGGACTCCCTCGTAGGTGCACGTGGTAAGTATCAGCAGCCTCGGCCGAGAAGAAATGGGGCTTGACGCATCCGAAACGCGGCGCTCGGGCATTGTCGCCGTCTTCTCGAGCTCGGCCTCTATGTCCGCGAGCGACACGGGGCCCCATACGCCGAGGCGCGCGTTCCAGCGCGACGGCAGGTAGTGCGGCACGGCGCCCGAAGTGACGATCGCGTGATGGACCGACTTGTGGCAGTTGCGGTCGACGAGCACTACCTCGCCCGGCTTGAGAAGCGTCATCAGCATCGCCTTGTTGGAGGTGGAAGTGCCGTTCGTCACATACCGGCTAAGCGCGCTGCCGAAGATTTCGGACGACATCTTCTGCGCCTCGGAAAGCGGCGTCTGCACCTCGGGGCTCGACAGGTCGCCAAGTGACTCGACCGACACCGAAAGGTCAGACCTGAAGATCATCGAGCCGAACGCCTCGTGGAGACCGCGCAGGAACGGCGAGGCCGAGAAGGCGTTGCCGCCGTTGTGCCCTGGAGTGTGCCAGTTGGTGCCCGCCTTGACCTGCACGTACTGGCGCATCGCGCTCCAGAAGCGCGGCAGCCAGAACGACTTGAAGAGATGGACGATCCGCTCGTGGTGGACGGCAGGGTTTGCAAGCACCTCAGCGCCCTTCTTCGACCATCGCCTCTGCGGCACGACCACGGGCGCGTTCCCGGGATAGGTCACCACGACCTTTGGTATCGCAGGCAGATATGTCTTAAGCCAGTCCTTCAGCAAGACGCCGCGGACGGACCCGGAATACAGGGCGTCGTCGACCATGAACAGGCAGACGTCGTCGCCGCCTTCGGTCATTCCACTCGACGGATCGCCGTCGATGAACAGCGCGTCGGGAAGCGCGTCGGCAGACGGAACCGTCGTAAGCTTGAGCGGCGGATACTCAAGGGGCATGCGGACGTTGAACGCCTCGGCGCAGAAGTCGCGGAACGCGTCGGACATCCCGTGCTCCACGACGGGAAGATGCCTCGCGTCGTCTTCGCGCGAGGCGTGCAGCCATATTACGGTTAGCGACCTCATTTGGATCAGCCTACGACGAGTTCCTCGGACGGAAAGCGCACGTGCCTCTTCGACTCGCGGTCGCCGATCATGAGGACGACCGTAAGTGCGCCGAGACGGCCGATGAACATCGCGACCATTATGACAAAGCGGCCTGGAGTGGAGAGCGACGCCGTGGTGTCGCCTACCGCAAGGCCCGTCGTCGTGACGGCCGAGACCGCCTCGAAGAAAAGCGCGTCGGACGAGATGCCGGAGCCTGCCTCGGTGACGAAAAGCGCACCTGTCACGACTACGGCGAACATGACTATCGCCATCAGGATCACGAGGGACTCGCGCACAATCTCGGTCGGAATCAGCCTTCCGTCCATCACGGTATCGGTCTCGCCGCGGCACATCGCCGTCGCCGTGTAGATGATGACGGCGAGCGTCGTGACCTTCATGCCGGCCGCGGCGGAACCGGGAGCGCCGCCGATGAACATGAGGCATTCGTAGATGAGGCGCGTCAGCGGGTGGAGCGCCTCGGTCGGGATCACGCAGAAGCCGCACGTCCTCGGCGTGACGGCCTGGTAGAAGCCGACCACCGCCTTGTCCGAAAGGCTCATGTCCTTCAGCGAGAGGTTCCACTCGACGGCTAGGAACGCAATGAATGTGAGGGCGAGCAGGTAGAACGTGAACCGCAGGACGACGCGCGTATGGAGCGAAAGGCGGCCGCGCGCGCCGGAGATGCGGTGCAGGAACTTGAACGTGCAGAGGTTGTATATGACGAGAAAGCCGATGCCGCCGAGAATCGTCTCGACGCCCATCACGATGACGGGCCAGCTGCGCGGGAACTTCGCAAGCGAGTCGGACTCAAGCCCGAAGCCTGCGTTGCAAAAGCTCATTATCGAGTAGAACACCGCCTCATACCAGTTGCCGAAGTGCGGGTAGAGCGCCAGCGTGAAGATGCCCTCTATGACGAGCATCGAGCCGACGATCCAGCAGATCAGCCCCCTAAGGCCCTGTATCTGCCTGACACCGTAGGCGTTCATAAGCGAGAACTCGCTAACGAGCGAAATGCGCCGACCTATCGCAACAAGGAAGAAAGTGCCGCACGTCATGAGCCCGAGGCACCCTAGCTCGACGAGAACCATCAGGACCACCTGACCGGCGACAGAGAACTCGCGCCCGACGTCGACGACGGTAAGCCCCGTCACGCATACGGCCGAAAACGCCGTGAAGAGCGACACGACCCAGTCTCCGCGCACGTTGTCTGCGCGGCAACATGGAAGCGCGAGGACAACCGCGCCGACCGCGATCAGCGCGAGAAAGCCGAGCGCGAAGGAAATGCGGCTTTTCATTTTCCGAAAGTACCCTTCTCCTTAAGCCACACCATCCAGATGGACAGCTCATAGAGGAGGCAGAGAGGAACGGCCATGAAAATCTGGCTCATTGGATCTGGCGGCGTGAGGAACATAGCAAGGACGAACGACATCACTATCGCGATGCGACGCTTGTCGCGGAGTCCCTTAGAGGTGACGACGCCGAACCACCCGAGGACGAAGATGATGAGCGGCAGCTGGAAGACAAGACCAAAGGCGATGATCGTCTTGAGAACGATGGAGATGTAGCCCTCGAGCCGGATGATCGTCGACGGGATTCCGCACCATTCGTTGATAGCCCTGAACGCCCTCACGACCATCGGCAGCGTCTTCGCGTACGCAACGCCAAGTCCGACGAGGAAGAAGCCGCTTCCCGCGACGAGTATCGACATCAGGACGACCTTCTCGCGGTTTGTGAGCGCCGGGAAGACGAAGCGGAGGATGGCGTACATTATGAACGGAAACGCAAGCGCCGTGCCGCCCCAGCCGGCGATCGAGATTATCGTGGAGACGCCGGTCGTGAGGTCGAGCCCCTGGAGAAGCTCTTCGCTATCGCCTGCGGGGCTCTTCAGCCATTCAAGTATCCACGGAGTGCAGCACCCGGCGATGACGGCGCAGATCGCCCAGGCGACGGCGCCGAAGACAAGCATGTCGCGGAGCGCAAGCAGGTGCTCGAGGAGCGGGCGCGGCGGGTCGTTCCTCGCGTCAGGGTCCTTTAGAAGGGAAATCGCCATTACGCACCCTCCACTGGCGGCTTGCCCGCAGCAGGCGGATCGACCGGAACAGAACCGCCGTCACCGACATTCGCGGCCGCCGGCTCGTCGTTCTTAGCAGAGTCGACGGTGAACGCGTCCTCCGGCTGCTTCTCGACTTCCTGGACGGCCTTGGTGAACTCGGTGTCCATGTCGAGGAGCTGGCGTTTGAAATTCTCTGCGGCACGGCGAAACTTTGAATAGTACTGGCCAAACGTGCGAGCCGCCGAAGGAAGCCGCTTCGGGCCGACAACAATAAGAACGACGGCGAGCAGCACAAACCACTCGCCGAAGCCGATGCTGTCGAAAATGACCGCCAGCGTCATCTGCAGAAAATCACTTCTGGTAGATCACAAACTCGCCGCGGCGGTTCTGCGCCCACGCAGACTCGTCGCTGCCGACGACCGCGGGCTTCTCCTCGCCGAAGCTGCGCGTCTGGATGCGGGAAGCGTCGATGCCGCTCTGGACGAGGTAGTTGCGAATGATGCTCGCGCGGTTCTCGCCAAGCGCCATGTTGTACTCGTTCGAGCCGCGCTCGTCGCAGTTGCCTTCGACGACCACGACGCGATCGGCGTGCGAACCGAGGTGCTGCGCGACCTCGTCGATCTTGCCGGCCTCGCCCTGGGGAACGACGGTCGAGTCAAAGCCGAAGTATACCGGCGCGAAGTCGACGTCGGTGCAGCGCGTGCAGTACTCCTCGAACGGACGCTCGCCAACGCCAGCGGCGTCGAGATCACCTTCCTGCCCGTCTTCGATGTTGGTGGAGATGTCGGAACCGCCTGCGGCGCCAAGACCCGCACCGCCCTTGCCAGCGCGCGACTTGTCATACTTGCAGCCCGAGACCGCGAAGGAAAGGGCGACTGCGACAACTACCATCAACGTTGAAATTTTCATTTTTTTCTCCTATGTGTGAAGTTGGGAATATAATACCGAATTCTTTCGCGAAAATCAAGTGGGAAACGAGACTTTCCAGGGACCACGGGATTGCCAGCACTCCCCGACGGCCTCGACGGTGGGATCGACGTAGATTGGCGTCGCCTGGTGGCGAAACCACGTATCCTGGCGCTTTGCGAGCTGGCAGGTGCGCGTAAGGATCTTTGCGCGGTCGTCGCCCTCGCGGTAGCCGATTGCCAGAGAGGCCGTTCGCGACCATGCGGGATACATCTCCTTCAGCCGCTGCTTTTCGGCGTCGAGCCCCGCCATGAACATCGCGTCTAGCCGAGCGGCTATGCGCGCACGCACCACTGCGCGGTCTATGCGGATCACCGGATACTCAGGCGGCGGCTTCTCCCAGCGGCGGTCGAGCCCGCGGAGAAGCGCGGAAAAATAGAGCCCGGTGCCGCCAACAATCACTATCGGGACGTCCTCTGGAACATCCGCCGCCCATGCCGACGCGGCCCTCAGCCATGCGCCAGAGGAAAACTCCTCTGCGGGCGTCACGACGTCGACGCCTCCCATGTGGAACTCCTTGCGCTCCGCGGCGGAGGGCTTGGCGGTCCCGATGTCCATGCCGCGGTATACGAGCATCGAGTCGGCGCTCAGGATCCACGCGCCCATCTCACGCGCGAGCGCGGCCGCGATGTCGCTCTTGCCGCTCGCGGTAGGCCCAGCTAGGATGTACGCTTCCCGAACGAGCATAGGATAAGAAGCCCCGCCGCGACCGTGATGAATGTGTCGGCAAGGTTGAAGCAGGGGAAGTGGTACGCGGCCTTCCAGTGGAAGTCGAAGAAGTCGATGACGAAGCCGCGAAAGACGCGGTCGATGAGATTGCCGACGATGCCTGCATAGAGAAGCACCTCGGCGACCGCCGCCGCACGACCGTCCCCGAAAATGGACTTGCGCTTCCAAATGAGAAACGCAAGCGCGACAACCGCGAACGCGGCAAGCGGCCAGACCTGCCCCTGGAACATGCCCCACGCACAACCCCTGTTCTCGACATACGCGAGGTCGAAGAACCCGGGGATCACAGTGAAAGGCGTCGATTCCTTTAGCAGACCCGCCGCAAGCTCCTTCGCGACCGCGTCCGCGAGAACGAGGTGCACAACTACGGCAAAGACGAGAAGCAGGCGCCTCATCAGGTGCGGTTGCGCTCCATCTCGCTCTGGCACTCCATGCACGTCAGGACGAACGGCTGGTTGAGGAGACGAGGCTTGCGTATCAGCTGGCCGCAGACGGTGCAGACACCATACGACCCGTCGTCGATGCGGTGAAGCGCCTCTTCGATCTGCTGGATAGTGCGGTTGATGTTGCCCATCTGGCCGAGCGCCTGGAGGCGCAGCGTCTGGTTGGTGCCATCGCCGCCGTCGGACTCGTGGTCCTCGGCTTCGTTGAAACCGGTGGCCTTCATCGCGTTGACGCCCGAAAGTGCCGCGGCGCGGGCTTCGATGAGACGCTTGCGGAAGTCCTTGAGGTCGGCCGCAGGAAACTTGACCGTCGACTTGCCCTGGGAACGGGTCGTGGGACGGCGCGAAAGCTTGATCTCGCTACCGGTGCGGACCTTGTCGGCCATGGCAGCAGAGCGCTTCATCTCCTCGGCAATCGACATCGCGAACTCGACGGCCTTGGCGGTGTCCATCGCCTCGACGTCGGGCGACACCGGCTTCTCCACGGCCGTCGGGCGGCGCGTGATGCGCGGAGGCACGCGCTTGATCTCCGTCTTCGCCTTCTTTGCGGCCGGCTTCTTCGCGACGACAGGTTTCTTCGCCGCGGGCTTTTTGGCAGCGGGCTTTTTCGCCGCGGGCTTCTTCGCGACAGGCTTCTTTGCGGCGACCTTCTTTGCCGGCTTCTTCGCAACCGGCTTCTTCGCCTTCGAGGATTTCTTGATGCTGACTCCCATGATTGGACTCCTCTCTATAAAACTCTTCTGTTTGACAACGCCTCTATTTTATCATATTTGGACGCCGGGTGGAAGCTTCATCCACTCGCGAATTTCATCCGACAGCGGCTGTATCTCTACGACCGTGGCGAACTTCACCTCGCCCTCTGCGCCGGGAAGCTCGAACTGGTCGCCGACCTTCTTGCCGAGCATGTTCTGCGCAAGACGCGTCTTGGACGCGAGGATGCACTTGTCGATGTCGTTGTCCCACTCTCCGAGCACCGTGTAGGACTTGCGCCCTTCCGGGCCCTCGATCACGACGGTGACGCCGGGCATCACCTCGTCGGTCGTGGCGTCGGAGAAGTCGCCTGGCTTGACGGCCTCGAGCTCGGCCTGCATGACGGTCTGCTTCTGCATCAGCACGCGCTGTTCGTCCTTTGCGTACTGGTACTCCGCGTTCTCCGAAAGGTCGCCGTAGCTCTTCGCGAACTCGATGCGCTTGACGTTCGCGGGCATGTCCTCGTTGATGAGCTTGAGGTATTCCTGCTTCCTGAGGCCGTAGCTGCGAAGCGAAGTGACGCGCGCATACTCCTTCTTCTTCTCGGTCTTGACGAGGTGGCTCTCGAGCGCGGGAACGATGTGCGTCATCCTCACGACGATCGTGTGGTGAGTCGACGGGTCCCACGCGATGGACGCCTGGAAGCGCTCGAAGAACAGCACCTGGTCGGCTGGCTTCAGGAGCTTGAACATTTTCTCGAGCCACGCCCTGTCGCCGAAGAGGCGACGGACGATGTTCTGCATCTTGAGCGTCTCGCCGCCGCGCCTGCCCTCGCCGAGCGCGATCGCGTGGGTGAGGATCGTAGCGACCGGAGGAAGCTCGGGCCACAGCTCGTAGGACTTGAGAACCTTGATGTTCTTGCCGTCGATCGGAACATCGGCGTATTCGAACTTGCCGAACTGCTCGATCTTGCCGACAATGAGCGTGACGAGCGTCGCGGGCGCCTGCGTGTCCTTCATGAAGCCGCCAAGCGCGGCGCGGCACGCCGCCTCGGAGCCAAAGCGCGAGACGATCTCGGCGACGGCCGTGAAGCAGAGCTCGGGAACCGCGGCGTAGAGTTTCGCCTTCGCCTCGTCGGAGTCCGCGAGGAAAGAGATCATCGCGCCGACCTCGCGAGCCGGCAGTGACGACGCGGCGGCGATATAGCGCTTGCGCTCCCAGAGATACGCGCGCATTTCCGCCGCGGCGGGCTTCGTGAAACCGAGCTCGAGGACGAGCGAGGCGAGGCGCGCGTAAAGCGCGTCGTCGACGTTGCGCGCAGCGGTCACCGCGAACTCGAGGCGGTCGGCGATCTTGGACTTCGCGTCGTCGGTGGCGGTCTTGAAACGGCCTTGCGATACGTATTCGCGGACTGCCGCGAGGATGAGCTTCGGGTCGGTCTCGTGCGAAAACGCGGTGAGCCAGCCGTCGCCGTAGTCCTCGGCAGACGCCTTGAGGCGGATCGGGTCGGTGCGCTTCGCGGGAATCTCGACGAGCTTGTCCTGGTGAAGCGCCTTCCTCGCCTCTTCCCAGAACTTCTTCCAGTTGACGGACTTGACGAAGCCGTTCTGAACGCAGACGTCCTCGAGCCGGACGATCGTCATGTCGCCGTAGCTCTTGAGGACTTCCTTCACGAAGTCGCCGGGGCGCTCCTTGAGCATCGCCTCGAACGCCGCGGGGTCGGCCTCGCGCATGACGAGGATGTGGCCTTCCGGCGCGCTCTCGAGCATGTCGCACGCGGCGGCATAGGTGAACTGGTGGCCCTTCTTCGTCTTGAAGTCGACGGTGATGCGCTTGTAGAAGTAGTCGAGGCGCTTCACCTTGCCGATGCCCCACGCCTTGCTGAGGACGAGTGCGCCCGGCTGGAAGCCGACGAGCTTCTCGAGCTTGACGAGCGACTCGTCAAGCGGACTCTCGCCGAAGCCGACGCCGTCCAGAAAAGAAAGAAGAAGACGATCTCTTGTCGTCTTCTTCAATGCGTCCCTTATACCCGTGGCGCGGATCTTCTTGTCAAGTTCTGCCCTGTTTTCGCGCACGAGCCGAAAAGCCCCTTCGAAGTCCTGCTTCTCCGCGCACTCGTTCAACTGGTTCACCAACGCTTCCGTATCGGCCATTTGCCTCTCCTTTCGAAAAATAGGCGCATATTATATCATAAATTCCGCTCGCGCACGCGGCGAATCATCGCTTTCTCGGGGCAGGTGAACGGATCGGCGTGCTTTGTGCAGTTTATGCACCCCGTGTAGAGCTTGTGCATGATCTTCGTCTTCGGCACCTCTGCGAAACCGAGCGAGGCGAAGAACTCAGGAGTGAACGTAAGCGTCACGAGCTCGCGCGGCGAAAACGCCGCGGCGCGTTCCGCGACCGCCTCGACGAGCGCGCGCCCGATGCCGCGGCGCCTGAAGTCCTGTTTCACCGCAACCGAGACGATCTCGACCGTCGCCGCCTCGGGAGCGCCGATTTCGGGATGTATCTGGTACGACGCGCACCCCGCCATCTTGCCGTCAACCTCCGCGACGACGAACCTGTCTATCGATTCGACGATATTCCCGAGCGACCTCGGAACAAGGCGGTCGACGTTTGCGCCGATGAGAGCGTATATGCCCTCCGCGTCGCCGAGCATCGCCTGCCTTATCGAAAATCCGTCCATAGCCCTCCCGCTTGATCAGAAAAGGCGAGTCACTTCGCCGTCAATCGCGTCCACGTCGCAGACACGCGTCTGCGCGACAGGCAGCTTCTCGAGCTCGGCGACCGACGGCGGAGGATCGGCGAGCACATCCTCGCCGTAGGCCCTGAGGCACGTCTCCGGGAACTTGTACGGCGTAGCCGTCGCCGCAACGACGCAGGGAACGCCCCCACGGGAAAGCCCGAGCTTCTTGGCGACGCAAGTGGCGACAGCGGTATGCGGATCGACGAGATAACCGGCCGACTCGCGCATGCGGCGCATCTCGGCCTCCGTCTCCTCCGGCGTCGCGACACCGCCGGTAAAATCGGCGAAGAGCCGGTCCTTCGCGGAATCGGAAAGCTCGTACCGCCCCTTCTCCGCGAGATCCTTCATCATGCGGGACGTCTCCGCGCAGGCGCGATCAATATCGCCGTCAAGGCCCCCAGAGATCATCCAGAGAAGGCGCTCGACGTTCGAAGACTTCCTGATGTCCATCGAGGGGGAGTTCGTGACAGTGAAATTCGGGCCGGGATCGTAGACGCCGGTCTTCACGAAACGCGCGAGGACATCGTTCACGTTCGAGGCGACGATGAACTTGCGTATTGGGCTCCCGAGGAGCTTCGCATAGTACGCCGCGAGAATGTTGCCGAAGTTGCCAGAAGGAACAACCACATCAAATTCCTTGGGCAGGGGTCCGGGGGCGCCCGAGCCCCCGTCCGTTCCATTCAACTTTGCCCCCGCCAGCACGTAGTAGGCGATCTGGGGAACGAGGCGACCGGTGTTTATCGAATTGGCGCTAGAGAGAGTGATGCCGTGCGCGGCGGCCTCGGCGCGGATCGCGGGGTCGGCGAAGATGCGCTTCACCGCCGCCTGCGCGTCGTCGAAGTTGCCGCGGATGCCGACGGCGTGGACGTT
>ODAI012443710.1_pt1 | contig 21622 bp, 20 predicted proteins | sample 1539321 | NCBI WGS metagenome assembly ODAI01 (sample SAMN02144231, study PRJEB22623) | gut metagenome | biome: sheep rumen | host: Ovis aries | place: New Zealand | reverse complement strand
TCAAAGATATTCTGGTGATTTATACCGCGCATCATCACGTGGTAGATGCCTGTACCCGATGACTGTCTGGACTGCCGAGCCATCACCTAATTTTAGATTTTATCCCTCAAATATTCTGAAACAGGAACCTGTCCCCATGTCTCCTATTTCTGGCGAATGGCACATTGACGAATAACGACTAATGGAAGAAGAGAAAATAACGAAAGAAAAAGCAAACGATATGACTTCTGCTTACGTCTGGCGAAATTCAGTCAGTAGTAAAATCTCCTTTCATTTGAATTATTATCTTACGACATTCGGATAATACTATCACACACTTCAAACAAAGAACCTTCTTTGTTTGTTTCTATCAAGATTGAGTCTTTGCAACCAGCTACCTTTCCAGCCTCAACATCTCTTTCGCTATCACCAATCATAATAGATTGAGATAAATCGATATTGAAATCCTCCGCAGCTTTTAGCAACAAACCAGGTTTCGGTTTTCTGCAGTCACAGTCAAACTTGTATTCTGGACGTTCTCCATCAAAACCTTTGTCTGGATGATGCGGACAAATATAAATTCCATCAATATAGGCTCCATCCTTACCTAGCAGAGTTTCCATCTTCCTGTGTATCTCATTGAGTTCATCCCATGTCACTTCACCTCGTGCAATGACCGGCTGATTGGTTACGATAATTGCCAGATAACCGCTTTGATTTATTATCTTGATGGCTTCTGATACACCCTCGATAAGTTCAAAATCGTCAATATTGCGAAGGAAGCCAACGTATTTGTTGATTGTTCCATCACGATCAAGGAAGATCGCTTTCTGCTTGTTATGAAGATTCTTTGCTTGAACAACACCGTTCCTATAGTCCGCTTCAACCTGGTGGAAACGTTCCGGTGTTCCCATATCCTTCACATATTCCGGACTGTCATAGCAAAACATCTTACTCGTTCCGCACAATGGTTTGAGAATCTGACGATCTAAATCAACTTTGCCCTTTGGGAAACCTGCCGTTGGGTCTATCTCCACATTCTTTTCACTTTGTTCAAGAACCTTTGGATCTATCACATGAAGTCCCGCATTCACTCTGTTGTTATACCATTGAGGGCGTTCATCTTCCTTGCTAAGCCACTTCTCAACATGTCCGTCTTTGTCAGCAATAATCAATCCGCTATCGTAAGGATGAGAATTGGGATGTGTAAATAGCGTTACCAAACCTCCATGATTCTTATGAAAGTCAAGCATACGAATGAAATCCACATCGAAGGCAGCATCAGCGTTAAGCAGAAAGAAAGGCTCAGTGCCAATCTTTTCTTTCAAATGGAATAATGCGCCAGCATTTCCTAGAGGCTTTTCCTCTACGAAATAGTCAATCTTCACTCCTAACTGACTGCCATCACCGAAATAAGCGATTATCTTATCTGCGAGATAGCCAACAGTCAATATCAAGTCCTTGAAACCTTGTGAAGCAAGCGACCTAATCTCCCTTTCAAGAATAGGCATCCCGTCTACAGGAATCAATGGTTTCGGAATACCAGGAAAAAGTTCTGCGATACGAGTACCTCGTCCGCCTGCCATAATTACAACTTTCATACACCAAAAAATTTATCTTCCAACATCAGACATAGGCAGTGATACACAGGCAAGTGCAATTCCTGTATCTTATACGTCTCAGTCTCCGGCACTCGTATGCATACATCTGCATACTTCATCAACTTGCTCTCTTTTTCGCCAGTCAATCCTATTACATTTAATCCTTTTGCCTTAGCATTTACCGCAGCATAAAGCACATTCTTGCTATTACCAGAAGTGGAAATACCAAGAAAAACATCCCCAGGCTTACCATATCCATTCACCTGCTGTGCAAAAACCAATTCTGGCATAGCGTCATTCATAAAGGCTGTAGTCAGCGAGGAGTGTCCAGTCAAAGAGATTGCAGGCAGAGCCCCTTGCAGGTTGTCAGCAAGTATCTGGCCTAACTCAGAATCAATCTGCTTCAGCGCATCAGCCTGCTGACGATACACTTTACGCTTCAACTTAAACTCCTTCATCAGCTCACCCACGATATGTTCAGAGTCTGAAGCAGATCCACCATTACCAGACACCAACAACTTACGACCGCTGCTATATGCTATCTCAAGCAACTCATACGCTCTGATAATATCCTCTCTACATACTATCAACTTTGGATACCTATCAATCAGAAGTCTTATATGTTGCACGATTCTTTCTTCCATAATTATTTTAATAAGAATTCTTTTCTTGGCGAATAGCTCTGAGGTGCATAGTAAAGCACCTGTGCACCATCATTCTCAAAGTTAAATGGCACTATCATCAGTTTATCCAAAGCCTTTTTCAGTTGCTCTTGCTTTTCCTTCTCACAATAGAACAACAGGAAGCCACCACCACCAGCTCCTAACAGTTTTCCACCAAGAGCACCAGCCTTGATTGCGATATCATAGAGTTCGTCAATACTACCATTGCTAATCTTCGAACCAGTTCCTCGCTTCAGTTTCCAGGTGGTATCAAGCAACTTGCCAAACTCATTCAAGCTGGCATCTTTGTTTGTCAGCACCTTTTCTGCTTCATCTACTAATGCCAGCATATCCAATAGTTGCTGTGTCTTGTCAACAGGCTTTCCGAAAGTATCTGCCTGTATTTCTGAAGAAAAACGTTGTACGCCCGTATAGAACAACAACAGATTATCATCTAACTCCTTCTTCCTTTCAGGGCTAATAATAATAGGATGTACTGAGAAATCGTGATTACTAAAATCAATTCTATTCAATCCTCCATAAGCAGCAGCCACCTGGTCCTGCCAACCACCATTCTCCTTTAGGATATCACGTTCTACATGGATAGCCTCCTGCGCCAGTTGACGTTTACTCATCATTTTGCCTTTCAAGGCACAGAAAGCATTCAGCATACCCACTGCAAAAGTACTGCTGGTACCAAGACCTGTGCGAGCTGGCAAATCACCCTCATACGTCAGACGAATTTCGTGAATGTCATGCAACTTCATGCATTCACGAATCAGAGGATGCTCAATATCTTCCACATTGTTCACACGCTCAAAGCGGTTATGCACCAACTCTGAGATATAGGGATGGAACGGTGGCATATGCCTCACGTTCACATAACAGAATTTGTCAAATGTCGTAGAGATGACAGCGCCGCCATGTTCATTGAAGAATGATGGCATATCCGTACCACCTCCAAAGAACGACATTCTAAATGGTGTTTTTGTTATTATCATATCTCTTATTCAAAAGGATTCTTATATTTTCCAATTTTTTGTTTCAGTAACAGCCAGAAAAAAGGCATGTCCTCTATCAAATAGCGTCTATACATTCTCTTGGGCTCTTTCAACAATCTGTAAAACCACTCCAAAGCCAGTTTTTGAAATATCATTGGTGCTCGTTTAATATTTCCTGCCTCAAAATCAATTGTAGCCCCAAGCGCTAAAAACACATCAATATTCGGTAATCTATCCTTATATTTATATATCCATTTTGTCTGTTTAGGATTACCCAAACCAACCAACACTACATTAGCACTGCTCTTACTTAACAACTCCACGATATGATTGCATTCAGCCTCATTCTTCTCAAATCCAAAAGGAGGAGAATACGTATCCACTACTATTTCGCGACCTATTTTCTCGTTGATGCGTTTTTTTGCTTCTTCGCCCACACCTTCTTTTGCTCCTAATAAAAAGATCTTTGTTTCATCATCTTTGTGATACTCACAATATTTTGGAAAGAAACTACTTCCTGGTATAGCATCCTTAAGAGGTTGTCCTACGAATTTTGATGCCAGCAACAATATTTTACTGTCACAAACACAATATTCCGCCTGCGAAGCATAGCGATGAAATTCTTCATCTCGCTGATGCTTCATCATGTCATCCACATTCGGAGTCACCAGAACCCCCCGCTTCAGTTGTGCCAACAAATCATTCTCTGTGATGTTGTCTATCTCAACATTCAATATTTTCGTTTTGTTCATGTCAACTATTGTATGGCCAGTATCTTTCATCTATTTACTTGGTATTTAAAGCATTCTTGATATAATCCAACGAATGCGCACGTTCTTCACTTAATTTTTCTGCTGGTATATCAAAATCTATATCACTGATTTCAGGAAGAGGACTACCTACTGGCAAAATACGATCTTCCAAGTTTAATCTCTTAAGAATACTTGTCAAACGACTATTAGTTGAGTGGTGACTTTTTATTACTGAATAAAATGGTTTTGAAAAGTTTATTGAAAATACTGTCCCATGAAACGAATTGGTTACGACAAATTCTGCTCGTGAAAAAAGACCCACAAAATCAGACGGGCCAGCTGTCAATATTTCCTCAACATCATTACCCGAATGCTCAGGATATGCATCACGACAAATACGCACAATCTTCAGTCCACGTTCCTTAGCAACTTTACGCGCCACCTCTAGTACATAATTACAAGGTTTGATCGTTACAATATAAACCAAAACATATTTTTCGTTAGGACACATCTCCGTCTTTGCTACCTCCAACCACTCCTTGCTATTTAGTAATAGAGTGGGATCAAGAACAACATCTACATCTTTGTTCAGCAGTTTATGCAACAAATCTGAAGCCTGCTGTTCACGGACAGAAAGACTTGTAAAACCAGATAGTTCTTTTTTAAATACATTCTCAGCTTCTGGCGATAACTTAGATAGCCCGATACTTGAGCCATACGAAATTTTCCTTGTACCCTTTTTGTCAAAACTTGCGAAAAAAGGTTCCAAAGAATAACCCTTCTCATAATTCCATACCTGATCACTACCTATGCAAAGTACATCGTAATCAAAGTTTGCTTCATATAATGATCGAACAGATGGATATACCATCTTTGTGAGTCCATTATATTTCGCATGAAATTCCTCAAAACGTTGGTTACGTAATTTCTTAGTTTTATGATGGAGCAGACAGAGAAGATTCTGAGCAATAGGGAGTAAACGGACTTTTATATCTTGCTTAAATGATATAGAGACAGTTCTTCTTTCTCCGGTATGAATATGATTCGGATGGATACCAAACAAATAATTAATTACCTCAGCATCATATCCCATAGATTGCAACTTTCTGCATAGCGCACAACATTGTAGTTCTGCGCCATAGTTATTCACATTCTGTATTGTAATTATACCTATCTTCATTGCTTAAACTAAATTTTTTGAAGCTCCTTATAAATTCGATTATTTACGATATCAAATGAGAAGTTTTCTCTCACTCTATTTCTCATATTTATAGAGAGTTCTCTTAAGTCACAATTCTCCCTTACATATTCAATCTTATCAGCATATGCCTGAGGCTCATAACCATCAACAATCAATCTGTCATCACCAACGATTGCACGATTAAAATGATAATCGCTTACAATAGGTATCAAACCTTGCCCCATTGCTTCGTTTAACGAATTGGAATGTCCCTCAGCACGTTCCCGAGAAGGGAATACATACATATGTTGTGATGGCATTATTGCCTTAATCTCATTGAATGGCGTCAGCCCCTTGCGGATAATATGGTTTTTATATGGCGAGTTTTCTATCATCGCATCTATCTCCTTAACATATGATTTACTCCACCCAGAACCTCCGATGATAGTGAGAAAAATATCATCATATTTCTTGCATAACATATTAAAAGCCTTTATAATCACATCGACATTCTTATCAGGTGTCACACGACCAAAATAGAGCAGATTCAATTTATCCTTATCTCTAGCAGGAACAGGGTCTACTATATTATCATCAGTCAAATAGTTTGGATAGTAAACAAGATGCGTATTGCTGATTTTTTTTACAATTTCCAGAGATGGCATGCCTTCAAACCACGCTTGAGTCTGTAAATCCATATTCTTTTTTACGAGCCATTTGTAAAACTTCGAACCTCGATTATAGAAATCCCCAAACTGGCCTCCCTTCATATATATAATAGACTTATATCCCAGAAGTCGTATTACAAGAGTTATAATTAGCTCGTATGGAACTAATTTGCCACCGTATGTAAGCATCAGAAAAGCGCTCGTTTTACGATTACCCAATAAAACTAATTTTAATATCTTAAACAAATCTATTACTGCAAAGGATTGGGTCTCTAAAAAATGAATGAGCTTTCCTTCCATGACACAACGACGTCTGGACACTGTTTCTATCTCATAACCCATCTTTTGTAATCCTGCTATTACTCTTCGCGCTGATGACTGACCACCACTTTTGGGGACATCGGACATTTTACCAAAATTTCCAAATGCATAGAATTTCTTTATCATAAAAAAAGCATATTATCAATTATAAAAAAAAGATTAAACAAATCGTTTTAAGAATCTGGTAAGATCAAATGGCAAATACCAGTCTATAAATTTTATTATTCTTTTCAAATTTGGTACTAGTCCCTGCTTACTATAATACAACCTCTCAATCTTTTTCAACGATATAGTTTCATCTCGTAAACCATCTAACATCATCTTACGCAAATCAGGATTAGGTGTATAAACTTTGCCATAACTTTGCTTTGCAACAACTTCTCCCAGTGTACTTACTTCCGTCATGAATTGGTCTTTTATGGCGTCAAATAACTGTTCTCCTCTTTCTGTGACAACTACAACAGCAGAAACACCCTTCCTGTTGTTTTGATATTTCTTCCCCCAGAAGTCTCCCAATCGAATATCTGTATATTCCATTGTACTTCGTAACTTGCAGTCGGCACAAGCATCATTGAGTACCATATCTGAAAAAAAGAGTGAATAGAACTCATCATTTTTTGGCGTGCTTACGAATGCTTCTTTACCTCCGATATTTACAGATATATAGAAAGCGCCCCAACCTTTCACCTTACTGCGAAACTGTACATCATCAAATCTTTTGTTACCAACCAGACTTTTTATCTCCTCCTCATATTTCTTCCAAACATGCATAGATGGACATCCATGACAGAATAAATCGATCAATATACAATCCTCCCTTCGATTGCGCATCGTAAGGAACTTGCTAATGGCATAAATATGGCAAGGCAGCCCAAATACAGCATACTTTGTCGTCCGAACATTCTTAACAAGTTCTTTGAAAGCATCTATGCTATATGACTGGATATATTTTGACCCCCTAAATGCGTCGGTATCTTCTATCGTCATTGCGACAACATGTTCGGCCCGGTGATGATTATCGTTATAGGTTACACCTATACAAACATACCCAAGATTAATGAGCTTCTTTGCTAAAGCATCTGCAACACCGCCAGACGTCACTCTATTTAGGAGTTCATCAGAAAAATGCTGAGCAGAATGTACATCAATAGCATTAATCCCTTCAGCGGAAGTGATCACTACATCATTATCATATTTATAACATACTCTTGTGCATAATCCACAATCAGTACATTTATTATCATCGACATACGGACGATAAAAACCATCCTCATTAAGTTTTATATCTATAGCATTCCTGGAGCATATTGCTGCACACATCTGACAACTTGTACAGTTGTTCACGACAGGAAAAAGACTGATTATATTTTTTTTCATACCCTATTTCAGTACCTCCATGTACTGTTCTACATATTTAGCTGCCGTTATCGTCACATCGTAATGTGTTCTCACGTAATTACAGGCCATCTCTACTTGTTCAATATTCGTTCCTTGTTTTATATGATTAACCATAGCATCAGCTAATGCACTAGCATCACCAGTTTTAAAACTCATACCGTAACTCCCATTAGCAATCACTTCCATCGGACCTTCAAGGTCACATGAAATAACAGGTATTCTTGCTGCACATGCTTCTGCCAATGTCAGTCCAAACCCCTCACTCACACTTGGTAGAACAAAAAGATCATAATCCTTTAATTTGGGATAGAATACTTCCCTATGAAGCCCTCCTAAAAAATGGATATAAGGATCTAGCCCATATTTATAAACCAAAGCTTGCAAATTCTCCTTAGACTCACCGTCACCAATTAAATCTAATGACACCTTTTTCAGCCCTTTTTGATTTATCAAAATATTAAATGCCTCAATTAGCACCTCTTGTCCCTTCATGGGATGAAGCCGCCCCACACAAACACACTTACACAATTCACCTTTGACAGGAAAGGGCAAAGATCTCATAATGATATCTTCTGTATGAATACCATTATAGACCACAACTCCATCATGGAATCCTTGTGTGGCGGTATAGTCTCTAACAGCTTGGGATATACAACACAGTTTCCGAAATTTGGAGTATTCTTCGGAGCAACTATGCGTATTATGGATAGTACGAATTAACGGACAAATTGTACCAACGATTAATTTTGTAAGCCTATCTTCATGACAATGAATGATATCTGGGTGGAACAATCTTAATACAAAGTTCAGTTTAATAATGGGTAAATAACTTCGGCTACCAGGTCGTCGGCTTATACGAACCAATTTTATTCGTTTATTCAACTTGGAGATAAGAACTTCATCTAAGATGTCATTTACTACAACAATTGCGACCTGATGATTCTTGATTTGTTCATTGGCAATGTCCACTAACATAGTCTGAATACCGCCAATACCTAATCCCCATACTAAATGTACTATACGCATAGAATACTTATTGAGGCCTATATGCTCTTTTTAGGCCGATATTAACAAATATGTTTCCAATACCTTTTATCAGCGAACCAATTATTGGATAGCGCAAACCTTTAACATCAATCACAGCCATACCATCTGGATGTTGGTTAAAAGTATGTGCACCCATTTTGTAATGAGAATGTGGAGAAAAGAAACGATATATTTCTTTGAAAGAAAACATACCATCATCATTTCTAGTAACTTCTTGGAATGAGATTGCCTGTCCATAACTATCGTTACATACTTGAGCAGGCCTGATTAGTTGACCATTATTGACGAATATTTTTCCTGCATTACGGGCTATATTTTCAGCAAACATTATCTCCTGAGCCACCTTATAGCTACCTTTTAGTTCTTCAGATCGGTAAACCGTCAATTTTCTACCATTTGGAGTTGGCACATAAGTTGACAATACATAGTATCCCTTTTCATCTTTATACAAAATTGCATCTGTCAATTTCTCTTTGATGACTGATTCCACAAACACCATTTTTTCATTTACCTTGTCATATTCATAAAGATTCCAAGCTCCCGATGCATAGTTTTCTGGACAGACATACACGTGTCCATTCTCTTTCCATATCATTGGAAATGACAGATGAGTTTCTAAATCCAGAATTATTTTACAGTCTGTAACCGTCCACGTAGAACGATCAACATATAAACGAGCTAATCTACCTCTATGTATTTTATAATCAAATTCCTCCACAAGTAGAGTGATTTGTTTTTCATCATATTCTAGTATAAACGGATCCGCGAACCACTTTTTTGCCTTATACTCACCGTTATCTATCCAATGTATTATACCTGCTTTCAGGTGTCCAAAACCATTTTCACATATTCCCAAAAGCCATGAAGACTCTTGTAGTTGTCGCTTGTACCTTAAAATGTTCATAATAATCGTCTATTATAACACATGCATTTTCTTCTTGATTGGCCTCCATAGTCGCATCCAAAGGTAATGCCAGAACGGGCTGCTGTCAATTCTGTTCCAATAATAGCATTTTGCACTTTTAACTTCTTTGACCCATTGTATTATTCCTACTTTACGATGCTTCAAAACATTTTCTACAAAGTCATCAGGTTCTACCATCGCTGTATATTCTTCCAAGGGTTTTATATTCGACATATTGAGTTTGCCTTCCAATGTCGCTTTTGCCCATAAATATGGCATATTATATCCCCCACAAGTATAAGCATAACTCCATGTCGAGTTACGGAAATTCACTTCAAGAAAGTATAACTTATCGTCTTGATCTATCAGGAACTCAACGGAAAATATCCCTGTAAAGCCAACCTTCTTCAAGATAGATTTCACCTGCCCCATTACTTCATCATTAACAAATGGTCGCATAACCATGTATGGGCCATAGCTTATATTGGAGAATCTTAGATAATTGCTGTAATAAGGGATATATACGTCTTCACCACCATTAAAACAAAAACCGTCTAGACATAGTTCGTTCTTTTTTGTAATGTATTCCTGTAGCAAAATACGTTCACTTCTAATATGCTTATATGCCTCCTTTAATTCTTCTTCTGTATGACAAATGAAAGAATCCCCTTTCCATCCGCCAAGCGTTGAAATAATAGCTTTTGTGATTAAAGGATATTTTACTTTTGAAGGAAGCGTTCCAGGAGTAACCATTTCTGTTTTAGCCAAACCACAACCGCATTCTACCGCAAGATTGCAGATATGTTCTTTATCCATATATTTGGTTACAACACCTTGTCCGCTACCATGAAAGAAATAAAACTTGTCTATTAAATCATTATAGTGTAAATCCAACAAAGAAGTTATTCCATCATCAGAAGTATAAAGAAATGGCTTTTCGGATTCATTACCATATTGATTTATCAATACTTCATAACCCTCTTCATTTGTTTTTACCAGATGAAGTTTACCCACATAACGACTATGGTTAATCATTATTGGATGTTCCGCTACCAGTATAACTATTGGTTGAATGTTTATTTCGCCTAAACTCCTAACAATTCCCAAAGGGTTGTAATGATCACCACAAAAAACAATAAACTTATGCTTTAGCAATTCCTTTTCTTTCATTTTTCTATTATTTATAATGCAAAATCAATTCCTACAACCACACGAGGGTTATCCTTAAAGAAGTCATTCCCCCACAGATATATATTCCAGTTCTTAATTGAATAATACAGGCCTGCGGCCATATCTACATCTTGATCAAACTTCCAAGAGTGAATGGCGCCCAACATTGGTGTTATGCTATGACCATTCTTCACTGAAAAAGTATAACCCAAATACTCCCAGTTGGTAAAGGTGTCATCAGCATCCTTGTTGAATCCCAGCCAAGTATTAGAGCACCAGAATAGTTTTCCATCTGAAGTTATTTGACCGTTCATATAAACAGCACCTGTGGTGTAGCTATATTTGAAACTGTCATTCAAATTAAAAGAAGGTGTCACCTGACCGCCAATACCAAACCAAGGGCTAATCTTCGCTCCATATCGAGCCAAGAAGCCCCAATAAGCAGAACCAACGCCTGTATAGATATCTGTACCAACAGCCATATGATTACCAATACCATACTGGAAGCAGGTATAGGTTTCCTGTGCATTAATACCTGGGCGCACCTTCAATGAGGTGTATCCATACAGTTTCCCGTCACCTACAGTTCTTGCGAAATAAGGAACCTGAGCCATAGCATCAAAAGCAAAGAGAGCCAGAACTAATGACAACAATATCTTTTTCATACGCTTACTTTTTCTCTTTTTTCAATTCCTTCACCAATGCTGGCATCATTGCAATCATTACAATCAAGAATGGTAGTGTAGCTGCAATAGAAATGGTTTGTAATGGCTTCAAGCTACCAGCAGACAGAAGAATATAAGCGATAGCAGCAACAACAATACCCCAAATCACTTTTTTATAAGTCGGAGGCGTAATACTACCATTTGATGTCATTACACTCAGCGAGTAGGTTGCTGAGTCAGCAGAAGTGATGAAGAACACTCCCAACAGTACACAAATCATTACTGATATAACCTTACTCAACGGATAATAGCTAAATACGACAAACACCGCCGTCTCGGGAGATGCTATCAAATCCTTTACGCTCTCTATACTCCATCCCTGTACGGTGCTCAAAGCAATAGCGCTAAATACAGCTAACCAAACAATAGTAAACAATGTCGGAACCAAAACAACACCTAAGATAAACTCTTTAATGGTACGTCCCTTAGAGATTCTGGCCACAAACATACCCACAAACGGAACCCAAGCAACGAACCATGCATAATAGAACACACGCCAGTTCTTCACCCATTCGTTATCGCCAAAGGCATTCATCATAAACACATCTTTAAAGAAATACTGGATATGCTGACCTACGCTATTCGTCAAGTTGTTAAGGATAGTAATCTTTGGGCCTACCAAGAAAGCCACTGCCAACAATGCAAGTGCTAGATAGGTATTGAAGTTAGACAAGATCTTAATACCCTTGTAAACACCGGTGATAGCACTGATGATAAATATCAAGGTGATAAAGATAATAATCCACATGATGGTTTCTTGTGTCTTTGGAATTCCAAACAAATACTGCAATCCTCCGCATATTTGACTTACGCCAAGACCTAATGAAGTTGCAACACCTGCAAAGGATACAACCACAGAAAATCCATCAATGAAATGGCCAAACCAGCCATTGGTTCTCTTTTCACCCACCAGTGGTGTAAGCAAGTTACTCAACTGAGCGTTCTTCCCTTTACGGAACTGGAAATAAGCAATGCCCAAACCTACTACGGCAAAGCATACCCACTGAGTGATACCCCAGTGCAGATAGCAGGTACGAATAGAGAAATCAATGGCATCCATTGTACCTGGTTCAATGCCTGATGGTGGAGCTGCATAATGTGAAAGAGGTTCTGCTATACTCCAGAACACCAAGCCAATGCCCGTACTACCACAGAAAAGCATAGCCACCCAACTGAAGGTACTAAACTCAGGCTTATCATCTTCTTTACCAAGCTTTATATTACCCCACTTGCTTACTGCCATCCAAACACAGAAGCCAATAAAAGCGACTATAGAAAGGATGTAGAGCCAACCGAAGTAAATACTCACCCAGTTCATGAATTGTCCGGCAATCTCGCCTAGAGTGCTGCTATATACTGCACCAAATACTATCACGCAGAGCGCAATTATCAGTGTCCATACGAAGACGCTGTTTTCTTTATACCAGTAACACATAAAACCGTATAAAACTAAAAATAACATTAAAAACGTTTTAAAAGATACGCAACAACAATTAACCTTCGTTTGATTTTTCTTAAAGTCAGCGGGAACATAGATTTTATACCACTGCTAATGGTCATCTTTTGGACTCTGCATTTATGCTCTTTCATAAATAATGAATACCCATTGACAGTATTATCGTTTTGAGTCATAAGCCAAAACAACTCATTAAAAATTGCTCCATTTATAATATTCGCTATCTTTAAGTTTTTAACATATAAATCTTTGAATCTTTTGAAATTATCAATTATTGTTAGCACATCTAACAAATGTTTCGTTCTGAAGGTTGACATTATACTGCCTGCTCGTCCTTCAAGATAATTATATATGATCTTATCTGTAACAAAAATAGATCTTGCCAAACATTTTGCTCTTACAAGAAACTCATCGTCCTCAAAATAAATACCCGGGTAGAATTGCAAATCATTATTTAGTAGAAAACAACGATTATATATATATCTTTGAGCCAATCCACTATGAATTTTACTATGCAAGAAAACCCCAGGTAAGTCTTTATGATAATACCGTTTATAGGATTCTTTAAACAAGCATGGTTCAATAGATATTTTACCAGTATCCACACGTATCTTATTGACAGAAAAACCAATTATATCGGCATTAGATATAGAAAGAACATCAGATATAATTTCAAATGCATTATCTGTAATCGTATCATCACTATCAACAAACCAAATATACTGACCTTTTGCTAATTTCATACCAGCATTACGCGCACTACTTAGACCTTGGTTTTCTTGACTTAAAATACGCATATGTGGAAGCATTTTCTTATAAGACTCAACTATTTTCATAGAACAATCTGGAGTCCCATCATCTACAACAATCACTTCATAATCAAACAAATTTTGCTTTTGACATGCAATGCTATTCAAAGTATTACCCACATATTTTTCTACATTATACACTGGAATTATGATTGACAACTTCACCTGTTTATCCATAACTAACATTATTTAGATTAAGTTTTTCTTAAATTGATCCCTGACTTCCACCATATAGATAATGGATAATAATGGAAATATAAATTCAAAGCAAGGAATACTTGATAAGGTAAAAAACACCAAGAAACCTATAACATACATAGAAAACCATGGCAACCTATTTTTCACACAATACGTCAAGCCATAAATTACAATTAAGACATGACATATAATCCCCAAAAGCCCCAAATCAATCATAACTGGCAGCCAAATAGATTCTGCTCCAAGAAGATCAGGAAATTTTGCTAGGGCAACTTCACTTGTAAAAAGTAATCCATTTCCTATCCAAGGACTCACTAGCAAAAAATATCGACCAATTTCAAACTGAATAGTTCTCATATCGATATTGCTACCACTTACTGATTGAGTATCATTTATTGAATCAATAACAGTTATCAAATAGCTACCACTTATTAATAGCAAAACTACGAAGAAAATAAGATATCTTGTAAGATTCTTCTTAAATAATGGAACAAACGATAACAATACTATAACATAGCCAATAATAGCACTACGAGCACCAGTAAGAAAAACGTCTATACTTAACAGCAATATTAATGGCATCACTATTCTATTACCCTTATACAATTTAGTATAGTATTTCAAATAAGCCAAAGTTGCAGCAAGAGTTATACAAACTGCTCCAGATGTAGTATGCATAGAAAAAATAGATTGGCTTCGCTTAAAACCAAACCTAATTTCTTCAATTATAAAATCCTGTCTATACAGATTATTTGAGACAAAAAAATCAACTAACGGGTTGAACTGATAAAAGGTTTCAATTAAAGCGTAAATACCTATAATGCAACCATACGTAAGCGTACAAAAAGCAAACAATTCTTGATTTTTTTTATTATCCCTTACAATATCATAAAATATATATATAAACAACATAGTACATATTGAAGAAACTGCATAAAACACATGTTGTTTACCTTCTGCAAAAAATGTTGTAATCAGATAGCTAATAGAAGTCAAAAGAACGGGAACTGCAAAGTAGAACTTACCAAAACCAGCAAATCCTTTACGTATCAAGAAAAAGAGTACCGTCAATACTGAAACGATCTGAAATAATGTCGCGTTGGGCAACAAAGTGAAATGCATAAGCCATGTTGATAACACAACAACGACGATAAAAGTTCTCTTAAAATCAAAAAAATATCCGATGCAGATAATGAAAAGAATACAAAATGACAGCATATCTTTATTTATTGATATTTAATCTTAAGCAAAATTTACACCATAAAATAGCAGCATAATAAAAGCCACATGATATAAGAAAAGCTGCTATTCTATAACTTAATCTCAACTTAGAGTATAAAAAAGGTTGAATCCCTTCTATATCCATATCTTTATTTATAATCATGTGATTATGAGAAACAGCATCAAATATATTATGCATCTTTTCTTTTACAAGAAAAGTATTCAAATATTGATTCTGAACGATGTTTAATGATAGTTTTTTCTTTATCAATTTAATAACATCATCAGTATTATTCTGTAAAATATGCATAACCGAAGTTGGATTAGAATCGAAATAATTATATATACAATTCTGAACAACTTCAATTTTTCCTATTCCTTTAAAAGAGCATTCAATCAGAAATAGCCAATCTTCTCCCATTTTAATCTCAGGACTAAATCGAATCTTCCCTATCAACTCCCTCCTAACCAGTTTTCCCCAAACTTCAAGACGTACGCCATCTCGGGCCAGGAGTCTATTAAAGTAATCACATATTTCGATCGTTTCTTTTCTAAGATAGCATATGTTTTTATTTGTACCATCACAGAAAAAAAATGAAGATTGGACAATAATAGTATCTGAATCTATAGCTGAAAGTAACACGTTTAAATAATTATCCTCTAACCAATCGTCAGAATCTACAAATGCAATCCATGCCCCTTTTGCAATATCTAATCCGGCATTTCGAGCAGAACTAACGCCACCATTTTCTTTATGAATCACAACAAAGCGATTATCCTTCTTAGAATATTCATCGCAAATATTCCCACTACTATCTTTCGATCCATCATCTACAAGTATACATTCCCAATCAATGTAAGATTGGGATATGATACTATCAATGCATCTTCCAAGATACCGTTCAACATTATATACAGGGACTATAATACTTATTAGTGGCATAGCTTACAATTCTCTTCTAAGAAAGATATAGATTTTGCTTTTAAATTGTCCAGAAGCCCATCTACCCCAGAATAATCTATGGGATGAATATCTGGAATGAAGTCTGGAGAAACAATTACATCTTCAAGTGATAATGACGATAGAATGTCTACATAACGACTGTCGTGTCCATCATTTAAAGTAATTGCGTACAACTGTTTCTTAAAAATTACAGAAAAGACAACTGCATGAAAAGAAGTCGTAATAACGCAGGTTGCATATCGGAATAAACTAACAAAATCTTGTGGTGTATAGCTACCAGATGACAAATCAACTATATCAAGATTGTATTTCCTCGCAAGTATTTTTGCTTTATCATGCAATAAAGAAAGATTAGGTTTATAAGGTCGCGCTTGATATATGAGAACATAATGTTTATCTTTATATTTTTCTGATATTAAATTATTCCATATATCTTTATTTGCAACAAGAGTAGGATCCAAACACACTTTTAAGTCAAAGCTAGGATATCGTTTTGACAAAAGATCCCTAAAAGATTTTTCTCGAACTGAAATCGCATTTATTTTTTTTAAACTGTTAAAAACAAATTCTTCATTTAATTTATTAAAATCATCCAAGCTAGTACTTACCGCATAAGAGATGATAGTAGAATCTATTCTACGATGGAATTGCCCCCAATATATAGGATCGACGCCACCAGTCAACTTAGAATTCCATATTTGATCACTACCTAAGACATATAGATCAAAGTTAGAAGGTATGTTATCTGCCAAACATATTGGAGTCATTTGAAGATAACAATTACGAAAAGACACATAATTTTTTCTTCTTTTAATTCTGGCAGAAATGTCCCTTATATAATCAAACAATGTATTAAACCTAAGGTGATAAACATATCGTAATAGTTGTTCCAAACGAAATACAGAATAAGTTTTTTCTATAAATGTCTGTTGATAATTTATCACCCAAACCTCATGCCCCATTCTTCTAAATGATTCTTGCAGTGCATAACATTGCAATACGGCACCGTAATTATGAGCTCTATGAAAAGTAAGAATTCCGACTTTCATTAAAAAATCTTTTTTACAATACGCACAATAGTTTTAAATTTCATATACAATCTATGTCTCCAGCCAACCTCACCGTATTTGTTAAAGACATATCTAAAACCATGTTTTTTATAATCTTCTTCAAATTGTGTACGTTTTGGATGTATTTCAGAAGGCCGCTGCAAATTAGGTTGTAAACAATCATCAATATCAACCTGTTTTATCTTTAATCCTTTGCTTACTTTCCCAAACAATTGCTTTCCTTTTTCCGTGTTCAGTATTACTAAACTGACCCCCTTATCATCATCATTGAATCCTGGAACAACATTCTCCCATCCCCAAAAATCAGCAAGTGTTATATCACTGGGACGTGTGGTGTTGGTGTAATGACACACTCCGCATGAATGACGGAACATAATATGCTTATAGAAAAGATATGTAAATGTCATTTTACCCCCCCCCATTTTAAATTTATATGACTCTTTGTGGGCTTTCCACCCAAACAATTCTTTATCTCTGAAATTAACGGTCACAATTTGATCGCCCTGTTTCTTTTCAAGATATGCAATATAATCCCTCCAAAGAAAAGGACCTGGTACGCCATGACAAACAATATCTACAAGAACCAAATTCTCTCGTAGTTTTTTACCAACATATGCATTTAGACCAGAAGTCTGACAAGGCGTGCCAGAGAAGAGGACTGTCAGTCCATTTTTTAGATCTTCCTTCACCTGTCGGAAAACACCTGTCAAATCACTCTGTACATATTTACTTCCTCTGAACTCATCACGTTCTTCTTTTGTCGTTGCACGCTTATGAGCTACGCGGAAATGATCTTTATATCCCGCACCATAGACAACGCCTCCTTGTTCAAGTATATAGTCGCTTATAGCCACAAAGGCGGCACCAGAACGAGATTTCATAACCTCATCAATATCCTTATGGCGCGCTGCGTATGCAATGGGGTTATCAAGATTCAACGAACAATCATAATTATCATTGAATTGACAAACTTTGTCACACAACCCGCAGTTCACACATTTGGATTCATCAACTTTAGGGTATAGAAATCCAAGAGTGTCAGGTACCATTGTAATTGCATCATGTGCACAGCTACTGGCACACGCAGTACAACCACAACAATCTTTGGAATTTGTAATTTTTATCATTCTATTTATAATTATCTTAAAACACTATCAGTTGACTTGCTATTTCTAGTATTTAAAAATTTCATAATCATATGCTTTGATTTTGCATAAACAAACATTCGCTCCTCATTTGTAGAACCCACATACAGGCAAGACAGTAATGTACACAGAATAGAAAGAACTGATAATATAAGGAAAGTAAAAAATGACTCCGATAAATACTGATGTAAAAGAGCAGGTATAATTAATGCTATTAATGTAACAAACAACACATTAAAATATACCTTACGCAGATATACACCGACCTGTAAGCCTATCATTCTACGAAGCATAAACAAACGAGCAGCCAAACAACATTGGCTTATTACAATTGCAACAAGTACGATGGATTCTGGCATTGCTCCGAAATAGAGACACAAATAGGCGATAGGCAGATTCATCATCTGAAGACCACCTACAATTATTTGGTAAGTCTTGATTTTGCCCGTAGCTAACATGACAGTAACCAAAGGATGGCTAATGCTCTCAGACATTGCAAACACTAAAATTAATTGAATAAATAAAACCGTGTGTTCTGGTACCAACTTTAGCCAAATAACTAATATATAATGTGTATTCAGAATTACAGGAATACAAAGTAGTAAAAGAATATAAAAGGAAAGCCTTGCACCTTGAAAAACCAACTTGAACATATAATCATAGTCCCCACATGCATAAGACTTAGTAATCTGAGGATTCAAAGCTACCATAAAGTTCTGAACGAAACTATTAAGAACAGTACTTACTTTGACAGATATAGCACGTGCAGCATTAACTGTTGGGCCAAAAAATAAATTAAGAATGATATTACCTCCCTGATCACGCAATATAGCAGAAGATGCTCCAATAAAATTCCATCCAGCAAAGCCGAACATCTGCTTTAACAAGGCATGATCATAATAGAAATGATAAGCGCACTCTTTAAAATGCTTTATGCAATACAAAGCATACAATAAGCTGACAGAGCAGACAACTATTGCGATCATCAATCCAAAAAACACTAATCTATCTATCGGGTTCACTACAATACACCAAGCTATAATTAGTTTACCTAAAGCTTCCAAAATCGATATATAGGCAAAAGCAGACATTTTTTCATGTGCTATTATGGATGCCGTATAGGGAACTGCCATCAAATTTATCGCAAATGTAATAATTGAAAACTGATAGCACCAATTGGCGGCAACAATTCTACTATCTGGAATTACCATTTTCTCGTTCAGAAACCATAACCCTACTGTTTCAGCCAAGACAATGATAATAAGCGCAATAATTGCCTGAATTGTTACTGAGGACGAAAACACCTTTTTTAGTCTATCAAAATTTCCTGTACCAAGTTCAAAGGTTACAAAACGACTGATAGCAGCATTTAATGAACCACTTAAAACAGAGAACATCGTAACAACTCCACCTACAACATTGTAAATGCCATAATCCTCAACACCAAGAGCATTAAGAATAACGCGACTGGTGTAGAGAGAAATAAGCATCAAGAACAACATGCGTACATAAAGTAGCAATGTATTCTTTGCTATTCGTTTACTATTTGCCGAATTATCATTTTTCATTTTTCTTACATCTATAGATCTCACTTTTTATCGTCAACAATTAAAAAAATTGTTGTATATTCTAATAGAAGGCTACTTTATTTGAATCTTGATCATTTTAAGAGTGGTAGATACCTCCCCTCCTCTGTTTAATATCTCAACAGTCAGTTGAATGAGGGTTCTTCCACAGCCCAAGACATCAATAAATTGCTTGGGGTATTCTGGTGTACTTAGAGGCTACCTACGCCGCCCGCCATGATAACTACGTGATTATCCATCGTTTTTATTGTTATTTCTGAGTTAAATGAAGGAATCGAGTCGCCTTTCTGGTGAGGCTCCTATCTTTATTATCAATAAATGCATCAAGGATGCGAGTGGTGCCATTCAGAGGTATCACATCATAGTCAGCAATAGCTGCTGGAATTAATGTACTATGCCCTTGTTTCAACAACACCTCTTCTCCTGTGTTACGAACATGTATCTTACAGTCTCCTTCTATGCACATCGTAATGATAAAGCTGTCATATTTGAGAAGATTGCGATGAAAAAGCTTTGAAACCTCCATCACTCGCACACTGAAATAAGGTGAATCAATGATTTGTACCGCCTTGTTCGCACTCTCATCGTATTCTGTGCGATAGTTGTCTTCTACGTGGTAATCCAGAGCTTTCGCCGCCAATTCGGTATGCAACTCGCGTGGCTTACCATCCATGCCAGGGCGATTATAATCGAAGATTCTGTAAGTAACATCGCTGGACTGCTGAACTTCAGCGAGCAAGATGCCGCCACAGATAGCGTGAACACGACCTGCAGGGAGGTAGAATACATCACCTGCCTTGACTTGGTGGTCGGCTAAAACATCTGTGATGGTACCATCAGCAATTCGTTGCTGATATTCCTCTGGCGTGATCTTCTGCTTGAAGCCGGCATAGAGGTGGGCATCTGGGGTTGCTTTGATGACATACCACATCTCGGATTTGCCCATCTTCCCATGCTCGCGCATCGCCATTTCGTCGTTGGGGTGTACCTGAATGCTTAGGTCACGCTTAGCATCAATGAACTTAACCAACAGGGGCAATTGGCCCTTGTATTTTTCGTTGACCTTTGTGCCAAGGATGGCATCAGGATTCTCGTTAATGACCGTTATCAGGTCTTTACCTGCATACATACCATTACTTATCATGCTGGTGCTTGTAGGCACAGCACTCACCTCCCAACTCTCGCCTGTTGGATCGTCTGAAGGCTCCAAGCCCTTGTAGGGTCTAAGTTGGTTGCCGCCCCACACTACAGGATGTAGGTTGGGTTCGAATAGTAATGGGTATAATTGCAATGTATAAATTATATAAATTACTTATATCGTTCCATAATAGCGACCTGAATGGTCAGAAAATTGACGAAAGACTGCCCGTCTCTTTTCTCTGTGCTCACATTCTGAGTCGTAGTGCAAGACACTTCATAGTGATGATTGACGCTATTCAGATAATGACATACGTCATGAATTAAATCCTGTTCTGAGCCCTTGAAGGGTGTCAGACAGTCAATTCTCAACAGAGGTGACTTCCCTGCATTAGACTGGATATATGTTCCAATGGTCTCTGGCCTATTAAAATGGCCATCCATATAAACAAGTGTGAACATTTTAATGTATGACAGAAGAGATTTAATGTAAGAAGGAAGAGAGGGCTGTAAACGACCATTCTAACGTATCCTTATTTTTCAACAAGTTACGAGAATGACTATTTTGAAAATTTTCAGTCTGGATTAAATTTTCCTGATTTGGCAGCGTCAGGCACACTCTTTTACC
>ODAI014661484.1_pt1 | contig 21627 bp, 22 predicted proteins | sample 1539321 | NCBI WGS metagenome assembly ODAI01 (sample SAMN02144231, study PRJEB22623) | gut metagenome | biome: sheep rumen | host: Ovis aries | place: New Zealand | reverse complement strand
GGTGAGGAACCACCTCTTCCCATTCCGAACAGAGAAGTTAAGCTCACCATCGCCGATGGTACTGCCACACCAGGTGGGAGAGTAGGTAGCTGCCGTTCTTCGACATCCCGATTGGAGAAATCCAGTCGGGATGTTTTGTATTTATAAAGGTCGACTTTCGCAACATAAGGTCCCTTATTTGCATCTATTCCCAGGAACTCCCATAATGGGATATGTTACCTATGAAAAAGATTCAGTCTACATATTTCGCTTCTGTCCTTGCGGTCCTGATCTTTGGAAGCACATGGGTTACTTCCTTGGCTCAAGAACCGATAAGGGATACTCTCAGGAGGGATTCTTCCCTTCTTTTCGAAAGTGATTCACTTTTCACCTCCGATTCCGTTTCTGTTGATCCAAAGGATGTACCCGCCGAAGATCTTACTCCGACGGATCATTCCTCATTGATCTTCCCTCTCCCTTCAGCTTCGTCCGGAGACGGAGTGGTCCCTTCCAAAAAAGACGAAGTGTCATCCGTCAAGATGATAATGGATTCTGACGGAAACAAATGGAAGATGTATGAGGTTGACGATCTCATTCTCGGAGTCAACGTCCGTCAGTATCGTGATTTCGGGAAATGGTTCAGGATAGATTACTACATAATGAATAGGGGAGAGGAAGGAAAACTGTTCGATTTCACGAACGCTTCCGTCAAGAGCCCCAATGGAAGAGCCAAGCTCTATTCCCATGACCAGTTCATAAGAAAAGCCCGCCGTCGCCGTTTCTGGTCTTCATTCGGAGCCAATGTGGCCATTATGACTACCGGCGTCATTCTTGATGAAATCCTCAACGGAGAGTATTATGACGGTAGAGCGGACCATTACTCCCTCGGCAGGGACATCGCACACGATGTGTCATCGATGGTTATTACGGAGGCATCCGCAGTCGGAATGATGGCGGCCAGCCAGTATTTCGCCGGGGATATGTCAAGAGTCTATTCCGAAAATCTCGGCTATGTCAGAAACTATATGGTGAATCCCGGCATCGCCATAGAAGGACACGCTTATGCGAGATTCTCACGTGATGGAGAACTTACCGTGAATGTTCCTGTAGGCGGCAGAGTCTACTCGATGAATTGGGATACGACTAAGATCGAGTCCTTGAGAAAGGGTGAACTTTAATCCTTCTCCCTTCTTGAACTCATGTGACTGAAATGATGAAGGTCCGGACATTCCTTTGGAATCCGGACCTTTCAGTATGTCTGAGTATTTGCTGAAGAAGTCTACAGCTTGATTATCCCATTTTTCAGGGCATATATCACAAGCTCGACCGAGTTGTTGATGCCCAGTTTTTTGAAGATGTTGTTTTTGTGGGTGTTGACGGTTGCAACATTGATGTTCATCCTGTCGGCGATCTCCTTGGCGGTAAGACCTTCAGAGCACAATGCTATGATTTCGTTCTCCCTTTCGGTGAACTGCTCTTTGCCGTCCTTCTTCGCGACCTTGATGTCACGGATTATCTTTGAGATGTCCTTCCCGAAATATTCCGCACCCTCTTCTATGTAGTTAATCGCGATGAAAAGTTCTTTCATGGTCGCGTTTTTGCTGATGAAGCCGTTTATTCCCGTTTCGATGAGTTTTGTGATAGTTTCTGCATCGTTCTCCGCGGAAAGCACAAGGATTTTCATGGCAGGCCTCAATTGTATCAGCTTGCGTGCGATTTCTATGCCGCTCTGGTCGGGGAGATGAATGTCCAAAAGAACAATATCCGCGTCCGTCGTTTCGATGATTTGGAAGAATTCCGCTGCGTTTGACGCTTCTCCCACCACGTTGTATTTTTCCGGTTGGGACTTAAGAGCGGTCGATATGCCCAGCCTGAAAAGCTGGTGGTCTTCGACCATGATGATTTTTGTAGGATACATATGGTGTTTCAGTAGTTTATCCTTTCAATACTGTAAAGCTGAATTCAGATCCCTTGTCAGGTTCTGTCTCCAAGCTGTGATCTCCTCCGGCGAGTCCTATGAACTCACGGCTGATGGCGAGCCCAAGGCCTGTGCCTTGTTCTCCGAGTGTACCCGCGGAAGAAAGGCTGTCTAAGCCTTTAAGAAGGGCTTCGGCTTTCTCCTTTGTCATACCGATTCCGTGGTCCTTTACGCTGATCCACATTCTGCCGTTTTCGGCATCTTTGCAGTTGAATTCTATAGTACTGTCCGTGTTGGAGTACTTGATGGCGTTGCTCGAGAGATTCCTGAGAACCGTCGAGATCATGTTGAGGTCGCAGAAAGCGATGGTATCGGCGGGAATGTTGTTTCTGACCGTGATGCTTTTCTGTGTCAGCTGTTCCTTCAGGAGATCTATAGTGTCCTCACAAACGTTGTGGAGATCGACCCTTATCGGCTCGTACTTCATCTTTCCGGCTTGGAGTCTGGACCAGTCCAGAAGGTTTTTCACAAGATCCAATGTGGCATCGGAAGACTTGGCGAGCTCCGCTATCTGCGACTTTACGACTTCCCTGGGAGCGTAATTGATCAGTTCCTCCAGTTGCTTGAGGGTGTTCCGTTGTGCGATCAGAGGATTCTTCAGGTCATGTGAAATGAGCGAGAAGAATTTGTTCTTGACATCATTGAGCTCTGCCAGACGTTTGGTGTGCTTTTTCTGGAGAAGCCAGTATCGGTACAGAATGACGAGGAATATGAGAAGGATGGTGGTGCTCAAAATCCCTGCGAAAAGGATCCATCTCTTGAGGGAAGACTCATGATCCTTCTCTTTGAGGATGCGGTTCATTTCCTGGCGGGCCTGTTCCTCCACGAAGTTTATTCTGCTCTGGGCGATTTCCTGTTCATCCTTCTGTGCGGCCGATGAATCCTTGTAAGCCATGGCAACCATGCTTTCACTGTAGGCATCCTTGTAATTGCCCTGCTTGGCAAGGAGCATGGCCTTAAGTGAATGGATCTCCTGGTCATGGCCGAAAGAGTGTCTTCCTCCGGCGAGTTCATAGGATTCATCAAGGTACTTTTTGGCTTTTTTGATGTCTCCCTTTTCTATATATATAGAGGCGAGAGACATTGTGGACTTGGCGAGGTTCCATCTGTCTTTGGCTTTTGACAGGGAATCGTATGCCGCAAGGAATTGTTCCTCGGACTTGTCGATGTCTCCAAGTTCCCAGGTCAATTGGCCCAGTCGGTTCAGACTTATACCCACTCCGCTTGTGGAACGACCCCGTTTATTGTAGTCGATGGACCTCTGGTACATCACCGCAGCCGAATCGTACATGCTTCTGTATTCATATATGGAGCCGATAGTGCTCCAGTTCATGGCCATTCCGGTGTAGTTGCCGATCATCTTGTCATAGTCGAGCGACAGGCGGAAGTATTTTTCGGCTTCATCACCATTGTTGAGGTATTTGTAGACGTTGCCAAGACCGTTGTACAGATACGAATGATGGCGTTTGCCTTCATCAGTGTCGACGTAGTAGGAATTCTCGAGGACCTGTATTCCGCGAAGTAGGTCTGAAGCCGCATCCGTGTATGCGCCGATACGTCTCTCGCTTGTTGACAGGCCGACGACCGTGCGGACGATTTCATACTCATCGTTGTTTTTCCGATGGGCTTCCATCGCCTGTCTGTATGCGTTGATGGATTTTATGTATTCGCTGTTCTGGTTATAGTCCCTGCCGATATGATAGAGGGTGATACCTACGGCTGTGCTGTCCCCTTTATTCCTGTATTCGGAAAGAAGGGATTGCAGAGCGTCCAAATCTTTTGAAACGGAATATACTTTTTTCTCGGTAGCCTCATCCGCTGACGGAGCGGCTACAGCTGCGGAAACCGCAGCCGTAGCTATCATGACTATGAACAGCATCAGCTGTGAGGGCTTTTTCATAACAAGCGGCATTTGTCTGACATAAGCTTTTGCGAAAATAAAAAAAATTAATGATATGTCAGTACATATTTTCTATGAATAACGCAAAAAATTACGTAGCAACTACGTACTACAGTAACAAATAATAACATAAATATGCTATTTAAGGCCCTGATTGCTTAAAATTGCTCTTTTATGTTGTAATGGTTCCTGTCAGAAGAAGATCTTGAAATCATTTCGCAGATGAATCCCGCGAGGAAAAGCATGACACCGACAAGGACGGCTACAAGGGCCAGGTAGAAGAGCGGCTGGTCCGTCACGGGTCTGAATTTGATGCCGGCGGCCTGATGGACGAGCTTTGTGATGATAAGGCAAACGGATATCACGAATCCCACTAAGAACATGAGTATTCCGGTGAAACCGAAGAAGTGCATGGGCTTCTTCCCGAATGTGCTGAGGAACCACAGGCTCATCAGGTCCAGGAAGCCGTTCACGAACCTTTCCATCCCGAATTTGCTCTTGCCGTATTTGCGTTTCTGGTGGTGTACCGGCTTCTCGGTTATCTTGTCGAAGCCCGCATTTTTGGCAAGGTAGGGGATGTAGCGGGGCATTTCACCGTAGACCTCGATATTCTTCACGACTTCCGATCTGTAAGCCTTCAGACCGCAATTCATGTCGTGAAGATGGATACCGGTTATCCATCTTGCGGTTGCGTTGTATAATTTTGAAGGAAGATTCTTGGTGATCTTGTTGTCCTGGCGGTGCTGCTTCCATCCGGAGACGACATCCCAGCCGTCGTTCTTTACCATGGAATACATTTGGGGAATCTCATCCGGAGAATCCTGGAGGTCGGCATCCATCGTGAATACGACGTCGCCCTTCGCTTCCTTGAAACCGCAGTAGAGGGCGGCGGACTTGCCGTAATTTCTCCTGAACCTGATGCCGTGGACGGAAGAGTCCCTTCCGGCAATATCACCGATCACCTTCCATGAGGAATCGGTGCTTCCGTCATCGACGAGGATTATTTCGTGGGACAGTCCCATTTCACCGATAACCCTATCTATCCATGAGCAGAGTTCGGGAAGTGATTCTTCTTCGTTGAAAAGGGGTACTATGACGGATATGTCCGGATTGTTCTTTTCCATGGTGAATTGTCTTGGCGAATCTTTTACTGCTGGTTCTGTCCGTTGTTCATGTCTGCGAACACATCATTGGCTGGAATGTTCCTGGAGAGGATTGCCGAAACGACGGTTCCGAAGAGGAAGCAGTATATGAGATTGGAGAAGAACGTCAGTTGGGGAAGGTTCTCCATCATTTTGTCCATAGCCGCCATTGAATTGGAATCAAGCATCGATGAATATGACGAAATGGCCGCATTCATCGCTTCCTTCATCTCATCGGGGTTGATCAGAAGCGTTTGTGCAAGTGAGAAAGCGGCGCAGATGAGAGCCGAAAGGGCCGCCACCGCCATTCCGAAACGGAAACTTCTCTTGTTGTCCACGCCGTCGTATCCTGCGGCGAACTTCTTCATGAAGAAAGCCATGAGGAAGATGCAGCCCCCGAATTTGCCGGCCCAGAGGACGAACTTCAGCACTGACAGAAGGAATGCCACGCCGGCGCCTCCCGAAAGTTTCGACAGAAGGGATACGACGATGGCGTATACTACGCATACAAGTCCGAGTACCAGGCCGGCTTTGCCGGCTTCATTCCATAATGCGCGGGTTGAGTACGTTTCTTTCATTGATCTATGTTTTATTCAAGTTCTTTGCAAATATAGTGAGTTTTTTGTCTTTATCGCACATGGGCATGGAACAACATGTTCCGGTCGTGGAATGCGAAATTGGGGCCGTATAATTTCAAAGGACATATAAATTCCTTATATTTGCAGACTGTAATAATTCGGGACCGTGCTGTTCAAGTACTTTGTATGTAACTACAGGCGGCATTCCGGCAACCAAAATACAAACATCAGATTTTTTGTTATGATCAACATCACTTTCCCTGACGGAAGCGTCAGGCCCTTCGAGGAAGGGGTAACCGGTTATGAGATTGCGAAGAGCATAAGCCCCAGGCTTGCTGCCGAGGTGCTCGCCATTGAAGTAAAGGACGCTGCCGATACGACAGCCGACAAGGGAACGGTCATTGACCTCACCCGTCCCATAACCGCAGATTCCTCAATCCGACTTCTCAAATTCGAGGACGAGGAAGGCAAGAAAGTATTCTGGCATTCTTCTTCACACCTTATGGCCGAGGCCCTCGAGAGCCTATATCCCGGTGTGAAGTTCGGCATCGGACCCGCAATCGAGAACGGGTTCTACTATGACGTCGACCTTGCCGGCCAGCCTTTCTCCGATGCGGATCTCGCCAAAGTCGAGAAGAAGATGCTCGAACTCGCCAAAGAGAAGCAGGAATTCAAGAGAATATCGGTTTCAAAGCAGGATGCGCTTGAGTATTTCACTAAGAAGGGTGACCCCTACAAGTGTGAACTCATCAACGAACTCGAGGACGGAACCATCACATATTACGAGAACGGACAGTTCACCGATCTTTGCCGCGGACCTCACCTTCCCAATACGGAACTCATCAAGGCCGTGAAGCTCACCGCTATCGCCGGAGCATACTGGAGAGGTGACGAGAACCGTCAGCAGCTTACCCGTATCTACGGAATCACCTTCCCCAAGAAGTCCATGCTCGACGAGTATCTCGTACTCCTCGAAGAGGCGAAGAAGAGGGATCACCGCAAACTCGGAAAGGAGATGGAACTTTTCACCTTCTCTCCCAAGGTCGGTCTCGGTCTTCCTCTTTGGCTCCCCAGAGGTGCCGTCATGAGGTATCAACTGGAGAACTTCCTCCGCAAGAAACTCAACGAGTCCGGATATCTTCCCGTCGTCACTCCCCATATCGGAAGCAAGCAGCTCTATGTGACTTCAGGCCACTACGCAAAATACGGTAAGGATTCATTCCAGCCGATCCATACTCCCCAGGAAGGAGAGGAGTACATGCTCAAACCCATGAACTGCCCTCACCACTGCGAGATTTACCGCTCCGCACCCCGTTCATACAGGGATCTCCCTCTGAGACTCGCCGAGTTCGGTACCGTTTACCGTTACGAGCAGAGCGGAGAGCTCCATGGACTCACCCGTGTCCGCAGCTTCACCCAGGATGACGCCCACATGTTCGTCCGTCCCGAGCAGCTCAAGGACGAGTTCAAGAAGGTCATCGACCTGATCATGTACGTTTTCAGCGTATTCAAGTTCGACAACTTCACCGCTCAGATCTCTCTCCGTGACAAGGTGAACAGGGAGAAATACATCGGAAGCGAGGAGAACTGGGAGAAGGCTGAATCCGCCATCATCGAGTCAGCTGCCGAGAAGGGACTCAAGACTGTCATCGAGTACGGTGAAGCCGCCTTCTATGGCCCGAAACTTGATTTCATGGTGAAGGACGCCATCGGAAGGAAGTGGCAGCTCGGTACGATCCAGGTCGACTACAACCTTCCTGAAAGGTTCCAGCTCGAGTATACAGATGCCGACGGATCGAAGAAACGCCCTATCATGATCCACAGGGCTCCCTTCGGATCAATCGAAAGATTCACGGCCGTTCTGCTCGAACATACCGCAGGACATTTCCCTCTGTGGCTCGCCCCGGATCAGGTAAAAGTCTTGCCAGTCAGCGAAAAATATGCGGATTATGCAAAAAAAGTTTGTGATTTGCTGAATAATTCCGAAATTCGCGCTTCCATGGACGATCGTAACGAAACCCTCGGAAAGAGGATTCGTGAAATCTCCCTGCTGAGGGTGCCTCTGCTTGTGATCGTAGGTGAACAGGAGCAGGCCCAGGGAACCCTCTCGATAAGAAAAGACGGAGTCAACCAGGGCTCCAAGACGGTTGAAGAGTTTGTGGACTGGTTCAAAGAGACCGTAAAGGCCGAACTGTCCTAGAACATCTTCACGTATATGGTGTAAAGTTGTTCACTCATTAATTGTAGGAGGATTTTTTTAAGACAATGCCTTACAAGCCCAACCACTTCAGCGGCCCCAAACCCGCAGGTGCAGCTAAGCCCTCTCCGGCGAAACCCGCCGGGGCGAGGTCTGTTCGTCCCGAAAGAAAGAAGGACGAGAATGACCTGAACATCAACGAGGAGATTACCGCTTCTCAGGTACGTCTCGTTGGCGACAACATCGCCAATCCCGGCGTCTATCCGATCGCACAGGCCATGAAGATGGCCGATGAGCTCGACCTTGACCTCGTTGAAATCAGCGCTAAGGCCGATCCTCCTGTTTGCAAGATCCTTGACTATCAGAAGTACGTCTACCAGCAGAAAAAGAAAGCCAAGGAGATGAAGCAGAACAGCAGCAAGATCGTCATCAAGGAAATAAGGTTCGGACCCAATACCGACGACCATGATTTCCAGTTCAAGCTCAAGCATGCCCAGGAGTTCCTTTCCGAGGGTTCCAAGGTGAAGGCTTCCGTCTTCTTCCGCGGAAGGTCCATAATGTTCTCCGACCAGGGTGAGAAACTTCTTCTGAAGTTCGCCCTCGATCTCGAAGAGTACGGAAGGGCCGAGAACATGCCCAAGCTCGAAGGCAAGAGGATGATCATGATGATCGCACCTATCAAAAAGAAATAATCCCTTTGCGGGTTATAAGATAATATTAACAATTAATTGATTTAGAGATGGCAAAGCTTAAGACCAACTCCGGTGCCAAAAAGCGCTTCACGCTTACCGGAACGGGAAAAATCAAGAGAAAACACGCTTATCACAGCCACATTCTCACCAAGAAGACCAAGAAGCAGAAAAGGAATCTTGATCACTTCGCTCTCCTCGAAAAGGATGACGTGAAGAGGGTAAGGGAACTTCTTGTAATCTAGTTTTTTATTCACAATTCATGTTAAACTGGCAAGCAGTAGAGAAAAGAGCCGCGAAAGTAAACGGCCACTGCCGCCGAAAAACAACAAATTATGCCAAGATCAGTAAACTCAGTCGCCTCCAGGGCGCGCCGCAAGAAGATTCTCAAGAAAACTCGCGGTAATTTCCTTTCAAGGAAGAACGTTTGGACGGTTGCAAAGAACACCTACGAGAAAGGTCTCACCTATGCATACCGTGACCGCAGGAACAAGAAGAGGGAGTTCCGTTCACTTTGGATCCAGCGTATCACCGCAGGTGCCCGCCAGTACGGTATTTCCTATTCTCAGTTCATGGGCAGACTCGCAAAGCAGAACGTCGGCCTGAACCGTAAGGTTCTTGCAGACCTTGCCATGAATAATCCCGAGGCTTTCGAGGCTATCATCAACTCAGTAAAATAATTTGATGATGAGCTGGAAGGAATTGTACCACAACAGATGGCTGAGGTGGGGCTTCTGGTCACTCCTCTACATCCTGTGGGTAATCTGGCTCGGAAACTATTGGTGGCTCCTTGGACTGATTGTCATTTTCGACAACAACATCACCAAGAAAGTCAAGTGGACTTTCTGGAAAAAGGAGTACAAGGAAGGCGAAAAACACAATGCGCTGCTTGATTGGCTCGATGCCATCATCTTCGCCGTTGTCTTCGTCACGTTCATCAACATTTTCTTCTTCCAGGCATTCAAGATTCCTTCCTCATCGATGGAAAGTTCGCTTTATACGGGAGACCATCTCTTCGTAAGCAAGCTTACTTTCGGCCCCAAGATCCCGGAGACACCCCTCACAATCCCTTTCACGCACAATGTGTTCATGGGTAAAGAGTCCTACTCGACCCTTATCCACAATGACTACAGAAGGCTCAAAGGACTGAGGAACGTCGAAAGAGGAGACTACGTCGTGTTCAACTTCCCTCACGGTGATACCGTATTCGTGAGATATCCGGCCGAGGACTACTACATGGTCGTCCGCACAGTGGGGAAAGATTACGCTCTCGCCAACTACGGCCCAGTGAAGGCCCGTCCGGCGGACAAGACCGACCACTATGTGAAAAGGTGTGTAGCCGTCGCAGGTGACACCCTCTCGATTGTAGGAGGTCAGGTTTACATAAATTCCGAGGCCCAGACAGTATGGCCGGGAGTTCAGAGCACTTACGAAGTCAAGACCAACGGGACAAGGATAAACCTCAAAACGCTTGAAAAGCTGGGACTGAACACCAACGAACTGTGGTATGATACCGACCTTCCGGGTTATCCGGAAATGCCTCTGACGGCAGCGATGCTCGAACAAGTCAAAGGTATCTCCAATGTGGAATCAGTCACGCCGTGCGTCCGCAAAGAATCCTATCATCTGATTTTCCCCTTCACGGAGAACTACGGATGGTCAAGGGACGATTTCGGACCCCTCTGGATCCCCGCAAAAGGGGCTACAGTCACTCTCACGGCTGACAACCTTCCGCTCTACCGCAGGATCATAACCGCTTACGAGCATCATACGCTCGATGTGAAATCGGACGGAACGATTCTCATAGACGGGGTCCAGACCACCAGCTACACTTTCGGGCAGGACTACTACTTCATGATGGGCGACAATCGGCACAATTCGCTGGATTCCCGTTACTGGGGATTCGTCCCGGAGGATCATATCGTAGGTAGACCCGCACTCATCTGGCTTTCGACCATAAACGGGAAGAAGTTCCCCTCGAACATCAGATGGAACAGGTTCTTCAAGTTCATTTGACCCCCGTCAGAGAGGCTAAAAAGTTTAGTTTTCTTTGATTTGCGAAAAAAATAACCGATATTTGCAGCCCGCATAAAATTTTTAAGTTCGAATAATAATAAAAAGTACAATAAAATGGCAAAGGTTTGTCAAGTAACAGGTAGGAAGAGAATGAAAGGCAACAACGTTGCCCATTCCAAGCTGCGCACCAAGCGCGACTTCTCCCTCAACCTCAAGAGAAAGAGATTCTGGTCAGAGGAGGAGCAGAGATTCATCACACTCAGGGTATCCTGCAAGGGTATGAGGACCATCGAGAAGAACGGTCTCGAGGCCACCATCAAGGATGCTCAGAAGAAAGGATATATTAACCTTGTATAACTCTCAGGATTATGGCAAAGAAAGCTAAAGGCAATAGGGTGCAGGTTATCCTCGAGTGCACCGAGCAGAAAGAGAGTGGTGTTCCCGGAATGTCCCGTTACATCACCACCAAGAACAAGAAGAACACTCCTGAGCGTCTGGAGCGCAAGAAATACAACCCTTACCTCCACAAGGTGACTGTTCATCGTGAGATCAAGTAATCAATAAAGGAGATTGACATATGGCAAAGAAAGCAGTCGCTACATTCGCAGCTAAGGCCGGCTCCAAGAGCATGGTAAAGTGCATCCGCATGGACAAATCCCCCAAGACCGGAGCTTACGTCTTCACAGAGCAGCTCATCGAGTCCGGTAAGGAGAAAGAATTCTTCAACAAGAAGTAATTCCACTACACGGATATTATCCGATCAAGATATGGTCCAGCCGTCCCGAAAGGGGCGGCTGAGCTGTTATTATGCGGTTATGTGGCGTTCTTTTCAATTGTTTTGTGCAAAATAATGGGTATCTTTGTAAGTTTACAAAACATAGTGCCATGGGACTATTCAGTAAAGGTGTCAAAAAGACGAACGAAAGCTTTTTCCAGAAGATTTCCAGAGCCGTTGTGGGCAAGTCACGCGTAAGTGAAGATGTCCTCGACGCCATCGAGGAAGCTCTCGTTTCTTCCGACATGGGTGTTGACACCACCCTCAAGATAATCGACAACCTCGAAGACAGGGTCGAGAAGGACAAGTACATGAACCTGAATGAACTTGTCGAGATCCTTCGTGACGAGATAGCCAAGCTCCTCAAGGTGGATGAAGGCGAGGATGACTCCGTGCAGCCTTTCGATTTTTCGAAGAAGCCATATGTCATGCTTGTCGTGGGTGTCAACGGTGTCGGAAAGACGACCACTATCGGCAAGCTCGCGTCTTCTCTCAAATCCCAGGGCAAGAAGGTCGTCATCGGAGCCGCCGACACTTTCCGTGCAGCGGCCGTCGACCAGCTCCAGATCTGGGCCGAAAGGGCCGGTGTCGACATCGTCCGTCAGCAGATGGGATCGGATCCCGCATCAGTGGCATACGACACCGTGAAGTCAGCCGTGGCTAAAGGAGCGGACGTCGTCCTGATCGATACCGCAGGCCGTCTCCACAACAGGGTGGACCTCATGAATGAACTTACCAAGATAAGAAACGTCATACGCAAGGTCATTCCCGACGGACCTCATGACGTTCTGCTTGTTCTTGACAGTACAACGGGACAGAACGCTTTCCAGCAGGCCAAAGAGTTTTCGAGGGCTACGGATGTCACCTCACTGGCCGTTACGAAACTCGACGGCTCGGCAAAGGGAGGAGTCGTCATCGGCATCGTGGACCAGTTCCATATTCCCATCAAGTTCATCGGCATCGGTGAAGGAATCGATGACCTTAAAGTTTTCTCGAAGAAGGAATTCGTTTCATCCCTTTTCAGTCTCGAGGACATTAAGCAGTAAACCCGCATAAGCAAATAAAACAATCTACATACAATGAAACTTTCTTACAGCTGGCTCAAGGATTATCTTGAGTGTGACCTTACCCCCGCTCAGGTTGCTGAAGCGATGACTTCAATCGGAATTGAAGTGGATTCAGTGGAAGAGCAGGAGGAAATCCCCGGAGGACTTGAAGGAGTCGTGGTGGCTCATGTCCTCGAATGTGAAGCCCATCCCAATTCGGATCATCTCCATGTGACCAAGGTTGACGACGGTTCACCGGAACCCGTCCAGGTCGTTTGCGGAGCCCCCAACGTGGCCGCCGGCCAGAAGGTGCTTTTCGCCCGCATCGGATCAGTGCTTCCCGGAGATTTCAAGATCAAGAAATCCAAGATAAGGGGAATCGAATCCTTCGGAATGATCTGCGCTGAGGATGAACTCGGAATCGGAACCAGCCATGACGGTATCATGGTACTTCCCGAGGATGCGGTTGTAGGAACTCCCGCCAAAGAATATCTCCACCTCAAGACCGATGCCGTCATCGAGTACGAGATCACGGCCAACCGTGTCGATGCCGCTTCACATATCGGTGTCGCAAGGGATCTTTACGCTTATCTGAAGCTCAATGACATCCCTTGCTCTTTCTCATATCCCGATGTCAGCGCATTCAAAGAGGGCGAAGGCGAAGCCATTCCCGTCTGTGTTCCCGATCCTGACGGAGCCCCCGTTTATACCGGAACGACAATCCGTGGCGTCAAAGTCGGCCCTTCACCCGAATGGCTCCAGAAGAAACTTCTCGCCATCGGTCTTCATCCGATCAACAACATAGTCGACATCTCCAATTTCGTTCTCTTCGAACTCGGACAGCCTCTCCATACTTTCGATGCAGCCAAGATCGAGGGAGGAAAGGTCATCGTCAGAAGAGCCGCTGAAGGGGAGAAGATCCGCACCCTTGACGGAATCGAGCGTTCCCTCAAGGCTTACGACATGGTGATCGCCAATGAAAACAAGCCCATGTGCATCGCCGGTGTGTTCGGAGGAGAGGATTCAGGCGTTACCGAAAATACCGTTGACGTATTCCTTGAGAGCGCTTACTTCGATCCGGGCAGCATCCGCAAGACTTCCAAGACACATACTCTTCAGACCGACGCCTCCTTCCGTTACGAAAGGGGAGCTGATCCGATGATCACCGTGTACGCCGCCAAGAGGGCAGCCCTCCTTATCCAGGAAGTCGCCGGTGGACACATCGAAGGCAAAATGGTGAGAGTCTGCACCAATGAACCGAAGAAGGCCGTCATCGATCTGGACTACGGCAGGATGCAGCGCCTCATCGGAAAGAATATCGGAAAGGAGACCATCGAAAAGATCCTTACGTTCATGAACTACGAGTTCCTCGAGAAGAACGAAAACGGATCCAAGGTCGCCGCTCCTTCATACATGATCGACGTCACCCGCGAGTGCGACGTGGTGGAAGAAGTTCTCCGCGTTTACGGATACAACAACATCGAGCTTCCTACCAGCATGCGCATGTCAGTTTCTCCGACTCCTTCACCCGATCCCGAAGCTGTCAGGAACTACATTTCCAATTTCTTCGCCGCCAACGGTTTCGTCGAGACGATGAACAACTCGCTCACCAAGGCTGATTATTACTCTTCACTGAAGACTTTCCCCGCTGAGGCCAGCGTACAGATCGTCAATCCGCTCAGCTCCGACCTCAACGTGATGAGGCAGACCCTCATTCTCGGCGGCCTCGAAGTTGTCGCATACAACCTCAACCGTCAGATCAGCTCCATAAAGAGCTTCGAGTACGGTTCCGTATATCGCCGCCTTGCTGAAGGTGACGGCACCACTCTCGCTTCTTACGAAGAGCATCCTTGCTTCTGCCTTATGATGAGCGGTTCTTCCGAAAAGTCATGGAGGACCGACGCGCAGAAGGGAAGCTACTTCCAGCTTAAGGGCTACCTCGAACTCCTTCTGAAGCGCTACGGCGTTGACATCTATACTCTCGAGACCGATGCCGCACCTGAGGACATCTTCTCTGAAGGTATGGTGTATTATCTCCCCGGAGGTCACAAGCAGCTTGCGGTAATGGGTACGATCAACCCCGCTCTGGCCAAGAAGTTCGATATCAAGCAGAGCGTTTTCGCAGCTGAGATCAACTGGAATTCACTCTTCGAAATCGTCAAGAGGGTAAAGGTCAAATTCACCGAACTTCCCAAGTTCCCCGAGGTGAAGAGGGATCTCGCTCTCCTTCTCGATGAGAGCGTCAAGTATTCGGATCTGAGGCGCAGCGCATTCAAGGCGGCCAAGAAGTACCTCAAGCAGGTTACTCTCTTCGACGTTTACCGTGGGGACAAGATTCCTGCCGGCAAGAAGCAGTATGCTCTCAACTTCGTGCTCCAGGATACTGAAAAGACCCTTACCGATGCCGAGGTCGATAAGATAGTCTCCAAGCTCATGTCGACATTCCAGAACGAATGGGGTGCCTCTTTGAGATAGAAAAGTCACTGTAATAGAAGATTTTTGAAAAAGATTCCGTCATATCTCTGGAAGGCTGTCCTTGTACTTGTCCTCATCGCTTCGTGCGGTCCCAAGGTCAAGTTGATACCCAAGGACAAGCTTGCCCTTATCCATATGGATATGCTTATGGCTGACCAGTGGCTCAAGATCGCCGGAAACCGCCAGAAGGTAGACACTTTCCAGCTTTATGCGCCCATATTCACCAAGTACGGGTATGACACGGAAGATTACCGGCATACGGTAGAATATTATCTTGACTCTCCCGAGGAGTTTTCAAAAATATTCGACAAGACGACGGAACTTTTGAGAGCAAAGTTCGATTCCGTAGGGAATGTGCTCAGAGCAAGGAATAAGGCGGACAGCACCATGAGGGCTCTTCTCGCGATGGATATCCGGAGGCCAGTCCTTTACAAGGATTTCTTCAAGGAACCGTACGCCTCCGACACCATTTCCTTTGAGCTGGATTCCAACGGAATCTATCAGATTCAGAGGATAATCAGGGATACGATGTTCAAAGGACCTCTTCTGGTGATAAAGGAAGAGCCTGTGGCTGATTCCCTCCAGACGGCGAAGGATTCGCTCGCGAAAGCGGGCCTGGATACGCTGAAGGCCTTTGAGAAGCCCAAACGCATCGTGCGGGAAAATCGTATATCAAGGAACCTCACTCCTATAGAAAGAGAAGAGAATTTATGAAAAGGTTCGCAGCCAAATATATCTATACCCTCGAGTCCACGGAACCGTTGACCGACGCTTTCATTGAAGTGGAGGATGACGGAACCGTTATCCGTACCGGGAAATGTGAAGACGTCTCCAAGGAAGATACGTATTACGACGGGGCTCTGGTTCCCGGTTTTGTCAATACGCATTGCCATATCGAACTTTCGTACATGTGGCATCTTTTCCGTAAGGGTACCGGAATGGCGGGATTCATTGACCAGATAAACGCCCTCCGTGACACAAAGCCTCTCGAGGAAAAGATTTCTGACATCGCCCGTTGGATGGACGTTCTCTACAGAAGGGGAGTGTCGGCCATGGCCGATATCAGCAACTGCGACGACAGCTTCGCGATAAAGGCTTCCTCTCCCATGTATACGAGGACTTTCCTGGAGGTGTTCGGCACTGAACCTGAAGACTGCGACAGTGTCATTTCATCAGTCCTTGCCCTCAAGGAAAAGGCTGACGCCGCCGGGATAGATGCGGCACCTACACCCCACGCCTGCTATACGATGAGTCCCGAACTTGTGACGGCGTCAAGCGCCGAAGGTCTCAAGTCCGGCTTCCTCTCATTCCACAGCGAGGAAACTCCCCAGGAAGAGGAAATGCTCAAGTACGGCTCCGGAGCGATGTGGGACAACCGCAAAGCCGCCGGAATGAGTACTCCTCCAGTGACCGGAAAGTCTTCTCTTCTGTATTTCATCGACAGGCTGGAGAAAGTTCATCCCGCTCCGTTTGATGAGCATATCCTTCTCGTTCACGAAGTGTGCATGGACCAGGAGGGGATCGATGCGGTCAAGTCCAAGATGAATAACGCATTCATCGCCCTGTGTCCGCTTTCCAACATATACATCCATGACGCTCTCCCGCCGATTCCTCTCATGAGGAAGAACGGACTCAATCTCACAATCGGAACGGATTCGCTTTCGAGCAATGACGATCTGGACATCGTGCGTGAGATGCTCTGCATAAAAGAGAACTTCCCTGAGGTTCCTTTCGGAGAAATCCTCCAGTGGGCCAGCCTCAACGGCGCGAAGTTCCTTTCGAAGGAGGACATCTATGGATCATTCCTTCCCGGGAAACGCCCCGGCATAGTACTGATAGACCATCTTGACGGCAAGGGCGATCTCACGAGCGCCTCCGCCTCAGTAAGAATATTGTAGGCATATGATGAGGGAAGAACTGGTCTTCGGACCGATCAGAAGCCGCCGTCTCGGCTCCTCTCTCGGCATCAACCTGTTGCCGACCGAAGGAAAATTATGCAATTTCGACTGTATATATTGTGAGTGCGGTTGGAATAAGGACGGTACAGGCGACAGGAGGCTTCCGACGGCAGCCGACCTCGAGAAAGCTCTCCGTGAGAAGCTCTTCGAGTGCAGGGCGAATGGAACGCCGATAGATTCGATAACGTTCTCCGGCGACGGTGAACCTACGCTGAATCCGGATTTCGCGAAGATAATTGACATAACGGTGGCTCTGAGGGATGAGTATTATCCCGAAGCTGTCGTGTCCGTTCTCTCAAACGCTACGAAAGCGGGACGCCCCTCAGTATTCGAAGCCCTCAAGAAGGTGGACAATCCGATACTCAAGATTGACGCTCCCACAGCTGAGCTTGCGGCAAAGATAAACCGCCCCCAGTGCGAATACAGTGTAGAGAAGATTGTCGAGGATCTGGAGAAGTTCGAAGGGAACTTCGTCCTTCAGACGATGTTCCTGAGAAGCCCCGATTTCGACTCTTCTTCTCCTGAGGTGCTGAACGGCTGGATGGATATAGTGAGAAGACTCCGTCCCCGTGAAATCATGGTATACACGATTGACAGGGAAACCCCGATGAAGGGCCTTGAGAAGTTTACCGTCGAGGAAATGCGGTCCCTTCTCCAGCCCCTCTTTGACGAAGGGTTCACCATTCAGATAAAAGGATAACCATCATTTTGATCAACACATACATCTATGGCAGATATATACACAAAGTACGGATACGTTCCCGACAAGGATGCGATAGGACGCACCCTGGAACTCATCGCGAAGAGTCTTGACAACGTGATCTCTCCCGAGGTCCTCAAGACCTGCTTTTCCCTGATGGATCTTACGACCCTCAGCACGAACGATACCGAAAAATCGGTTTCCAAACTCGTTGACAAAGTCAATTCCTATAGGAACGACTATCCTGATTATCCTCTTCCCGCTTCCATCTGCGTGTACCCGAATTTCGCATCGACGGTGAAGTCCAAAAGGAATTATCCCGATGTACACGTCACCTGTGTAGCCGGATGCTTCCCCACTTCCCAGAGCTATCTCGAAGTGAAAGTGAGGGAATGTGAGCTGGCCGTAGAGAACGGAGCCGAGGAAATCGACATCGTCCTTGCGCTGAATTCTTTCCTCGAAGAAGATTACAGCACCGCCGGTAACGAGATCCGCACCATGAGGGAAGCGATCGACAAGGTGGCTGCGAAACAGGGCAGGAAGGTCACGCTCAAGGTCATCCTCGAGACCGGACTTCTGGTGACCCCCGAGAAGATCGCCAACGCTTCTTTCCTCGCGATGGAAGAAGGCGCGGACTTCATAAAGACTTCGACCGGAAAGGTGAGCGTCAATGCGACACCCATGGCGGCTTTCGTCATGTGCGAATGCATCGCCAAGTTCTATGAGAAGACGGGACGCAAGGTAGGCTTCAAGGCCGCCGGCGGAATCTCCACGGCCATGGATGCGGTCTGCTATTATTCGATAGTGTCCACCGTTCTTGGTAAAGAATGGCTGCAGAAGGATCTCTTCCGTTTCGGAGTGAGCCGTCTTGCAAATGCCCTGATGTCAGAAATAGAGCAGAAGACAGTCACCTTCTTCTAGTCGGAACTGATTCGGACGAAATAGTCTCGAAGATCCTCCCAACGGTAGTAGGGACCTGAGTATGCGGGGACAGCCTTTATGGCTGTCTCTTTTTCGTTGAAGAGCATCTTGACCAGTGTCTCGCCTTTGCGGTTCCGGTAGAATATCATCTGGAAATTGCTCGCCATCGGCATGTGCTCATGGCAGGACCAGCTGTCCTGGGCAGTCGCCATGGGGTAACGCACATCCATGCCGTCGATTTTCAGAAGTCCCATGAGGGGAAGGAGTCCGGAGTCATGGCCGAACCTCAGGTCGGCAGCTCTCCCGCTTCCGGGAGCGAGGGCCGCATCGGCTTTCGCTATGAAGTCCTTCAGAAGATCGTGGGCGACTTCATCGCTCACATCGCCCCATTCCTTCGATCCTCCGTACTCGCCGTAGAACTTGTTGTTGCGGATCGTGGCCTGCTGGGCGAGTTCTTCCGGATCGAAATACTTGAAGATATCCGTGTCGAGGAAGTCAAGACAATCGCAGATACAGCCGGTGAGGAAGACGGACCTTACGAACAGCTGCGGGTCGTCCAGAAGGGCTTCGGCCTTTTCAGGGGAAGTGAAGATGCTCGAGAACAGTTTGTCATACCGGCACGTCGCTTCACGAGTCGACCTCTCGTACTCTCCTGTTGCCGCGAACATTTCAGGGTTGTCGATTTCCTTGCAGATGTACGCCATGTATCTGTCCCCGGTCGAATAGGTGTATTGGAGATTGGGAGCGTTGTCCTTCAAGGTGAAAGTGAAGTTGGACATGCTGATTATGCACCTTTGGATCGGGCTGCTCACTATGTCGACTTCGCTCCTTTTCTTGAAGACCTCCCCGAAGCGGTCGTACATTCTCTGTGCTATAGCACGATGCTCCCTTGCCCCCAGTGGAGACAGCATCCCGATCATACCGTCGTGCTCATTCACTACCTTGAAGAACTCCCTGTAAAGGGATTCTCCGGTGGGGGTGAGAAGACCGGCGTCCTTGATCTTCTGCAGACCCTCCTTCCCTTGGATGAAGAACGACTCCGAAGCATGGTAGCGGGAACCGTGTCTTCCGTAGTGGGAAATGTATATCGGATGGAATCCTTTCGGGGCTTTCGTGAGGGTGACATTCCCGGGATCCGGATAAGTGTAAAATGCCCATGAGGCAACTGCGGGGTTTTCACGGATGAGGTCCAGGTAAGTCTGGCCGTAGGCGCTGATGCCCGCGAGAATGAGGATGACCGGAATGAGAAGGGATCTTATTGTCTTCAGCATAGTGAAATCGTCTTTTTGCAGTTTACGCAAAGATATCCAAATATCGGGAATATTTGTCCTCAGAATTGGTCAGGAATTCGGAAGAATATCTATATTTGCCGTGGCGACAATTTCTCTCAGTCAGCCCGGGGGCGTGAGCTTACGGCCGTTCCCGACATTCCGTAACATAGGTATCAGTCTGCGGATATTTCCGCTTTTTCTTCGTGCTCGGCAGTGCCGAAGCCGTATTCAAGCCATATTGTACCTTGACCGGAATGAAACATTTCATTTGTAAATTTTTATCAATCAGCTTTTTTGTTATGAAAACTGTCATTTTTCCCATTTTCCGGTATGTCCGGTTTGCCGTCATTGTGCCGCTCGCGTTTATCCTTTGTTTGTCCCCTTCGTGTGTGAAGGAAACCAAACCTGTGAAGGAGTCCGTGACTGAAGAAAAGGTTCCCTTGCCGGGGCACGACGAAATCGTCCTCGGCAAAAAGGTCGATGACCCTTATTCTCTCCGGAATATGCAGAAGGCCCTCTCTTCGCTGGGCTTCGACAAGGCTCTTTCTCCGACACATAAGTATGTGAGATTCCTGCCCTCATGTGCTGAGGATCTGCTGTCTCTCCAAGAACTTGGAGTGCCGCTGTTTGATCATCCCCTGGATTATGAGATTGAAGTAGACGGAGACTTCTACCACGATCCGTCTTTGTCGGAGTCAATGTATACCTGGCTTTATGCTGTTTTGGAAGTTGATGTTCCATTGCCGGAGGATATAACTTGTCAGCGTCTGCACGAATGCTTCATCCGCCCCGAAATGAAAGCCTCGGGAAAAGATTCACCTTCATGGGAAAATCTCGTCCGGGAATCATTCCGCCTTTGCGACATCGGTCTTTCAGCCAAGCCGAAAGGGATTTTTCGTCCGGAAGGAAGGCTTTTCATTGACGGAACATTGACTTATGGAGACATTGTGCCTCTTTCCGGAGCCAGGGTCGTGATGAACAGTTTCACGATGGTGGAATCGGATTCGGTAGATGAGAATGGAGGGTTCTCCTCTGATTCTCCATTTGTCGGTGTTGTCAGGTACCGGGTAGATTTCATGGGTGAAGTATGGAGCGTGGGCATGTCCGGATCAGAGAACATTTTTTCCTCACATGCTTTCGGATCCGGAGCATATGGCTCCGGGGTCGATCTTGTCATATCGTCTGATTCGGACGGAAGGACAATGAGAAGGGCGGCTGCTTCTCTCGCGTTGGAAGATTATTCCGCACTTGTTGAACGTGAAGGAATATCCGAAGTGACCCTTCCGGAGGATTTTTCATCGAGGATGCTTTCCGGATTTGATTCGGAAGGAACGGCTTTGCTTTCATCAAGGGGTGTCTCTTTCCCCGGAACTCTTCTCGGGGAATATCTCGGCGGAAACATAGCCGAGATCGGGGCTTTCCATGCTGATGCAGTCATCGGTGAAGGGAAGGGGGAAAAATTCGGAGAGGTTTATGCTGAAGTTGCAAGAATGGCGGCGGATGCCGGATTATGCGGGAAGATTGGAACCGCAAGTTGGGGAAGAAGCATTTACGGAAGAATATCGGCAAGCCTTTCAGGAGGTGAAGCGTCGGATTATGGCAGAAGTGATGAGGTAATACGCATGTGGTCTGATCTCGTTGCCGGAATAATGTATGAAAAGCGGTTCGGAAGACCTTGTCCTGTGAGTGAAGGGGATCATATGGAACTACTGCCGGAGTTGTACGCCGGAGGAGAATCACTTGGGGAAATCCTTTCTTTGATAACATGGAAAACCGCCACAGCTGATGACTTGTTACCCTTGCTACGATGAATCTCAACTTTCGCAAGTGACTCCCAAGTCACTGAAAGGGCCCACTGGCCGCCCTGCGAAGGGGGTTAGCCCGAGTCCCCGCCAGTAATGGGAACTACGTTCGGAAGAATACTGCAAAGGATAGGCACTCCGGGATGGTCGCCCTAGTCCCGGACACTGCGGGTCGGAGTTAATGGAGCGAAAGCGACGGT
>ODAI013502865.1_pt1 | contig 21631 bp, 20 predicted proteins | sample 1539321 | NCBI WGS metagenome assembly ODAI01 (sample SAMN02144231, study PRJEB22623) | gut metagenome | biome: sheep rumen | host: Ovis aries | place: New Zealand | reverse complement strand
GTGCATATGAAAATCCATGCTGTTATGATCTAGGTACTCATCATCTTCGTCTGCCGGTATTCCGATACAGGCATATAGATTGGTTATCCCCATACTTTTTAATATAGCTTCAAGTTCGGTGTAAAGTAGTTTGCCTATACCCTCTTTATGATGGCTTCTGTGAGTATAAACAGTGACCTCCACTGAATAGTCATAGGCTGCCCGGTCCTTAAATACCCCTGCGTATGCATAACCTAAGATTATGTCGTCTTTAACAGCGGCTATATATGGGTATTTTTTGAGTGTATGGCGTATTCGTTCCTGAAACTCAGGAATTGTAGGAACATCATATTCAAATGTTATTGCTGTATTTTCTACATAATATGAATATATGTCTAAAAGCTGTTTTGCATCAGATTCAGTCACAGGTCGGATAGTTATATTATTTTTCATCAAGAAACATCTCCATATCATAGTTTATCATATTTCCTATGGTCGACCGTGAGACCCCTCTTTTCGTAAATCCAAGGCTCTCATAGAATCCAATTAATGCTTCCTTGCAGGTGAGAGATATATGCTTTTTGCAAGATGATCTTGCGGCATTTATCATATTATCCATAAGCAGGTGAGCTACTCCCGTATGTCTGAAGTCGGGATGAACAGCAAGACCGTAGATAAGCAGATTTTCTCCGTTTTCGTCATAACCGCTGTCACTCCCGTAAAGGTCATCGGTTATATATAGTTTATTTGAACTGCTGCCATTTATAAGTCCTACAATCTTTCCGCTTTTCTCTGCTTTGAAAAACCAATGCGGAAATTTTCTCAGTCTGTATTCAAATGCTTCCAGGGATGCAGCCTTTTGCGGTGGGAATGAAATTACTTCGATTTCATGAAGCTTCGCCGCATCATTTATATCTGCCTGTATTATATTTATTTTGTCTGACATAGTATACCTCCAATGATGATACATCGTTTTAAAATAATGTATCACCATTATTATTTTATGTCAATAACTGATAACGTTGTCGCGCTTGCGTGTTCTTTAATGGTTTTCTTTTGATACAGAAATCTTAATGCGCTGAAATTATAGCTTTTTGTATGATAACGTCATCATATATAGGTTAAAAGGATAGGCGTTTAGCACATGAAAGCAGGATTATCAGCTTTAATTTCATTATTTGAACAGGGACAATTTACAACTTGTTTTCAAAGTTATCATTTCCGTCATTGGCAGTGATAACGTTATCTTATTTGTAGATTGATTATGACGTTTTTTTGTGATATAAATATATTCAATGAAACAAGCGATGCTTATAGCAACAGTTTATTAAAGCTGTGAGCAAGGAGGTATGAAAAAAATCATGAGTTCATACATAAGGATAGAAGGATTAAAAAAGACATTCAAAAATAAAAAAGAAGAAAACCATGTTCTGAAAGGAATTGATCTTGATATAGATAGGGGTGATATATTTGGTATCGTTGGTTTTTCAGGTGCAGGAAAATCTACCCTTGTACGGTGCATAAACCGACTGGAGGAACCTGACAGTGGAAAAATATTCATCGGTGATATTGAAATAACATCTCTTAATAAAAAGCAGCTAACAGAACGGCGAAAAAAGATAGGTATGATATTTCAGCAATTCAATCTTTTTGATTCAATGACAGTATTTCAGAATATAGCCTATCCTTTGAAGCTTCTGGGAGTTTCAAAAAAGGAGATAGAATGGAAAGCTGACAAGCTGCTTGAACTTGTCGGACTATCAGATAAAAAGAATTCATATCCCGGTTCACTTTCTGGTGGGCAAAAACAGCGTGTTGGTATAGCAAGAGCACTAGCGAACGATCCTGATATACTGCTTTCAGATGAAGCTACAAGTGCCTTAGATCCTGTATCAACTCTGGCTATACTTGATCTTCTGGAGCATATAAATAAAGAGCTGGGTGTTACTATTATAATGATAACTCACGAACTTGAAGCTGCAAAACGAATATGTAACAGAGTTGCAGTTCTTGAAAACGGTGTTATCACAGAGATGGGCAGTACAAGAGATATCTTCCTTGATCCTAAAAGCAATACAGGAAAGATATTTCTGGAAGTATATAAAGAATTCAGACAAGCGTCTTCATTTACAGGAGGTGATGGTATATGAGCTTTCTGAAATATCCGTTTATAGATGTTGTAAAGCACGCATTCAGCAAAGATGTTTGGGATGTATTATGGCCTGCGGTTTGGGACACTATTTATATGGTGGTCATAAGTGCAGTTATAACCTTTGTATTGGGAGTACTTCTTGGTGTCGGGCTTTCAGTTATATCCAAAGATGGTGTAAGACCGGTTCCGGTACTGAATGAAACAGCAGGAACAATAGTAAATTGCCTCAGATCTTTGCCGCAGATGATAATGATAATCATAACCCTTCCGCTGGCACGAATGCTTCTTGGTCAAAGTTACGGAGTGAACGCTTGTATAATTGCATTGGCAGCAAGTTGTATACCTATGTATGCAAGGCTTGTTCAGGGTGCATTAGTAGAGATTCCAAAAGGTAAGATAGAAGCCGCAAAAGCTATGGGCAGCAGTTCATCTGCTATAGTATTCAAGGTAATGCTACCCGAGGCGATACCATCTATTATCAGAGGCTTCACAGTAGCTCTTATAGGTATAATCTCCATGACCGCACTTGCAGGCAGCTTTGGCGCAGGAGGAATAGGAGATATAGCAGTAAGATTCGGATTCAACAGGTTTTATCATGATATGCTGATAGCATCTGTGCTTGTGCTTATAATAATGGTAGAGATAGCACAGATATCAGGTGATATTTTATCGAATCTTATATTGAAAAAAAGACATCTAATATAAGTATATATCGGTTTGAGCCGTATTATAAAGAAGAAAAAGTAAAATGGATCATAGGAGGATATCATTATGAAAAACTACAGAACTTTTGGTACTATACTGGCGGCAGCAGTAATATCTGCTGTATTCTCAGGCTGCGGAGCAAATGCCAAGGCGGATGCAAAGGATAATAAGAATAAGGTAAAGACTGAGGACGGTAAGGAGCTAACAACTATTACTGCCCTAGCTGATCTTACACCTCACAGTGAGATACTCGAATATGTTGAACCTGAGCTTAATAAAAGAGGATACACTATTGATATCGTTAGTACAGCATCTGATGCTACATGGAACGAAAAGACTCAGAACGGTGAAGTTGATTTTAATTTTAATCAGCATGAGCCTTATCTTATAGAGTGGAACGAAATAAATAACGGTACACTTGTAAACATAGGCGGAGTTCACGTTGAACCGATCGGTGCATATTCAGAAAAGTACTCTTCAGCTGATGAAGTGCCTGACGGTGCAACGGTGGTACTTCCTGATGATGCTACAAATGAATACAGAGCACTTCGCATACTTGAACAGCAGGGATGGATAAAACTCGGTAATACAGAAAATGCAAGAGCTTCGGTTGCTGATATTGAGGAATATATAAAGCCTATTGAGATAACCGAACTAGACAGCTACCAGATCAATGCACATATAAATGAGTTTGATGTTTATATAAATAACACGAACAAGGTTATCGAAGCAGGTCTTGATGCTACAAAGTATCTGTTCCGCGAGGGGGAGGATTCTCCTTATGCAAATATAATAGTAACGACCCCCGATAAGGCTGATGATCCAGGACTGAAGGCACTTGTTGAAGTACTGCAGTCCAAGGATACAGCGAAGTTCATATTGGATAAATATAACGGTGCTGTTATTCCTGTGACTAAGGTTGATGAGTAATAGGTTTCAATTAAGTATTCCTGTGATATATTTCATTGATTTACAAGAGAAAGCAGGGCAAGGATAATTACCTTGTCCTGCTTTTTCTTGTCCGGTTTATAAAAGAAATGCTGCACGAGCAAAATCGTCATGCAGCATAGTTTTTTATCAAGTAACTCAGACCTCACTGCCGAAATATACTTCATACCATATCAGGAAAGTGAAAACAGTCCATATTTTTCTGGAGTAATCATATTTCTGATCACGATGATCATCAAGGAGTGAAACAAGTTCTGATGTATTGAAGAACTTTTCAGCAGCAGGGGAGGTAAAATAATCCTTTACAATACCGTAGTATTTATCCTCTCTGAGCCATACTCTTGTAGGTACGGGGAATCCAAGCTTTTTCTTGTTCGCAGTCTGAGGAGGGCAGGCTTTTAAAGCAGCTATCCTCATGGCATACTTGGTGTTTTCCTTCGTAACACGGTACTTTGCGGGTATTTGCTCAGCAAGCTCCATTACCTTTTTATCAAGGAATGGTACGCGAAGTTCAAGTGAATGTGCCATGGACATTTTATCGGCTTTCAGCAGGATATCTCCTGTCATCCACAGATGAAGATCAAGGTACTGCATCTGTGTGACCTGATCGAGATCGCGAACCTTATCATAGAAAGGCTTTGTAATTGCCATAGCGTCAGGTGCTGAAGTTCTGATCTTAAGTATTTTCTTTCGTTCTTTTTCAGAGAAGATATATGCATTTCCGATGAAACGTTCATCAAGATCCTTTGATCCTCTTATAAGATAATTTACACCATGTTTGTGCGGAAGTTTTTCGGCGATTGCACCTATACCTTTTCTTATAGGTCTTGGTATCTTGAAATATGATGCCATGTCTGCAGGATTGTGATAGATATTGTATCCGCCGAATATTTCATCTGCACCTTCACCTGAAAGAACAGCCTTTACTTGTTTTGAAGCAAGCTGACACACAAAAAAAAGCGCTATAGCTGCAGGGTCAGCCAGAGGTTCGTCCATGTGGTACTGGATCTTTTTAAGATTGTCCCAGTATTCTTCAGGACTGATCACCTTAGAGAAATTTTCTTTTCCTATGTACTTTGAAAACTCTTTTGCATAGCCGATCTCATTGTATTTTTCATCCTCACCAAAACCGACAGTAAAGGTCTTATCAACATCCGCAACAGCGGCAACATAACTTGAATCCACTCCACTCGAAAGAAAGGAACCTACTTCAACATCAGCAAATTTATGTGCTTCCACAGAGTTTTTAAATGTATCGGATATCTTTTCGACCCATTCTTCAAGATCTGGAGCATTATTGTCGTTGAACTTAACTTCCCAGTAACGTCGGATCTCCAGTTTGCCATCTTTGTAGGTAAAACAATGTGCCGCAGGCAGCTTTTTTACGTTTTTGAAGAATGTATCCTCAGTAGGGGAGTACTGAAAGGTGAGATATGTTTCAAGAACATCAGTGTTAAGTTCTTTTTTGAAATCAGGGTGATCAAGAAAGCTTTTGATCTCACTGCCCCACATAAAAGTACCATTCATCTGAGCATAGTAGAAAGGCTTTATACCGAAGAAATCTCTGGCACCGAAGATATCACCTGTATTTTTATTGTATATTACAAAAGCGAACATACCGCGAAGTCTGTCAAGTAACTTTTCGCCCCATTCTTCGTATCCATGGATCAGAACTTCGGAATCCGTTTTTGTGTAAAAGTTATGACCTGCTCTGATGAGTTCTTCGCGAAGTTCTTTATAATTGTATATCTCACCATTAAAGGTTAGCACAAGAGATCTATCTTCGTTAAAGATAGGCTGACTGCCAACGTCACTCAGGTCTATGATAGAAAGTCTGCGGAATCCCATAGCGATCCCGTCATCGATATATTTGCCTTCAGAGTCAGGTCCGCGATGCTTTATCCTGTCCATCATCCTGCCTAGTATTTCTGAAGCATTATCAACTCTGTTCGTAAAGCCTACGATACCACACATATAATATCCTCGTTTCTCAGAATAATTCTGAAAGATAATAACAGCGGATTATATTTATCCGCCCGAAATACAATTTATATTATACACCGACTTTCAGGTATTTGCAATAGGTATTTTGTAAAAATATACAAAGTGATATGCAAAAAATTGTCTAATTAGCGGTCAATATCTGATTTTTTATGCCTTTTTGAATATTTTTTATCAAGCCCTTGCAAAATAGAAAAAGATAGTGTATAATAATATCAGATTTATGACAGGGGGAGTAATTCGTGAAGGAAAAGAAAAAAAGGCGTTTCAGGTTAGATATTGCTATTCTTATCGGGCTTCTTGCTATGTTTATATCTTACGGGGCATATATGGTAAATACTTCCCTTGAAGAGGTACTTGAAAAAGAATACGGCGCTCCTGTAGTAACACATGATTACAGCAGTGAAAAATAAATTTTGAGATAAATCCAGATCTACACCTTTGTTGTCTTCAACAAGGGTGTATTTTATGTTATGCCTGCTCATGACAAGGAATATTGCTTGTCATAATATAAAGATTACAATTTGTAACCATGTTTCATGCGATGTTCATTTGATGATATGTAGCTTTTATTAATTGATGACGGAATCATTGTCTGAAATGATGTAAAATCTATAAACTCTATCAAGCAAAATCACTTGATAGACTGCTTATATTGGTTATTGAGCTGTTTTATCATAAAATTTCATCTTTGATAGTTTTCCAAAATGTAATTGTTTTGCACAATGAACTAATTGCTGCTTTGTACAAGCTGTACAAATATCTGACAAACTTTTTGGTAATACGCTGGCTTGACTTTGATATAAATATACTATATACTAGAATACGAACGCTTTTAGAATACAAGATGTGGTAGTTGAATTCGTTTCAACACTTTACTAAGATAAAGTCTGGAGGAAGCACCATGATCGTAAAAATAAAGAAGAGGGACGGACGCACCGTTACTTTCAATATTGAAAAGATAGCTCAGGCTATATACAAGGCAGCTGAGTCTGTCGGAGGAAGTGACTATGAAACTGCGCTAGAACTTTCCGGTAAAGTTGTCGATATGCTTATGGCAAACAACATCTCTACACCTACTGTAGAAGAAATACAGGATTGTGTCGAAAAGGTTCTTATTGAGGAAGGTCATGCAGCTACTGCTAAATCTTATATCCTTTATCGTTCTGAAAGAACTAGGGCGCGTGAGATGGATACGCGTCTTATGAAAGTGTATGAGGATCTTACATTCAGTTCTGCCGAGGACAGCGATCTTAAACGTGAGAACGCTAATATCGACGGCGATACTGCTATGGGTACGATGCTTAAATACGGTTCAGTGGGTGCCAAGGAATTCTATGAGATGTATGTCCTTGAAGAAGATCATGCACGTGCTCATGAAGACGGCGATATACATATCCACGATATGGACTTCTATACCCTTACCACCACTTGTACGCAAATCGATCTTACTAAGCTTTTTACAGGTGGATTTTCTACAGGTCACGGATACTTGAGAACGCCAAATGATATAACAAGTTATGCTGCTCTTGCGTGTATAGCTATACAGTCTAACCAGAATGATCAGCATGGCGGTCAGTCCATACCCAAGTTTGATTATGATATGGCTGAGGGAGTAAAAAAGACATTCCGTCATCGGTACAGAGATAATATCCGCAGGGGACTTTCTCTTCTCGCTGATGTACCTGATAATCCTGATATCGCACAGCGCTGTGCTGATTTTCTTGCTAAGAGGGGTCTTACTCCTACACTATCCAATGATAACGGTTATATGGAGGAGGAAGCTCAGTTGCTTTCATCCTATGCTGATGCGAAGGTCGTTAAAAAGATACAGAATTTTGCTTTCAAGAGCGCTGTAAAGGAGACCGACAGAGCTACCTATCAGGCTATGGAAGCCCTTATTCATAATCTGAATACCATGAATTCAAGAGCCGGTGCACAGACACCATTCAGCTCTATCAACTATGGTACAGACACTTCTATCGAAGGCAGGATGGTCATCAAAAACATACTGCTTGCCGAAGAGGCTGGTCTTGGAAATGGTGAAACACCCATATTCCCCATACACATATTCAAGGTCAAAGAAGGCGTGAACTTCAATCAGGAAGATCCCAACTACGATCTTTTCAAACTTGCTTGCAGAGTTTCTGCAAAAAGACTTTTCCCTAATTTCTCATTTATTGACGCGCCTTTCAATCTACAGTATTACAAGGAGAATGATCCAAATACCGAGATAGCTTACATGGGCTGCCGCACCAGAGTAATCGGAAATGCTTATGATCCTGAAAGAGAGATCGTTACGGGAAGAGGTAATCTTAGCTTTACTACTATAAATCTTCCAAGACTTGGCATAAAGGCTCATTACAGTATTGATCTGTTCTATCAGCTGCTTGATGAAAAACTTCAGCTATGTATAGATCAGCTTATGCATAGATACAGGATACAGGCAAGCAAAAGGGTCAAGAATTATCCTTTCCTTATGGGACAGGGTGTATGGATGGATTCTGAAAAGCTATCCTACAATGACAGTGTTGGCGAAGTACTCAAGCACGGAACTCTTTCAGTCGGTTTTATAGGATTGGCTGAATGTCTTAAAGTGCTGACAGGCAAGCATCATGGTGAGTCTGAGGAATCAAGAAAACTGGGCATTGAGATAATCAAGCATATGCGTGAGCGTATGGATCAGGAGACCAAGGCTACGGGTATGAATTTCTCACTGCTTGCTACACCTGCTGAGGGTCTTTCAGGACGATTCGTAAAGATGGATAAGGAGCGTTTCGGTGATATACCTGGTGTAACTGACAGAGATTACTATACAAACTCTTTCCATGTCCCTGTATATTACAAAATCAATGCTTTTGAAAAGCTTACGATCGAAGCACCTTATCATGAGCTTACAAATGCCGGTCATATCAGTTATGTTGAGCTTGACGGAGATCCACTCGGAAATCTCAGTGCATTTGAAAAAGTCGTTAGATACATGAAAGAGGTCGGCATAGGCTACGGATCTATCAATCATCCAGTTGACAGAGATCCCGAATGCGGTTATACAGGTATAATCGGCGACCGTTGCCCGAGATGCGGCAGATCGGAAGCCGAGCATCGCAAATCCACACACGAGAGGATTCCTCGTATCAAGATCGATGCTGTGCCGGTTGAAACGTCTGAAAAGCAGGACGCTAAGAGCAAGTAAAAATAATACTATCGTCATCTCCTGTCCATTTTTATTGTACAGGAGATGCTTTTGCGCATATTTCGGAGGCTTATTATGGAGATCAGGATAGCCGGTCTGGCTGAAGAATCTATTGTTGACGGACCCGGTTTCAGGTTCACTGTGTTTACCCAAGGCTGCCCACATCACTGCAAAGGATGTCAGAATCCTCAGACTCACGATTTTAACGGAGGCAGGATAGAGGACACAGATCGTATTTTTAATATGATAATTAAAGACCCTTTGCTTGACGGTGTGACTTTCAGCGGCGGAGAACCTTTCTGTCAGTGTAGCGCATTGCTCTCATTGGCTGAAAAGATCCGTAGCTTCAAGGAACGCAGACTGAATATCATAAGCTATACAGGCTATACTTTTGAGCAGCTTATGGAGCGAGGAAAGACCGAACCCGACTGTAAGGCCCTGCTTGAAAAGCTTGATTATCTGGTTGACGGAAGATTCGAGGAAGATAAACGTTCTCTTGAATTAAAATTCCGCGGAAGTTCAAATCAGCGTTTTATCGATGTTCAGCGCTCTCTGAAAGAGGGTAAAGCAGTTGAGGCAGATGATGAGCTGCTTTGATATAAAGCGGAATTCATATAAAAGATATGCCATATAAAAATGCGGCAGGGAAAGGTTGTTCCCTTGCCGCATTTTTTATAGATTTTTTGCATAGTCGATCCTGCGTCCAATACTACAGGCACTATCTTTTAGTTTTCCGAGTGTGTTGATATCGGTAAGAAAAACAACATAGCTGTCACTGTCTATGTCGATACCGCCTATGCAGAGACCTCGCTCTGTAAGCTTTTTGTCAAGTTCATCAAGCCAAACAGTAATGTCATCGTCGTAGGAAAAGTCTTTTACATCCAGCGTTATGTTTTCAGCGGAAAAAGATTCAAGTTTACCTATACTGAAAATAAGATCTTCAACTTCACAGCTGAAATCAAGTTCTGCCGCGTAAGAATTATTGATAAGTATATCTACACAGCCTATCCACATAAGAGTATCGGCATCAGCATCATCAGATGATATACCACGTTCTGTGAACTGTACTTTATTTCTTTCAGCGTAATCTTTAGTTGAGTTTGTACATTCTGCTATCTCGGCATCAACTGATTCTTTTCCTTTACATATAATTCTGAAAATTTCAGCTATCATCTTAGAATTCTCTGCACTGTCGTTATTTTGCATTTTCTTGAATATATCAAATAATCCCATAAATACAAATCTCCTACTCATAACATTTGAATATAGACGGACATTGATTAACGTTCAGTTTGACTTTTTAACTATTATACATCATTGTGATCAAGAAGTCAACTGAATTCAAAGATAAATCATCATGGAGTTTTGCTGTATTAATTTTTCATTATTATGGAATATGTTAATGCATGTAGTTTCATATTAATATAATTCAAAATAAACTAACATGATATGTAATATCTGAAGTCTTTACTTTTGTTAAATAATGTGATATAATAATGTGGAAATAGGGTGATCAGGAAAGGGTTGGGTATTATGAAATTTATATCATGGAACGTAAACGGTTTCAGAGCTTGTCTGCAAAAGGGATTTGGTGATTTTTTTACTGCTGCAGATGCTGATATTTTTTGTATTCAGGAAACTAAAATGCAGCCTGATCAGGCGGATTTTTCGCCTGAAGGATACTTAAAATATTTCCACAGTGCTGTTAAGAAAGGGTATTCTGGTACGGCTGTGTACACAAAGAAGGAACCTCTTGAAGTAAAATTCGGGCTGAACGGTACTCACACAGATGAGGGCAGGGTTATCACTTGCGAATTTGAAGACTATTATTTTGTCTGCTGTTATGTCCCCAATGCGCAGAATGAGCTTAAACGTATAGACTACCGAATGGAATTTGAAGACGATATGAGAGCTTATCTCTCACAGCTTGATAAGAAGAAACCTGTCGTATATTGCGGTGACCTGAATGTTGCTCATGAGGAGATAGATCTAAAAAATCCAAAAAGCAACGCGGGTAATGCAGGCTTTTCAGATGAAGAACGCGGTAAGTTCACGGAACTGTTAGGTGCTGGTTTTGCTGATACTTTCCGAAGACTTTATCCGGATAAGGCAGGAGCATATTCCTGGTGGTCATACAGATTCAATGCACGTAAAAACAATGCAGGATGGCGTATCGACTATTTTGTAGTTTCTGAAAGACTTATGGATAAGGTTAAAGATTCTAAGATACTGTCAGATATAACAGGCAGTGACCATTGTCCTGTTGAATTGGATATTGAACTCTAAAATAATTTTTCGGGGGTAGAAAAATGATTCTTATTACGGGTGATATCCACGGATGTGCGGATATATGTAAACTGGCTGCAAAAGCAAATCCTCTGCAGAAAAAGATGACAAAAGAGGATATGCTTATTATAGCCGGCGATTTTGGTCTGGTTTGGAATAATGATGCTGAGGATCTATGGTGGCGTAAATGGTTGGATCTTAAGCCTTACACAACTCTTTTTGTTGATGGCAACCATGAAAATTTTGATTTGCTTGAAACTTTTGAAGAAGTGGATTTTAATGGCGGAAGAGCTCATAAGATAGGTAACAGCATCTATCATCTGAAACGTGGAGAAATGTTTGAACTGCAAGGAATGAAGTTTTTCACGATGGGTGGAGCTGAATCTCATGATAAGGAGTTCAGGACCCTTGGTGTATCTATATGGGAACAGGAACTGCCTAATGAAGATGAGTATGCTCATGCATTGGATACGCTGGAAAAGAATAACTGGCGTACAGACTATGTTGTGACACACTGTGCGCCTTCACCGATACAGCAGGAGATAGCTTCAAAGCTTGGACTGGAAAATGAATATCCAGATAACAGGCTCAATGCCTTCCTTGATGAGATCAGCAAAAAGCTTGATTACAAGGGATGGTTTGCTGGTCATTATCATACTGATCTTGTAAGTGAAATTGAACCAAGGTTTACAGTTCTTTTTAATAAGATAATCGAAGTTATATAATATCAAAAGGCTCGCTCCCTGTCAGGAACGAGCCTTATCAATTATACTATGGATTCAGTCTGTTAGGACCGCGGAAGATGAACATTGCTTCCTTTATGTGCAATCCGAGTAAAAGCATTGTAAGTCTGTCTACACCGATGCCGAATCCGCCATGAGGAGGACAGCCGTATTTGAAGAATTCAAGATAGAACTTAACGTCCTCATCAAGTCCCTTTTCAGCTGCCTGCTTTTTCAGAATTTCATATCTGTGTTCACGCTGTGCACCTGTGGTTATCTCAACACCTCTCCAGATCAGGTCATAACCCATTGGCACACCCTTTTCATCTCTCATGTGATAGAATGCACGTTTTTCAGCATCAAAATCAGTAACAAACAGGAACTCGTGATTGTAGTGCTTCTTGACCCATTCATAGCTGAGTTTTTCAGCATCGGTTGTGAGATCGCCCTTTTCTTCCTCGGGAACCTTGTAACCGTACTCTTCTTCAAGTGCCTTATAAAGATCTGCAAGCTTTACAACAGGGAAGGGGGTCTCTGGTACTATTACATCCTGACCGAACAGCTCCTTGATCTCGTCGCCGTACTTTTCCTTAACTGCGGAAAGACCAGCCTTGAGAAGCTGCTCTTCCATTGCCATAACATCTCTGTAATCATTGATGTAGCTGAATTCAAGGTCAAAGCCTGTGAATTCGGTGGTGTGTTTGCTGGTGTAGCTCTTCTCTGCTCTGAATACAGGTCCCACTTCAAAAATGCGTTCAAATCCGCTTGCCATCGCCATCTGCTTATAGAACTGCGGAGACTGTGCAAGATATGCATTTCTGTCAAAATATTTTACTTCAAATACGCTGGAACCGCTCTCGGAAGCTGCACCTATAAGCTTAGGTGTGTGTATCTCAATGAAGTTCTCACCCAGCAGGAACTGACGCATTGCATTTACCAAAACGGTCTGAGCCTTGAACATCAGCTGATTTTCATCTGTACGCAGGTCGATCCAACGATAATCGATACGCTGATCGATACTTGAACGCTCAACTGCTTTCTTCTTCTTGGTAGCAGCTATCTCTTTTCTTGCTATCGGGATTGCGTCTGCAATGCTCTCGGGGATGATATCCTCAGGGATCATTTCAAGACCACCAAGCTTAACATAGTCATTCTCAAATACCTGACCTATAACTGTAACAACGGAATCACCGGTCAGTGCATCCAGCTTATCATTAAGCTCAGGATGCTTTTCCTTTTCTACCGTTACCTGTAATTTTCCTGTTATGTCCTTGATCACGATAAAAGCCATAGCGCGGGCATTTCTGTAGTTTTCTACAAAACCCTGTACCTTTATACTCTCGCCCAGATGATCTTTGACGTCTTTTATGTATGTTCTGTTCATTTAACTTCCTCCGTTTCAGGTGAGATTTTACATACATTATATATTATAACGCTTTTGAAGTAAAATGTCAACAGCAATATATATTTATTTTTCCTGAATATTATTCGTGAAATAACAGTTTTAAAGTATTATGATCTTCGATGACGAAGATATTTTGTTTCAGCAGAACATATCAATCAGAAAATCCCATATCATGTGAAGTACTATCGGAACAATGATGTTTTTACTTTTAAGAAATGTAATACTGAATATTATACTCAGACCAACTATAAACAAAAATTTTAAATGAACAAAGTTATCAATTAATTGTTCGTGAGTTATCCATGTGGGTATGTGTATTGCCGCGAATAGAAATGAAGTCAGAAGTATAGCTCTCCATTTATGTTGCTGCTCTTTGCCGACGGTTGCATTCAAAAGCCAGCCACGGAACACCATTTCCTCGGTAATTCCAACAAAGGTATAAGTGATTACTTGCTTCACTCCGAATTCTTCATTTAAAATAACGGATCCTTTGTTTAAATACGCAGTTATCAAAGGATAAATAATAAATAATAGTAATACCGGTAAGTTTTCAAGCCATTTGATCTTCGTGGTATACATTTCCTTTAGCCCGACACAGACATCGTCTTTGTAATAATGTATCAGAATCGCAGCGGGGAGTACCCATACAAGATTTTTTATAATGACTGTTTTTATTATCTGTGAGATTATGTCTCCTGTGAAAGTTTTGTCGATGAAAGGTTTTGCAAAAAATTCAAATAGAGCCCAGATCGTGTAAAATACGATCAGATATATTACGATCACCTTGGTTTTGGATACACGTTTTTCAGAAATTTCCATTATAATACCTCCGTATTTGTAGAATGCGGACAATTCAACAATAATTATTCAAGTATGAACAGATCTTCCACAGGTATCCTGAGATATCTTGCCAATTTTATAGCAAGTTCCAGTGTGGGGTTATATTTATCATTTTCAATAGCATTGATCGTCTGCCTTGAGACTCCCACAGCATTTGCTAACTCATCCTGAGTAAGTTTTTGTGACTTACGAAGCTCCTTTATCCTGTTCTTCATTTTTATATACCTACTTTCGTTTTACCGAAGGAGAGCATAAACAGAAAAACTACTGCTGCTGTAGCAGAAAGCAGGATCACGAGCCCTTTTTTCCAGCGTTCATCTCCGAAATCATGTCTGAATATCAAAGAAGAAGCACCCCTAACCAGTAAGCCGACAAGAAGTACATACATCGGCATCAGTATGGTTCGGTTTTTTATTGTGTATATGATGATCCATACTATCAGCATGAACTGAGTATAGTAATGAGCTGTGATAATGCTTTTACTGCGGATCTCTTTGTCCATTTCGTCCGCTTTGTTTCTCTTGAACATAATAAAGACCTCCAAAAATATAATTCAATATATTCTATTATACTTGAAATCTTTAAAATGTCAAGAGTGTTTTACATCTGAATGTAAAAATATCATATAGTTCCGTTCATTAGCATCATAAACATAGCAATTGTATTATTGAACACATGAAGTAGAATCGGGATAGTTGGATTATTCGAGTAAAGAATAATTACACCGTAAACTATGCCTGTAGATAATTTCGGCAGATTTATCATAAGCTCGGGTAAAGTTAATGCGTGCATATGCCAAGCCATAAACAAAACAGATGATAAGATAACACATATAATCGAAGGAAGCTTGGTCCTCAGTTTATCCACAAGAATGAAACGGAAGATCAATTCCTCGGTTATTGGTCCCAATATGCCTGCAGCAGTTACAAACAAAGGCACTGATACCATCTTTGCAGCTGAAGAAATGCTGATATCATTCATTCCGTCATAATTAGGATATAGTGCCATAGATGGATAATAGGCCAGGCTAGATAATATCATATCCGTAATATAAGCTCCTATTGACCATATAATACCATTCTTAAAATGTTCTTTCCATTCAGTTATACCTTTTCTGATTTCTTCCCGAAAAAGATATATACCAATAAAACCAAGTATGCAATAAGCGATCATCAGACACATTAACGAATAATATCTGTTATGAAAAACCAAAAGACGTATCTTTACAACAAAAATGAACATTATCATGTATGCTGTCACATAAATTGTTTTTATACTTGCCTTGCTTTTATTTTTGACCATTTTGTTCCTCCTCATTATCAAATTTGTCAAGAGCTCTTTACATTTTGATTATAGTACGAGTTGCAATAAATGTCAAGAACCTTTTACACATATTTGTGTAGGATTTTCAAATACGCACTTTCTCATTGAAATAAATTGTTGATAATAACCGAAATTGCATAAAATAAAGAATTTACTTTTAGATCTTCACTGATCCTATGTATTTAACGTGGATTTTACATAGCCGTACTGTTCAAATTTACATTACTGTGCTATACTGATATTATCAGGAGTGTGATAAAATGCTAATATACATAGTAGAAGATGATCCAAGTATCAGAGAACTGGAAAGCTATGCGTTAGAAAAGAGCGGTTATATAGTTAAATCCTTTGAAGAAACAACTGACTTTTATGATTCTATGAAAGTTCGTACACCCGATCTTATACTGCTTGATATTATGCTGCCGGGCGATGATGGACTTACTGTACTTCGCAATATGCGAAATGAGCCTGCTTTTTCAAAGATACCTATTATACTTGTTTCTGCTAAGACCACAGAGCTGGATCGTGTAAAAGGTCTTGACCTTGGTGCTGATGATTATATCTGTAAACCTTTCAGTGTTATGGAAATGGTTAGCCGTGTAAAAGCCAGACTGAGAAGTATTCCTGTTAATAGTCAGACTGTATTGTGTTTTGAAGAGATCAGATTGTCAGATGATACAAGAACAGTGACTGCGGGTGGATCAACGGTGGAGCTTACATATAAAGAATACGAGCTTTTGAAAATGTTTCTCAGTTCTCCGAAGATAGTTCTCAGGCGTGATGATATCCTTGACAGGATATGGGGACATGACAGTACAGGGCGCACTCTTGATGTTCATATCCGTACTCTCAGAGGAAAGCTGGATGAGTACGGCAAATACATCAAAACGGTAAGAAATGTGGGCTATAAGCTGGATAAGGACGACTGATATGGAAAGAAAAATAGTGCTCAGTCTGTTTTATATGGGGATCATAACTGCTATAACGGGGATAGTGATAACTACTGTATCTTATTACAGTTTCTTTCGAAGAGAGGTTGAGGAAAACCTTGTTCACGAATGCAGACTAGTGGCTGAAAGCTATGAAGATCTTTCTTCTGCAGATGAACTTGAAAAATTTTCGGATGAAGACTTCCGCATAACGCTTATTGACAAGGATGGTAATGTGCTGTATGAGAGCGATGCTGATCACCTTACAATGACAAATCATCTCGACAGACCAGAGATCAGATCAGCAGCTGAAACAGGTACAGGCAGTGATACTCGCTTGTCTGATACACTTGGCACTGAGGATCACTACTACGCTGTCAGACTGGATGATAACAGCATACTTCGTGTTTCGATACAGACCGATTCAATGATCGCCCTTTTTGAACGTTCTCTATTAATAATATTATTTATAATCGTCGGTATCATAATAGTGTCGTTCATAGTATCTGTAAAGCTAACCGAAAAACTTATTGCTCCTTTAAAAAAGATACCCGAGATGCTGAAAAAGGATCTTCCTGTTACTGATGCAGATATGTATCCTGAAGTTATACCTCTGGTCGAGGAGATAAGATCCGTAAGAAATGCACAGAGTGAAATGCGTCAGGAGTTCACGGCTAATGTATCTCACGAGTTGAAAACACCGCTGACTTCCATTTCCGGGTATGCTGAGCTTATTGAAACGGGAATGGCGAAAGGCGATGACAGCATTAAATTTGCAGGCAAGATCAAAAAGGAGTCTGCACGTATGCTGACACTTATCGGTGATATATTACGTCTGTCTGAGCTTGATATAATCAGTGATACTCCGCTAGATGATGACGTAGATTTGAAAGCGCTGTCTGAAGATTGCATTGAACGTCTTCTTCATCAGGCTGAAAACCGCGGTATCAGAATTAACATAAAAGGAGAAGGCACCGTTGTAAAGGGAAGCAGAACAGAGATAACCGAACTGATCTATAATCTTGTTGACAATGCTATAAAGTATAACCGAGAAAACGGAAATATAGACATCTTTATAGTTGATAAAAGGCTGACAGTTTCCGATACGGGTATAGGTATTCCACAGGAAAGTATACCGCGTATATTTGAGAGATTCTACCGCATAGACAAAAGCAGGAGTCGTGCAAAAGGCGGCACTGGTCTGGGATTGTCCATCGTGCGGCATATAGCAGAACATCATAAAGCCGATATAGATGTAAAAAGTACAGTAGGTGTTGGAACAAGCATCACTGTCACATTCAGATAGGAGAGTAAAATGAATATATTTTCAATATGTACTCTGTGTGGAGGACTGGCATTCTTCCTTTTCGGTATGCACGTAATGTCACAGAGTCTGGAAAAAATAGCAGGCGGTAAACTAGAAGCTACTCTTAAAAAGATGACATCCAATCCATTTAAAAGCCTTGCACTCGGTGCAGGAATAACAATAGCTGTCCAGTCTTCATCTGCTATGACTGTGATGCTTGTAGGACTTGTAAATTCAGGTATCATGCAGCTTGAACAGACGGTCGGCGTTATAATGGGCTCAAATGTCGGAACAACGCTGACGGCTTGGCTGCTCAGTACAGCCGGTATAAAAAGTGACAACATATTTATCTCGATGCTAAAGCCTGAAAACTTCGCACCTATAGTAGCACTTGCCGGAATAATCATGATAATGATGAGCAAGAAAAAGAAGCGTCAGGACATAGGCACTATCATGGTTGGCTTTGCAGTGCTAATGTACGGAATGGAGCTTATGAAGGAGGCGGTTTCGCCGCTGGCTGAAACAGAAGGCTTCACAAAGCTGCTGACGGCTTTTGAAAATCCGCTTCTCAGTGTGGTATTTGGTGCACTTTTCACCGGTGTGATACAATCCTCGGCTGCATCCGTAGGTATACTTCAGGCGCTTTCCCTGACAGGTGCTATATCCTATAAAATGGCTATCCCTATCATAATGGGTCAGAATATTGGTACCTGCGTCACTGCATTGCTGTCCTCGATCGGTGTAAACAAAAATGCAAAGCGTGTTACTGTAGTGCACATGTTATTTAACTTTATCGGTACTATAGTTTGCCTTACTATCTTCTATGGACTGAACGCTGTTGTTCATTTCAGTTTTGTGGATAAATCCATCGGTGCTGTGGAGATAGCAGCTGTACACTCCATATTCAACATTGTGACCACACTGATACTTCTGCCATTCACTGATCATCTGGTTAAGCTGGCTAATCGTATCATACCAAAAGCCAATGAAAATGAGAAGAGCGTTCTGCTTGATAATCGCCTTATTTCAACTCCGCCGCTTGCTGTATCTCAGTGCAGAGAAAGAACTATAGAAATGGCTGTCGGTGCAAAGGATGCTTTGCTGGAATCTCTGAAAGCTATGTTTGATATTAACGAAAAAGCTATACAAAACGTTGAAGACAAAGAACAGGTGCTTGATGAAATGGAGGATAAACTGTCTACGTTCCTGCTGGAACTTTCATCAGTCAGCCTGACAGATCATGACAGCCGTATCGTTACTGAGCTCCTGCACTGCATCAGTGACTTTGAGCGGATAAGCGATCATGCTATAAATATGATCGAAACAGGTCGTGAGATGAAGCAAAGCGGGCAGGAATTTTCTTTGAATGCCAAGGCAGATTTTGCTACTCTTTTCGCAGCACTTACCGAAATATCCGAAATGACAGTGAAAGCTTTCTCCACCGAGGATACAGAAATAGCCTTCAATGTCGAACCTCTTGAAGAGGTCATTGACGATCTGACAAAAACTATAAGGGATAAGCATATCGCAAGACTTCGCAAAGGAGAATGCAGCCCCGAACTTGGTGTTTACCTTTCCGATCTGCTTATCAACTGTGAAAGAGTATCCGATCATTGTTCTAATATTGCAGTATCTATCATACAGATATCAAAATCCAGCATGAACAGCCATGATTATCTAAGTGGTCTTAAAGCTGAACTGTCTCCGAAATTCATAGAATGTTATACTTCTTATGGGCAGAAATACAGGCTTGCTGAGGAATAAGCTATGTAAGCATACTGTTTTTCAGTTCATGATATACTCTTGACAAATGATCTGTTTTATAGTATTATAATTATGTTTTTATAAATTATATTTATAACCATGAACGGAGAAGAAGAAATGATATATAACAATATTCTTGAAGCACTCGGACACACACCTATGATAAGGCTCAATCGTATGAATAAGCCCGGTAATGCCGAAGTCCTTGTTAAATTTGAAGGACTGAATGTCGGCGGTTCAATCAAAACCAGAACTGCTTATAATATGATAAAAAATGCCGAAAAACAGGGGCTAATAAAAGAAGATACTGTGATCGTTGAACCTACCAGCGGCAATCAGGGAATTGGTCTTGCTCTTGTTGGAGCTGTAAGAGGTTATAAGACTATTATCATAATGCCTGATTCTGTCAGTGAGGAAAGACGTAAACTGGTGGAGCATTATGGAGCTAAGGTAATGCTTATACACGATGATGGCGATATCGGTGCCTGCATTCAGGAATGCCTCGATACAGCTTTAAGAATGGCAACCGAGGATCCTAAAGTATTTGTTCCTCAGCAGTTTGCTAACCCAAACAATGTTTATGCTCACAAGTATCATACTGCGCTGGAGATAATGGAACAGACAGCAGGAAAGATCGACGGTTTCTGTTCGGGCATAGGTACCGGCGGAACTATCACAGGTATCGGTGAAGCACTGCGTGCGCAGTATCCCGATCTTGAGATATGGGCTGTCGAGCCTGAGAATGCTGCCATCCTCGCAGGTGGTACGATAGGCACACATTTACAGATGGGCATCGGAGATGGTATAATACCGGATATTCTCAATCAGAATATTTACGATGAGATATACATCGTCAGTGATGAGGAAGCTATTCAGACAGCAAAGGATCTGGCTTCAAAAGAGGGCATCATGTGTGGTATTTCCAGTGGTACTAACGTAGCTGCTGCACTTAAGCTTGCTGAAAAACTTGGTGAAGGCAAAACAGTTGTAACGATACTGCCTGATACTGCTGAGAGATATTTCTCTACACCATTATTTGAATAAAATAGCAAATACATTACAGGAACGGGCAGTAAATCAATGATACGCTGTCAGTTCCTGTAATATTTTGATAGGATTTTCTAAAGTATGGGTGGAATATTAGGACGAGTAATATATCAACTATGAAAAATCCATTAAAAGGCTTGACAATTGCGAAAATATCGTATATAATAAATGTATATGTAAATGCTGTGACGGAATTATCCGCATTTGTAAGGACTAAAGAGAGGGAGCGGTGGGTGCAAGCTCCTGTCCGGACGGCGGTGGCTGACCTGAGCTCGCACTGTGAAAACAGTGACGTATCATCTGCGTTAAAGATGTCGAGTGGGCGCGTATATTCAGTGTGCGTCAATTTGGGTGGTATCACGGAGTATTCAGCTTCGTCCCATGTACAGGGGCGGGGCTGTTTTTGTTTTAACATGAGTTCGCGGCGTTTAACAAGAGATACAGAATACTTTCAAAGGGAGATAACAATTGCAGGAGGTGCTTTAAACATGAGCATCAGACTATCAAAGGAAGAATCAGAGAAACGTCTTGAATTAAGAAAAGAAACTGTGCATAAAGTTTGTCTTAAAAAGACAGATATGAGCCATCTTATTTCGAGAGTCGCTGTTGTGCTGGACGTTTCGGGCTCGATGACGAAAGCTTTTCAGAGCGGTATGGTACAGGCAACGCTGGAAAGACTGCTTCCGCTGGCTATGGCTTTTGATGATGACGGCTCCATGGAGGTATGGACTTTCGACCATGAATTCAAACGGTATCCGCCGATAACGAGGACGAATTTTTACGACTACATCAAGGATAACAAGATCTCTGCGCGGGGCGGAACGATGTATGCGCCCGTTATCCGCGATGTGGGCAGTTATTTCGTTCAGGAAGAACCTGCGAAAATACCGACATATGTTATCTTTATCACCGACGGTGATAATGCCGACGAATCAGATACGGACAAAGCTATAAAGATCCTTTCTCACTTTCCGATATTCTTTCAGTTTGTCGGGATAGGCGATACGAGTAAGAATGGATTCAGGTACTTG
>ODAI014013102.1_pt1 | contig 21641 bp, 19 predicted proteins | sample 1539321 | NCBI WGS metagenome assembly ODAI01 (sample SAMN02144231, study PRJEB22623) | gut metagenome | biome: sheep rumen | host: Ovis aries | place: New Zealand | reverse complement strand
CTCTCCGCTTGCCTTTATCGGCTCATGGACATCGAGCATGATTCCGTACTCGGCGGCCTTGCGGAGCCCCCTTGCATAGTGTCTCACACTATACTGGCCATGATGGTTGTCTCCTCCGGCTATTCCTCCCGCGTATCCTGTCTTAATGGCGTTTATTCCGTGCGCCTTCGCCCATGCGAATGCTGTGTCCAACTGACTCTCGTAATTGGGGATGTTTCCGCCGGTTTCGTGATGGGGAATGTAGGATACGCCTTTGGCTTTGGCGTAAGATATCGCTTCATCCATATCGAAATCCGCCGCAGGACGGGTGAAATCGAAAACACCTCCTTTCCCCCATGTCTCCCATCCGTCATTCCATCCCTCGAAAAGGACGGCATCGACTCCGTTTTTCGAGGCGAAGTCGATATATTCCTTAGCATGTTGAGTAGTCGCCCCGTGGCGGCTGTCCTGAGTCCAGGAGTTGACCCCGAGATGCATACCCCACCAGACTCCGACATATTTGACTGGCTCAATGAAGGACACGTCTTTGATGGCGCACGGTTCATTGAGATTGAGAATGAGGGAGGAATTCACCAGATCCACTGCCCTCTCCCCTATCTGGACCGTTCTCCAAGGGGTCCGGAAAGAAGGTCCGACGATCGCTTTCACCCCGTCAGGATATGGAGCCAGTGCCGAGATGAAAGATGTTCCGCCTGTGTGACGGAGAGTCATTTCGGGATAGTCGACCAACGCCGCTTCATGGACACTCATGTATAGACCGGAGTCGGACTTCACCGTGAAAGGGGTATTGGCGTTTTCGACGCTACTCAAGGGAAGGGTCCTGTAGAGAAGTTCATATGTGTTGAAATCTTCCGGAATGGACCATGAGGTTCCGTCGGAAGCGAAGTTGAACTCCGTCAGTTCGTCCATGACCTTCACGGAATCCGATGCTGAGGTGACGACGTCATACCTGAAACCCACTCCGTCGTCAAAGGCACGCACATCGATCGTAAGGACTGTCCCTGAAGCGTTCTCAAGTCTCACTTTCATGCCGCGATGATTGTCCCGGATATGCTTATTCTCTCCCCATGGAAGGTCGTACTCCGAATCTGAAGAATACTTCTTCACCTTTCCGAGTGAAAAGCCGTCCTTGAGATTGAGACCTTCCGCCTCCAATCCCAAACGTGATTCGGCCACGAGAGGGATGTCCCCATAAGATACGGAATAGTAAGGGACTCCGTCTTTGAGGGCAAGGTTCACTTCTATCTTGCCGTCCGGAGAAGTCACGGCCGGATCTCCTCCTTTACAGGAAAAGAGGGAGAGGGTCAAGGCCAATAATGAAAAGGCCGCTATCAGGTGGCCTGAAAGAGAAAATGTTTTTCCGGTCATAGGGCTGGTCTTCGGTTCTTTGTCGGGAAAGAGAATCTACCATTCCTCCTTTTTCGGAGAGCCATCCCCGTCAAGGGACTCTTTCCATTCCTTTATTATGGAGTCCACCACTTCTTTGGCTTCATCGTAGTTGTATCCCCTCGTGAGGGCGAAGCGGAGAAGTTTCAGGTATGCGTCCTTCTCCCCCTCCAGGGAGCGGAACTTCGACCGGAGGACCGACTCCATCTTTTTGGCTGATGAATCCTCGTCAATCTCGGAAAGGGCTTCACCGATGATGGCCTTGTCGATGCCTTTGGCGGAAAGCATGTATGAGATCTTCACCTTGCCCCAGCCGGAAAGTGAAGCCTTTTCCCTCGCGAATGCGGAAGCGTACCTCAGGTCATCGACATACCTCTCCTTGACAAGGGCGGCAACTATCCTACTTGCCGCCTCGGAGTCACCTTCCATGCCCTTGAGCGCCTTCTGATAGATGTCCTTCCGGCAATACTCCCTTTTCGAGCACTGGGTCTGAAGCCGTGACAGGACGCTTTTCTCCGAGGCGGGAGCCTTGGGCTTTCCTTTCTCCGTTTTATCGGAAACGGGAACGGATTGTTTGCGAGTGGGTTTATTTACGGAAGGGAGGGAAACTGGAGATTCATCGGAAGGGAGCTCTTCCACTCCGTATCCTATATCCTCCCCTTCGGAGTCCTTCAAAACTTTAATGACTTTCATGGCTACAGAAGTGTATCAGAAATCAAATCCGAGGCTGAAATACGCCCCGACTTTACGTGTGACATTCGACCAGTGGAGCTGCGCGGAAAGAGGACCGATGATGGTGTTGTACGAATACCTCAGTCCCGCTCCTACCAGAATGTCATGCTTGTCGAAGGTCGTCACATCGTTGAACGAGGGAAGTGTATCCCCGACATTCACTATGGCGGAGACATAGTTGTTCTTCATTATCCGGTAGCGGAACTCCTGACGGAGAAGAAGCAGGATATCACCGGTAGTGGCGGCGTTTCCGATACCTATGAAAGGAATCTGCTGCTCGAGATATCTTCCCGCCATGGTTCCTCCTATAGTGTTTATATAAGGTATCGGGATGCTGCCTCCGAAAAGGAACCTTCCGTCAAGGGAGTGCACGACCGAGAAACGCGCCGAAGGTGAGGAAACGGTCCGAAGGTCAAACTGCACGGCATGGAAAGGATCGATTTCCTTTTGGAGAGCTCCGACGACCCACTGGTAATCCACGCCCATGGAAATGCCCTTGGTCGGGAAATAGCCGTTGTCGAGGTTGTCCATCCTGGCCTTCAGGAAAGCCGAGACATAACTGTTGTGAAGGGCCGAAGGGTCGTAATCCGCCAGGACCCTGTCCGCCATCAGGGAATTGATGTGGAAAAAGTCATTCCTTACACCTATGGCAAGGTCGAACTTCTTCCAGTTGATGTTCGAAAGGAACATCTCCGCCCTGAGGTTATGGTAAGTCGCCTTGAAGTTGCTCTTCCCGACTGTGAACTGGTTCCGGTCAGTGTATTTGTACTGGAGAGCGGCATTGAAGGTATGACCGCCGGTAGCCCTGTAATAGTACTGCGTCCTTATATAGGGATTGGTACCGATCCTTCCCGTGACGTCAACGGAAGATCCGCGGATGCTGTGGACGTTTATACCTAGGTTCACAAGGACGGCGACTATCTCCTCGGTGTCGAACCTCGCCCCGATTCCCACCTGATGGATGGGACCACGTTCACAGTTGATCTGAAGACGGAAGGGTTCTTCCCTGCCCTGGAGTTCGTAGGTCACGTAGTCGAAGGATTTCGTACCGTAGATGGTCGCTACGATATCCTCGATATCCTCGTTGTTCATCTTGGAGGGGAATTCGGCGTGGATCTTCCGCATGAGGTATGCGCTTTCCCGCTCGTCGACTCCGGAAATCCTGATCTCCGAAACCATCACCGGATCCTTCGTTATGTTGATCGCCGGATGACCTCTCCGACGGAGAGTGTCCGGACCGACAAGGATTTTCATGACTCCGAGGTTGTCACCCTGTTCCAGGGCGGCGTCTATTCCCCTTCCGTACATCGTCCGGATGTTCGCGTCACTGAAACTCATCATGTCGAATTCGCGAAGGTCGGGTTTGACGGTGACTTCGGGATCATTGACGTTCTTCTCGTAAGTGTCCCTTCCAAGCATATCGACTCCCTGCGAAATGATATCCAGGATGTTGTTGATTCCGGAATAGCTGGTATAACCTGAGGATATGTCTATGCCTATTATGAAGTCCGCACCGAGACTCCTTGCCACATCGGTCGGATAGTTGTTCTTCATTCCTCCGTCGACGAGGATCATACCGTCTTCACGGACCGGAGCGAAAACGCCGGGGATAGACATCGTGGAACGGAGGGCTGAATTCAGCTTGCCGCCGTACCAGAGTTTGGCTTTGGAGGAGACCATGTCAGTGGCCACGCAGACAAAGGGAATCGGCAGGTTCTCGAACCTCAGTGAATCCTGATACCCGACCGTAAGCTTACTGAAGATGTTGTTCACGTTCTGTCCGTAAGCGTAGCCGGCGGGAAGACTCCCGAGGATATTGTCCCGGAAGAACTTCGTGGCGTCATTGTCTTCGGAAGCACCGAGATGGATGTCACCGTAGCGGTGCTGCTGAGCCCGGTCATATTCAAGGGCCTCCTGACGTCTCGACAGGAAATCATCCCTCCTGTAGTAAAACGGGAAGGAAAGCATGTACTTTTCCTTGTACTTGCGTTCCGAATAGGAAATATAATCGGCGGGAATCTTGTCACTGAGGGCCAAATCCCAGTCTATACCGTAGACTATCTCCTTTATCTCTTCGGCGGTGTATCCCACGGAATAGAATCCTCCTATGAGTCCTCCGACGCTCGTTCCGACGACAAGGTCGATCGGCATGCCGATTTTCTCCAGGTACTCCATGACTCCGACATGGGCGGCGCCTTTGGCTCCTCCTCCGCTTAAGACGAGAGCGACTGTCGGACGGTGCTGACGGATTGAGTCCATCCTGGCGCGGATCGCCCAAACCGACACCGAATCCTCCGGAACTTCCCCTTCGTCCGATGAGGGGGTCTGCGCAAAGGACGGGGTCTGGAACAGGAACATAAGGAGCGCGACCGTCAATCCGGACAAGACAGCCCGGAACTTTCCTTCAATATGATGGACAAAAGTCATAGAGCGGACACTATTTCTTTTCGGCATGTTCTCCTGCCAGAAGGCCGCAGGCGGCCGCTATATCTTCACCCCTCGAAGCACGTATCGTGGCGGTGAGTCCTCCCTTTGTAAGGCGGTCACGGAATCTTTCCATCACGATGTCGGGAGCGGTACCGTACGGGAAGTCCGGAATCTTGTGGAAACGGATGAGATTCACCCGGCACTCGAGCCCTTTGAGAAGGTGGACAAGGGCGTCGGCATGACGCATCGAGTCGTTGAATCCCGCGAAAACGGTATACTCGAAGCTGACCCTACGCTGCCCCGTGAAGTCATATTCCTTGATAAGGGACAGAACGTCATGGAGGTGATAGGCCTTCTCCACCGGCATCATCGAGGCTCTTTCCTCGGGGAAAGGATTGTGAAGGGATATGGCGAGATGGCATTTCGTTTCGTCAAGGAAGCGGCGAAGAGAAGGGATCACTCCGATCGAAGAGAGGGTGATCCTTTTGGGACTCCATCCCCATCCCCAATCGGAGGTGAGGACTTCGAGGACCCTCTTCACGTTGTCGTAGTTGTCGAGAGGTTCGCCCATTCCCATGAAAACGGTATTCGTCAGGGACTCGCTTTCATCGATGGCGATGAACTGAGAAAGGATGTCGGCCGCATCGAGATTGCCGTGGAATCCCTGACGTCCGGTCATGCAGAAATGGCACCCCATCTTGCACCCGGCCTGGGAAGACACGCAGAGGGTCTTGCGGTCCGCCTCAGGAATCATCACCGCCTCGACGCTGCTCTTCTCGAAGGTATCCTTACCCACGGGGCACTCTACCGGGAAGAGGTACTTTTTCGTACCGTCCTTTGACTTCTGGCAGAGAGTATACGGCGTTATGCCAACTTCATACTTTTCCGAAAGCTTTTCCCTGGCCGCTTTGGAAAGATTGGTCATGAGGGAAAAATCCCCCACCCTCTTCACATATATCCACTGGGCCAACTGCCCTCCGGTAAAGGAGGGAAGACCCAGAGAAAGGGCGATTTCCTTGAGCTCGGAAGGAGTTTTCCCGAGAAGTTTCGTCTTCGTCATCACACACATTCCTTTTGACAAAACCAAAGATACTCCAAAAATCACACTTTTTTTGAAGATTTTTTACCTTGTCCCCGAATTATGGCACAAGCACGTATTATCTTTGCAGCGAAATACTGAAGGAAGCGGCATCTCGGGCCGGGTCAAGCGAAAAGATCGGGGTCCAAAGGTCCAAAAACCCGAACCGAAAAAGGGAAAAATAATTTCGGGATTTGGCGGTTTTTGATAACTTTGTAAAGATGTTCCTTCCTCATGACAAATAAGGAACATATTACAATCATCTATCCACATCTACTGCAAAAATGGCAAAGACATCAGCACCAGAAGAAGGACAGTCCAATGCAGGAAAACTCAAAGCATTGCAGGCTACCATCGACAAGATTGAAAAAGATTTCGGGAAAGGAACAATCATGAAACTGGGCGACCAGCCTCAGTTGGATGTGCAGGTTATTCCCAGCGGTTCAGTGGCTCTCGACCACGCTTTGGGTATTGGCGGATATCCCAAGGGCAGGATCATCGAGATCTACGGACCCGAATCCAGCGGTAAGACGACTCTCGCCATCCACGCCATAGCACAGGCACAGAAACAGGGCGGCATCGCCGCCATGATCGACGCCGAGCACGCTTTCGACCGCACTTACGCAAAGGCACTCGGAGTTGACCTGGATTCACTGTACATCTCCCAGCCGGACAACGGTGAGCAGGCCCTTGAGGTTGCTGACAACCTCATCCGTTCCGGAGCCATCGACATAATCGTCATCGACTCCGTCGCAGCCCTCACCCCCAAGGCCGAGATCGAAGGTGAAATGGGAGAGAACAAGGTCGGTCTGCAGGCAAGGCTCATGAGCCAGGCCCTCCGTAAACTTACGGCCAACATCAGCAAGACCGGCACCTGCTGCATATTCATCAACCAGCTCAGGGAAAAGATCGGCATCATGTTCGGAAATCCCGAGACGACAACCGGAGGAAACGCCCTGAAGTTCTACGCTTCCATCCGTATCGACGTCCGCAGGACAACCCAGATAAAGGACGGTGACGAGGCTCTCGGCAACCGCACCAAGGTCAAGATCGTCAAGAACAAGATGGCACCTCCTTTCAAGAAGGCCGAATTCGATATCGTCTACGGAGAAGGCATCTCCCACACCGGTGAGATCGTCGACCTCGGAGTCGAGATGGACATCATCTCCAAGAGCGGTTCCTGGTTCAGCTACAACGGCCAGAAACTCGCCCAGGGAAGGGAGGCGACCAAGCAGCTTCTCGCCGACAACGTCGAACTGTGCGACGAGATCGAAGGAAAGATCAGGGAAGCCATGAAGAACATCGAGGACTAAGTTCCGACATGACTCCACTTACAAGACAGGGAGAGCCGACTTGGCCCTCCCTGTCTTTTGTATCGCACCATCCCGCAAAAGGGACAACGCGTTCATTCCCCGTAAGGATAATCGGGGTAGTAATACTGCTCCTCGATTTCCACCCCCATGGCGGAAAGGCAACCGAAGATTTCGCTCCACGAGAATGAATAACTCACCGAAAATTCTCCCGGGGATATCCTTCTGATGGAATAGTAGCCGAAATTCCACAGACAGGAATAATCGTGCGTGTTTTCAAGCGTATATTCCTTGTCCTTGTAGTCAATCGTGAGGGTAAAGCCGTCTTCGAAAACATTCCCGAAATTGCATGACCCGTAATAATCGATCCCTTCCCGCACGTCAGTGAAAGTTTCTTTCCCGTCGGGGGCCAATGCGAAATCCCTATAGGGTGAATTCACCCTGATGGGGACTCCTGACGAATTGGATATTTCATAATGGACCGTGACTGTCGTCTTTTGCCTCACGCATGAAGAAAGCGTTACCGAAATGAAGCACAGCGACAACAGTATTGATATTCTCTTCACCAATGAGGCTCTTCCATTGAGCGGCATATATTGTATCATAACCTTGTCATTTACAGTTTCACCCATTCTCCTACCCGTGAGCTTACGGCACCCAGGACACCGCATCCGCCTTTGACGTTTGTGTACGCATAGGACGAGGGGAAGAAAAGGGACAGTATGTCATTGTCGTCGTTATTGTATTCCACTGATTTGGCGTAGCGGTAGAATTCCGGAGAGACGTACATGAGGGTGGCCCTCATGGAGATATCCTCATCCTTGTTCCCGGTATTGAAATATACCGTCAGGCGCCCTTCCTTGGCAAGCGAAGCCCCTCTCCAAAGGTATGCATTGAAATAAGATCCGGTGGAAGAGTAGAAGCCCCGACCGAGGACCGACCACTTCGAGTAAGTGGCGGTTACGACTTCCGCATCTCCGAAATCCGAGGAATAGAATCCGCTGTCCTTCAAAACCGGATGAGGATGGAAGTAGCGTGTCTGGTCCCTCTGCTTATCATACGACATCTCATCAAAAAGAAGCATATAGTAATGCTCCCCCATTTCGGGATCATCCGGAATGATGTCCATTCTTATGACATCAAGTCCCATACTATCTCCGTTGTACTCGTCTCCGTAGACCACATCCCTCGAAAGGGTCGTAGTGAAGGGCTTCACGCTCCGGGGTTTGACAGTAGTGGCGGAAACCGGAGAAAAGCCTTCGGCGGAAACGTTCACTTCAATACTCTGTCCCCCTTCTATCTTTTCCGTAGTATAGAATGCGCCTTTCGGGAAAAGCGGTGCGGATACTTCACCCCTGGAAAGAGAGATTTCCTTTCCCCCGACTTTAAGGGAAACATTCGCCTCGGAAGAAAGGCTACGGCTTTCTCCGTAACCGAACTTCGGAGCCGTTGCGATGACGTTTATGGCGGTTGTGTCACTGAGGCCCTGGACGCATTCGACGTAGATGAGACTTTCGGTGCTGTCTCCCGGATCCATTATCCTCTGGCAGGATGCGAGAGCCCCCAGACTCACAAGAGACAGTGACAACAATATGTTACTTTTTTTCATGACAGGTCCTGTTAGAATTTCAACGTATAACTTACGGTCGGAATGATGGGGACAATGCCGGTGCCGACGAAAGAGGTCCCGTAATAGGTCTTTTTCCGGATCTCGACACTGTTTTCGGACGTTCCCACAAGAGGATTCAATCGGCAGTAGGCATTGTAGATGCTCACGTTCCATATTCCCTCATTGCCCCTCTTCGTGACATGTCGGAAATTAGCCCCTATGTCAAGACGATGATAGGGCGCCGTCTTCATGTTGTAGGGGCCGACAAATACCCTGTAGTCACCGGAAGGATTCACTTTCTCATCGGGATTGTCCAGGACGAAGTCACGCTTGATTTCCTGCGTGGGGATAGTGATCCTGCCTCCCGAATGGAACAGCCACCCGGCATACAGATCTATCTTCCTGGAAGGACGGTAAGTGAAAGTGAGGTTCAACTTGTGACGGTTGTCGTTACGGTCAGGATACCACCCGAGGGCAAGGTCTTCGAAACGTCTTTTGCTCCATGAAAGGGTATATCCGGCCGAAGCTTCCATCTTTCCCCTGGTGTAGGAAACAGACGTTTCCACTCCGTAGGATTTACCTTCACCGACGCTGAAAGTCCTTTCCCAACTGTCAACCGGAGGATAGAGGGTAGTCTTTCCGGCATACTCCATAAGGTGGTCCATGGTCTTGTACCACCCTTCGATATCCACATGGAACCCTCCCGGAAGGTCAGTATATATTCCTCCCGCTATCTGGGATGAATGCATCGGAGCCACTGCGGGAGTCGACGGCATCCAAAGCGAAGTCGGCAGTTCCGCATAGAAGGTTGTGACCTGATGAACGAACTGGTTCATATGCGTATACGACATCTTCACCGATCCGAAATCCGAGAACTGGTATTTGAGGGCCAACCGGGGTTCAGCCCTATGGTACGCCTTTCCTCCTGTGGCATAGAGAGTGTAACGGAGACCGGCGTTGACCCGAAGACGTTTGCTGATGGTCATCTCGTCTTCGGCGTACAGGGACAGTTCATGAGACCTGTACTTGTACAGATAGCCGTCCGTCACTGTAGTATCCCTCTCACCTGTGGCATAGTAGGATGTGACGGTGGATCGCTCGGGTCTGAAGTTATGGAACTGGTAGGATGCCCCGCTTCGGAGGTGATGCGCTCCCGAAGGGAATATGTCGAAATCGGCCTTCAGCGCATAATCCCTTATGCGGGAATAGTTCGATGTGGAATAGACACCTCTGACTTCTTCGGTAGTGGTCTTCTTCGGATCGTCAATATAGATATACTTGTCGCGCTGATAGTCTTCGTATCCGTAGTGTACAAGTCCCATGGTCCCGGAATGGTAGGCGGTGAGTTTCATGGAAAGATTATCCGAGAATGTCTTCTTCCATGCAAGACTTGAGACAAGGTTTCCCCATCTGAGTTTGCCGTCCATCTTTGAAGAAGAATAATGTTCGAGGGAATAAGTTCCGTTCCATCTGTCACGGATATCGTCGTCGAATGAATCGGTCATGAACTTCAGGATATCCTTCCCGTCATACAGATTGAACGAAAGGACGCTTTCCTCGCTGAACTTGTGTGTGATGTTGAAATTCACATCATAAAGAGCGTACCTTCCTTTGTATTTCTCACCATCCTCGGAGACGATGAAATGCAGCACGGGCCAGCTTATGGTATCGAGCCAACTGTGGCGAAGGGCGATATTGAACGAAGTCTTCCCTTTGAATATCGGGCCCCCGTACTGGGCCTGGGCGTTGATCAGACCTATCGAGAAAGATCCCGAGTAACGGTCGAAGTTCCCGCTCTTCGTCGCCATGTCGACAACGGAAGAGGTCCTTCCCCCGAACCTTGCCGGGAAGCCGCTCTTGTAGAAGTCAAGGCTCTCGACCGCATCCGTATTGAATGCCGAATAAAGGCCCAGAAGATGGCTGACCTGATACACCGGCACTCCGTCAAGAAGGAAAAGATTGTCGCTTCCGTCACCTCCGTGGACATAGAGGCTGGACATGAGTTCAGTTCCGGCGGATACTCCGGGAAGAAGCTGGAGAGTCTTGATCACATCAGGCGAACTGAGGAATGAGAAACCCCTGTTGAAGGCCTTGTTGTCAATCCTGGTGAGACCGGTCTGAGTCGTATTGAGATCACGGTCTATGTAGGATGTTATCCTTGAAGCCGAAAGGGTGTCAAGAAGGGAGTCGGGATCAAGATTCGCATAGGAATGTTCAATCGACGGTTTGAAAGCCCTGACGGCAATGTATTTGCGCTTGACGTCCCACTCCATTCCCGTACCTTTGAAAAGGTCACGGAGAGCGTCGGACAGTTTGACGGAAGAATCCTTTTTCCCCTCTCCCCTATAAGGTATGTCCATGTTTATGGACGAATCGTACACGAAATTGACGCCGTACTCCCTCTCGATCCACGACATCCGTTCCTTCACAGTCTGCTGTGAAGCGGAATTCTGGGCCGATGCCGAAGGAAGGAGAGAACTTCCCGAAAGCAAGAGGAAGGCGGCGGCTAAAATGAACAGTTTCAACTTGTAATTCATCAGTGAATTGCCTTTTTCCAAAATCTGATTGTCAAATAACATCATCATTCCTTGAAAGGATCGGCGGTAACCGCAATCTCAATCTGAAGCGCCGACCCTATGGAAGATACGATCGCATCAGGATCGTCAACCGAGAACGTTCCGGTGAGAAGCTTTTCCGAGGCCGAAGGGTCGCAGTAGAATATCTTCCCGTAATAATCCGACAGTTCCTTGAGCACTGTCCCGAGCGGAACAGCTTCGTATCGGAAATTTCCCGTAAGCCATGCCGTAGGATTGGGAAGTGATTCTTCCACGACTGAAGGAGAAGCGGAACCGGAATGAAGGACGGACTGCGTTCCGGAAGTCAGAATGACTGAGGAAGCGTCTGCGCCCTCGCCGCTGAAGGACACCTTGCCTTCAAGCACATCGACCTTCACTTCCGAAGGAGTTTCCCTTATCTGGAACACCGTTCCGAGAACCTTGACGGTAGCCCTACCGAGCGAGACTGTGAACGGACACGTTTCATCATGGGTGACTTCGAAAAGGGCGGTTCCTTCCAAAGTGGCTCGCCTTTCCCCCTTTCCGGAAGAGAAGCTCAAGGTGGACCCTTCAGAAAGGGTCACCCGACTTCCGTCGGGAAGGGAGGCCACAAGGGCTGAATCTACCGCCTCATACCTTTGTACGGACGGATTTCCCCTGAAAATGAAGATACCCAGAATTACGGCGGCAGCAACCCCGACCGCCGCGAAAAGATAAGTCCTGAAAGATACTCCCGCTCCGCGCATATGCCTTCCGGCGGCTTTCACGGTATCGAAAGCGCCTTCACGGTAATGCTTCAAAACGAAGCCCATTATCCTGTCTGAATTCTCCTGCATGGAATGATGTTTTTCCCTCTAGACGGAGAAAAGAGGGAAAAGTACCACCGGGAATCGGAAAAAAATGAAAAAAAGTTTCGGATGGGGATTCCCGGCTCAGAATCCGAAGAAAAAGTAAAGAATCTCGGAGGCCTTCGACCTCAAGGTTTCCAAAGCCCTTGAAATCTGGTTCCGGACGGTATTTTCGGAGATTCCCAACCGAAGGGCGATCTCCTCGTATTTGAGTCCGTCACGTTTACTCATAAGGAGTATCTTCCGGCGCTTTGCCGGAAGGGAATCCACCGCCGTCCAAAGGAGGGCCTCACGTTCGGAACGTGCCTGAGCCTCCTCGTCGGAGATTTCAGAAACGTCATCCATCGGAACCACATCGATCCGTCCCTTGGAGCGGAGACGGTCAATGCAGCGGTTGCGGACCGTCGTATAAAGATAAGATTTCCCGTTCGAGACCACCGTTCCGTTTTGCCAGACGGAAGTGAGGCATTCCTGCACGACGTCTTCAGATTCGTCGACGTCTCCCATGTAATGGAGGGCATACAAACAAAGCGGTCTATAGTACCGCTTGTAGATATCACTGATTTGGGATGGCGTCACTTCTGAAAGAATTATACCTTCTCGCGGGCAAATTCCGTGCCCCTAATCAATCCTCTCCGTCCTCTTCCCCGTCCGAAGCACGGCGCTTGTCCTTTTTGGAAGGGGCGCCCGCCACGACAAGGACTATTTCCCCCTTGGGTTCATTGGCTCCGTAGAAGGCGGCCAATTCCGAAAGGGTTCCCCTGCGATGCTCTTCGTGGACTTTGGAAATTTCCCTGGCGACACTGCACTCCCTATCCCCTCCGAAAAACTCCGCCATCTGTGAAAGGGTCTTCGCGAGACGGTAGGGAGACTCGTAGAAGACCATGGTCCTGGTTTCGGTGGCCAAGGTCTTGAGGAGGGTCTGCCTTCCTTTTTTGACCGGCAGGAATCCTTCGAAGCAGAACCGGTCACAAGGAAGACCGGAAGAAACTATAGCGGGGATGCATGCCGTAGGACCGGGAAGGGTCTGAACGGTAATCCCCTCTTCGGCGCATGTCCTTGCCAGAAGAAAGCCGGGGTCAGAAATTCCGGGAGTTCCGGCATCGCTTATGAGGGCGACCGTCTCGCCCGCCAGGATCCTGTCCTTTATGATCGAAGCGGTCTTGTGTTCGTTGAACTTGTGATGGGACTGGAGACGTCCGTGGATATCGTAGTGTTTCAGAAGGACTGAACTTGTCCTTGTGTCCTCCGCCAGAATGAGGTCGGCTTCCTTGAGGACACGGATAGCCCTCAAGGTCATGTCTTCCAGATTTCCGACAGGAGTCGGAACTATATAAAGGATTCCACTCATGAACGGATCTTCCTTCTTACGGCCATCATGAACCTGTACACGTCCTCACTGTCCATCTTCCACTCGGGGAATGTCGAGTCGATAAGGGATACCACCTCATCGAGGGAGCCCATGTTGTTTATCTTCTCGATGATGTCGTCGTACAGTTTGAAATCCTTGCGGAAAAGACGGTTCACGAACAGTATCCTGTCGTTCATCGAGATGGCGCTACGGACATTCCTTACTTCCGGTCCCGGCATATCCTTTCTCCATGCGGAGTCCACATACAGGGCATCCATCACGGCTTCCTGAGGTATGGCTGCGTCATTGATGCTCTTGGGCTCCTTCTTGGGCCTTCCCCTCTTGACGGGTGCGACAGGTTCAATGACGTCTCCGAAAAGATCCATAAGCGTATCGGGTTCCTCCTCGGGGACGGGCTCGGCTTCGGGTTCAACCGGAGCGGGCTCTTCGGGAAGGTCTTCGGAAACGCTCTCCTCCTCCGAAGGAAGGTCTTCCTCATTAAGCGGAGCATCCTCTTCTTCAGCGATTTCTTCTTCGATGATTTCTTCGGCGGGGGCTACGGGTTCGGATTCAGTTACGCTTTCCTTGGCGGGAGAGGTTTCCTCCTTCTCTGAAGGAATATCTTCCGAAGGAACGGGAGCGGCATCCCCCTCGTAAGGGGCGTCATCTTCGGGAAGGTCGAAAGGAAGATCATCGATATCCTCGGGGAGATCCTCCATCGGGATTTCTTCGCGGACAGGTTCCTCCTCGGGAAGGTCAATGACCTCTTCGATACTCTCGGGTTCTTCGGCGGGAACGGCTTTCTCTACGGGTTCCGCATCCTCGGTCACGGGAGCGGGTTCCACCTCAGAAGGCATGTCCTCATCGGAAGAATCAGGTACGGAAAGTTCTACAGGAGACTCCTCCGGAACTTCTTCCCCGGGAAGATCGATTTCAACGGGAGCGGATTCCGTCTCGGAGAGAACGGGTTCCTCTGTCACTTCCTCAGTCTCCTCCTCTTCGGCGACAGGTTCTTTCTCCGGCAAAACCGCCTCCACAACCGTAGCCTCGGCCGCAGAAACGATATCATCACCGAAATCGAGATCTATCGGATCCAATGACTCTTCATCCACCGGAGCGGATACGCCTTTGAGTGAAGCGACTTCCGCTTCGAGGACTTCCACTCTTTTGAGAAGCTGATTTACCAGGACAACGATGTCCTCCGAAAAAACTTTCCCGCTGCTTTCCATAACGCTGCAATAATTCCTATATTTGTATGCCCCGAAGGGGGCACTCCGATGAGCACATAATGTACAAAAGTAGCACAATGTTTTCAGAAAACACAAAAAAATCGGGCTGCATAGAGGTTATTTGCGGTTCGATGTTCTCCGGAAAGACCGAGGAACTTATACGCCGCCTCAAAAGGGCCCAATTCGCAAAGCAGAAGATCGAAATATTCAAGCCCACGGTGGACAAGAGATACTCAGACCTCGATGTGGTGTCCCATGACCTGCACAGCATCCCCTGCACTCCGATAAAGGATCCCAAGAGAATGCTGAAAGTCGCCGATGACGTCCAGGTCGTCGGAATCGATGAAGCCCAGTTCTTCGGTGAAGAGGTCATTGAAGTCGCGCAGGAACTGGCCAACCGCGGAATAAGGGTCATCGCAGCAGGACTTGATACCGACTACCTCGGAAAGCCCTTCGGCCCCATGCCCGGACTGATGGCCATCGCGGAAGACGTCCAGAAGGTCCACGCCATATGCGTCAGGTGCGGAAACCTCGCCAACCACTCACACCGCCTTTCGGCCAGCAAGAAGCTTGTGGTTCTGGGCGAGAAGGATGTTTACGAGCCGCTCTGCCGCCAATGCTACAACGAAGCCATGGCAAAGGAGAAGGAAGCCGAATAAGGTTCCTTATATAATATATTAAGGGGAGGTGAACAGAAAAGTCATCTCCCCTTTTTCGTTTCCCCATAAAGGAAGGTCCTATCGTCTCGGATGATGATCCATCACCGCCTTCTGCCAGGTGGAGGACTCGATATGGGTATAAATCTCAGTTGTGAGGATGCTCTCATGCCCGAGCATCTCCTGGACGACACGGAGGTCAGCACCGTTCTCGATAAGGTGGGTGGCGAAAGAATGGCGGAACGTATGCGGGGAAATCTCCTTGTGGATACCTGCGAGCATGGCCTGGGTCTTCACCATGTTGAATACGGATATGCGGCTCAAGGGTTTCCCGTACTTGTTCAGGAAAAGGACATCGTCATATCCTTCCTGAGGAGTGATCCTTTCCGAAAGGTATGCGTTCACGGCCGAGGTGGCGATTTCTCCGATAGGGACTATCCTCTGCTTGTTTCCCTTTCCTATGACACGTACGAAGCCCTCACCGAGGAAAAGGTCCGATATCTTGAGGGTGGTGACTTCACCGACCCTGAGTCCGCAACCGTAGAGGACCTCCAATATCGCCCGGTCACGGAGTCCGGACCAGGTGGAAGTGTTGACGGAGTCAAGCACCGCCTCCACTTCCTCAACCGACAGGACCTCGGGAAGATATCTTCCTATCTTGGGGGTTTCTATACCGTCGCAGGGGTTGTCTTTCCGGAGGTTCTCCATGACGAGATATCCGAAAAGGGAACGGAGGGAACTGAGGAGTCTCGCCTGTGACCTTTTGGATATCTCCCTCGATGAAAGATAGGAGATTATCCCCTCCTGGGTGACAGAGAGGGGGTCATTCCCCCTCGACAGGAAATCTTCCACATCACTGCAGTAGGATGACACCGTGTTGCGTGACATCCCCTTCTCCAGGCTGAGGAAATATTTGTAGTCATCCAGAAGGGCCATCTGTTTTCCTTTCTTTTAGAGAGTCCTGTACTTCTTTCCGTAGTCGAGCTGCTGTCCAAGGAAGCTGTCGACATATTCAAGACGGTAGTCGACAACCTTTCCGTTCTCAACTACAGGGACGATGTCCGGGTTCAGGAATCCGCCGTAGGGCTTGAGGTTGAGGGCTGCGTAACGCTCCCTGACTTCCTTGTGGAGTTCAGGATCGATATTGACGGCGTATTTCTCCACAAGAGCCTTGCCGGCTGCGTAATCGCCTTCGGACTTGATCCTCTGGATTTCGGCGAGAAGATCGGCGAAAAGTCCACGGAGAGCCACATAGTCATTGACCACGAAATAGGTCTTTCCGTCACGTACCTTCTTCTCGATCACATTCGCTTCACGGCCTTTTTCGTAGCACCACTCGGCGATGAGCTTACGGTTCTGCATGTGGGCCTCGGTATTGGGACGGCCGAGTTCGACCCTTGTGAACTGGACGAAAAGACCGTTCCTTATATAATTGTCGTATGCGGGCTTGTAAGCCTCGGGATCCGGAATGATTCCGAGCTCGACCATCTTGGGATCGGCCACATAGTAGAGTCCGAACAGGTCTGCCCTGGCTTCCTCCAAAGTGGACTGGAATTCTCCTAGTGCGGAAGATGACACGCCGGGGAGAAGCTGACCGGAAGCGTGTCCGAGACATTCGTGAAGGTCGGTATGTACCTCATCGTCATAATTTCCCCACTTGCGGTAGGAATCTATCTCCTCCTGTGAATACGCGAACTCGGTGAGGGTACTGTTCGGCTGTTCCTGGGCGGCATAATCATAGGCGTGGGTCACATTCGCGATGGTGACGGACTTCGAGCCGTGGTCTTTCCTTATCCAGTCGGCATTGGGAAGGTTGATTCCGATGGGGGTGGAAGGATATGTGGCACCTGCGAGGGCGACAGCGTTGACCACCTTTGCGGAAATTCCCTTGACGTTCTTTTTCTTGAACCTCGGGTCAACGGGAGAATTGTCCTCGAACCACTGGGCATTGGCGCTAAGGATCTCTGTTCTCGCGGAAGCCGCCGAGTCCTTGATGTTCACGTAGCCTTCCCATGTGGCCTTGCGACCGAGAGGATCGTCGTAGTCCTCGATGAAGCCGTTGATGTAGTCAACCTGCCCCAACGTGTCCTTCACCCACTCGATGTTGTACTCATCCCACTTGCGGAGATCTCCGGTCCTGTAGTAGTCGATGAGTATTCCGAGGGCCTTCTTCTGGGAAGCGTTCTCGGCGACGGCCGAAGCCTTCTCGAGTTCAGCGCAAATCTTCTCGATTGCGGGACCGTATATTCCTCCGATCTTCCAAGGCTTTTCGACAATCTTTCCGTTCTCCTTCACGACCTTGGAATTGAGGCCGTAGGAAATCGGGGTGGGATCCTTGGGATCCATCATCTTCTTGTAGAAAGCGTCGACTTCTGCCCTTGTGACCCCTTCATAGAAGTTCACACCCGAAAGGGCGACGATGTCTCCCGTAGAGGAAGTGGACCTCCTCTGCTGGAAGGCGTCGGGATCGAACACGAAGTCAAGCAGCTGCTCGTCCTTGTCGCCTACGGCTTCCATAAGGGATGCGAAATATTCCTTGGTGCAACCGGGAATGAACTTGTCTTCGGCATAGTGGTGGTGGACACCGTTGCTGAAGAAAACCCTCTTCGCATAGAGTTCGAAAGCGTCCCACTGTTCACCGGACCTTTCTCCGGAATAGGACTCGAATATGTCTTCCAGGACATGACGGAGGGGAAGATTCCACTTGCAATACTGGTCCCATGTGATGTCCCTTCCCCACTTGGCGGCTTCCGCCAGATGGTATGCGTACTCCTTCTGCTGGAGGGAAAGGTTGTCCCACCCGGGAACCTGATACCTTATGATATTAAGGTCGGCGAACTGGTCGACCAGATACTTGAACGGAGCGGGCTCTTCAACTTGTTTTCCGCCGCAAGAGGATAGGGCTGCCACTGAGGCCGCAGTCAACAACATCTTGAAAATCTTTTTCATATTTACACAAACTAAAAGGCGGAAATGCACTTTCTTCCGCCCAAAGTGCAAATATACAAAAGAATTCATACCTTTGTACGGATATGGGGATACCGTTCCCCGCATCAAAAAGCTTATGAACAAGACGATGAAGAACATATACGGAACGCTTCTGATGGCAATTCTCACCATCGGAACGCTTCTATGCGCCGCTTCCTGCGGGAAGCATGGAAAACCAAGCGAGAACCGGAAAGTGATGATAATGATGTCCCTGGGATACAACTCCATCAGCGGCTATCTCCAGGATGACATAAAGGACCTGCAGGCCGGATACGTACCCGGCAATGGATCCAGTGCCGACATCCTGCTTCTTTACAGCAAGCAGACCAAGAAATACAAAGACTATTCGACTCCGTCCGAATCAGCCCTCATCCGCATCTACAAGAACAAGAAGAATGTCGTTGTGATGGATACCCTCAAGACATATCCGTCCACCAAGATATCGACTTCTCCGGAAACCATGCATGAAGTCCTCTCCTACATCCAACAGGAGTTCAAAGCGAGGAGTTACGGCATAGTCTATTCCTCACACGGGACAGGTTGGCTTCCCGCCGGCTACTATGCCAATCCTTCGAAATACGAATCCAAGTCAATTTCCCCGTCATCGGCCGGTGACAGAACAGGAAGACTTCCCGCCGGCGCCGTCCCCTATGTCGAAATTCCCCAGGCCCCCTCACTTCCCGCCGTCAAGACCTTCGGTCAGGAAGTCGTGAGCACCGGAAGCGGTGACATTTCATACGAGACTGAGATAGAGGATTTCGCGGCGGCGATCCCGATGCACCTTGACTACCTCCTTGTCGACGCATGCCTTATGGGAGGAATAGAAGTGGCCTATGCCCTCAAGGATGTAACCGATGTGATAGGATTCTCCCAAACGGAGATCCTGGCTGAAGGTTTCGACTACAGGACTATCACCAAACACCTTCTCCAAGGAAAGGATCCCGATCCGGTAAGCGTCTGCAAAGACTATTTCGATTACTACAACAACATGTCCACCTCTTCCGAGAGGTCGGCCACCATCTCGATCGTGGACTGCGGCAAATTGGACGCCCTTGCTTCGGTGGCGAAGAATCTGTTCGAGAAATACCGCTCTGAGATCGCATCGGTAAACCCGAGCAAAGTCCAGGGATATTTCCGCAACGGAAGGCATTGGTTCTACGACCTCGAGGATATACTCATCCAGTCCGGAGCTTCGGAATCCGACATAAAAGCGCTTTCCGACGCCATCAGCGCCTCCATTCTCTACAAGGGAGCGACTCCGTCATTCCTCGACGCATTCGACATAACGCACTTCTCGGGGTATTCGATGTATCTTCCCTGCAACGGGTCCGAGTATCTGGACAACTTCTACAGGACCCTTTCCTGGAACAAGGCCACCGCTCTCGTTCCCGCGAAATAAGGGTCTGAACCCGCGAATAAGGCTCATTTCGGCAAAATGTCACACCGCAAAGTGTTGACAATAACAATTTTTTGTTATCTTTGCGCCCGCAATTCACAAAGCGTAGGCTTTTGGTGCAATGGGGTCTGCCCAGCGGCAGACTGAGTAACACGTTTTAAATTATCATTCAAATGAAACATTTCGCATTGAACGGCCAGATCCGTGAGATCGGCAACAAGGCTGTCGTCAAGGCTTTCCGCAAGCAGGGTCTCGTCCCTTGCAACCTCTATGGACAGGGTCTTGAGAACGTATTCTTCACAATTTCCGAGAAAGAGCTCAAAGGTGTAACCCACACTCCCGCTTCTTTCATCGTCGACCTCACCCTCAGCGACGGAAAGACCTATACATGCATTCTCCACGAGCTGCAGTATCATCCCGTAAAGGACAACTGCCTCCACGTTGACTTCCTCAAGGTTTCCGAGGACAAGCCCATCAGCATCAACGTTCCTCTCAACATCACAGGACACGCTGTTGGTGTACAGGCCGGTGGTAAGTTCTCACAGTTCGTCCGTAACCTCAAGGTCTGCGGTCTTATGAAGGACCTCCCCGATCAGCTTGACATCGACATCACCGACCTCCAGATCGGAAAGACCATCGTCGCCGGTGACCTCAAGTATGACAACATCGCCATCCTGAATCCGAAGTCAACCATCATCTGCACTGTCAAGGCTACCCGCCAGTCAGCTCAGGCTGCAGCACAGTAGTAGAGTATTTGAAACATGTGCTTCTTTTTCCGAAAAAGAAGACCCGCAGTTGAATCTGATCCCACGATGAACTTCCTCATAGCAGGTTTGGGCAACATAGGCGCCGAATACGCCGGGACCAGGCACAACATGGGATTTATGGTATTGGATGCCTGGGCTCAGGCATCCAATGCTGTTTTCACGGTCCAGCGTTACGGGTCCATCGCCGAAATTTCATTCAAGGGGAGGAAATTCATCCTCCTCAAGCCCTCCACGTACATGAACCTCAGCGGAAACGCTGTCCGGTACTGGATGCAGAAACTCAACATCCCCACGGAGAACCTCCTTGTCATCTGCGATGACCTGAATCTTCCCTTCGGGACCCTCCGCATGCGCAAGAAAGGAAGCGACGGAGGGCACAACGGACTGAAAAATATCGAGCAGTGCATAGGGACTTCAGAGTACACCCGCATCAGAATAGGCATCGGAAACGACTTCAATACCGGTCAACAGATAGATTTCGTGTTAGGTCCTCTGAATGAGGAACAAAAGTCGAAAATGCCCGACATATGCGACAAATGCATCGAAGGAGTAAAGGCATTTGCGACCATTGGAGCGGAAAGAGCAATGAATTTCGTAAATAGTAAGGCCGAAAAGCACTGAATATCAGCCCCGACAAGCGACTTTTCAAGATTTTGTTTGTTTTTTTGGTTAAAAAGGCATACCTTGCGAACAGTTTTGATAATTAATGTTTAAAAACGTTTAAAACACCAAAATCATGAAAGAACTTGTTGAGAAAATCAAGGCCGAGTACGCAGATTTCATCGCAAATGCTGAGGCACAGGTCGAGAAGGGTAACAAGGCCGCCGGAGGACGTGCACGCAAGATTTCCCTCGAACTCGGAAAAGACCTCCTCAAATTCAGGCAGGAGTCAGTCAAGGCCGCAAAGTAATTGAACTTTTTCAGCGATCTCGGGGACAGTTTCCTTTTGGAAGCTGTCCTTTGTGTTTTTGTGCGGATCAGGACCTGCGCCATTGCGCGAAATGCCGGCGCGATGAAGGATACAGGGGATCATTTTCATGGAGGTATGCCTCCCTTTCGAAACTTATCCCCCTATAAGCCGAAGAAGGTTTACGCATCAGACGTACAATCCACTCGAAGAAATACAGGAAATAAAAACCGACATAGCCCAGTTCCATCATCTGGAGGGTGTGGACGGCCTCGTGACGGAGCATGACGGTCCTCCTGTATGAGGGAAGACGCTCCCACAGATCCTCGCGGACGAAAACCACCCCGAAGAGATTCATCGCAATGAATCCGGGGAAAGGGAGGTATCTGTTTTTTATGACTT
>ODAI011017683.1_pt1 | contig 21647 bp, 19 predicted proteins | sample 1539321 | NCBI WGS metagenome assembly ODAI01 (sample SAMN02144231, study PRJEB22623) | gut metagenome | biome: sheep rumen | host: Ovis aries | place: New Zealand | reverse complement strand
CGAGCGCCCACACATGAGCATAGAGAGTTTTTTTGCGCAGAATGCGCAAAAAAGATCGGGATGCGAATGTGTGGAGCATTGCGGGAGCGCCAGAGCGCGGAGCAATGCGTGCTTTAATCATAAATGTTTGCGGGCACTCGCCCATGGCCACAAGTATGAAAAGCGGCTTTTCATGTCTCTATGATGTGGGCGGGCATGTGGAAGTGAAGGGAGGGATATGCTATGCTTATCAAGATAGACTTTAGCAGCGATGAAGCGATTTACCAGCAGCTTTGTAATCAGATCATCCTCGGAATTGCGACCGCGAACCTCGAGGAAGGAGACGCTCTTCCCTCTGTCCGTCAGATGGCGGATGAAATAGGCATCAATATGCATACCGTCAATAAGGCCTACACGATCCTCAAACAGGAGGGGTTCGTAAAAGTCGACCGCAGGCGGGGTGCCATTATCTCTGTTGACGTAGATGTTCTCAGGGCAAGAGCACAGCTGGAGAAGGATCTGAGAAGGCTTCTGGCACAGGCCAGATGCAGAAATATGACCAGGCAGGAACTTCACCGGATGGTAGACAGCATTTATGATGACTACGGGTGCACGGAGTAGGGCTGATGCCGGTAAGGATATAAAACGTACACTGCTCTTTTCCAAAGAGCATTTATACAGGGAAGATACTTTTTTATGAAGGACAAATTTACGAAAAATGCCCGCGCGGCATTGAACGGGGCAAAAAACGCATCCAAAAAAGCAAAGCAGAATTATATCGGTACAGAGCACCTGATCCTGGGACTGGCTCAGGAGCCCGACGGTGTCGCCTCCAGGATTCTCGCAGAGAACGGAGTGACAGCTGCGCATCTCGAAGAAATGATCACACAGCTGAACATTCATCCCGGGAGCCTGGCCCTGCTGGATCACGAGGGCTATTCTCCCCGCTGCCAGAAGGTGCTGAATATTGCGCACGCCCAGGCAAAGAAATATCGTTCCGACCAGACCGGTACCGAGCATATTCTGCTCGCCATTATTCTGGAAAAGGAAAATGTCGCAGTCAAGATCCTGGAGGCCGTGGGAGCCAACACGAGCAAGATCTATTTCGAGCTTCTCGCCGCCATGGGTGAGGATCCCACTGCCCACCGCGAGGATCTGCAGCCCGACGGAGACAAAAACGAACAGAAAGGAATTCTGGATCAGTTCAGCCGGGATCTCACCCGCCTTGCCTATGAGGGAAAGCTTGATCCGGTCATCGGGCGGGAGGATGAGATCCGCCGTGTTGTCCAGATTCTCAGCAGACGGACCAAAAACAATCCCTGCCTGATCGGTGAACCCGGAGTCGGTAAGACTGCTGTGGTGGAAGGTCTGGCGCGCCGTATTGTTTCGGGAGATGTCCCCTCGTCGGTGGCCAACAAGAGACTGCTCACACTGGACCTGTCCGGCATGGTCGCGGGCACCAAATACAGAGGTGAATTCGAGGAGAGAATCAAGCGGGTCATCGAGGAAGTGACCGCCGACAGCAATATCATCCTCTTTGTGGACGAGCTCCATACCCTGATCGGAGCCGGCGGGGCAGAAGGGGCCCTGGACGCCTCCAATATACTCAAGCCGTCCCTGTCCAGGGGCGAGATTCAGATGATCGGTGCCACAACCATCAACGAGTACCGCAAGCACATAGAAAAAGACGCGGCCCTGGAGCGAAGATTCCAGCCTGTTCAGATCGAGGAGCCCACACCGGAGCAGACAATTGAGATCCTTAAGGGCATTGTCCATATTTATGAGGACCACCACAATGTCAAAGTGGAGGATGAGGCTCTCAAAATGGCGGTGGACCTCTCTGTCCGTTATATCAATGACCGCAACCTGCCTGACAAGGCAATCGATGTGATCGATGAAGCCTGTGCCGCAGTCCGTCTGGGAGCCGGTTCCAGAGGAGAGGACAAGGTATCCGCTCTGGAGGAGAAGATCCGGGAGATGGATGAACAGCTGGCCAGGGCCTTCATGCAGGGAAATCTGGGAGAGGCAAAAGCACTCCGCAGAGAACAGGATATCCTGGTCAAAAAGCTGGAGACCCTGAGACAGAGAAAAGACCGGGGCAGGGAAGCACGCAGACTGTCTGTCGGCCCCGAAGATATAGCTTCCGTGGTCTCTATCTGGGCCAAAGTTCCGGTCAACAGACTGACGGAAAGGGAGAGTGCCCGGCTTCTGCGCCTTGAAAAAGAACTTCACAAGCGCGTGATCGGACAGGAAGATGCGGTCCGCGCCGTTTCGCAGGCCATCCGCCGGGGACGTGTGGGTCTTCAGAGCCCCAACAGACCGATTGGATCCTTCCTGTTCCTGGGTCCCACCGGCGTGGGTAAGACCGAGCTGTCCAAGGCCCTGGCCGAGGTCATGTTCGGGTCCGAAAAGGATCTGATCCGCATAGACATGTCGGAGTACATGGAGCAATATGCTGTTTCCAAAATCATAGGCTCGGCTCCCGGCTACGTGGGCTATGAAGAGGGAGGCCAGCTCTCCGAGAAGGTGCGCCGCCACCCTTATTCCGTAGTTCTTTTTGACGAGATCGAAAAGGCCCATCCGGATGTATTTAATATACTTCTGCAGATTCTGGATGAAGGACATATCACGGATTCCCAGGGTCACAGGGTCAATTTCAAGAACACTGTCATCATTATGACTTCCAACGTGGGCGCCCAGCGCATCATCGCTCCCAAGACACTGGGATTTGCTGACAGACCCACTGCGGAGCAGGACTACGACCGCATGCAGAAAGGGGTCATGGAAGAGGTGAAGAAAATCTTCCGGCCCGAGTTCATCAACAGAATAGATGAGATCCGCGTTTTCCATGCTCTGTCAAAGGAAGAGATGGGCGAGATCACCATGCTGCTGGCTTCAGACCTGATCAAAAGAGCGAAGACACAGCTGGGAATCAACCTAAAAATCACAGCCGCCCTCAGAAATCACATCGTCGAAAAATACTCCGACGCCAAGATGGGCGCCCGCCCGCTCAAGCGCGCGATCCAGTCTGTGATCGAGGATCCGCTGGCTGAAAAGATTCTTGCCGAGGAGTGCCCGGCCGGTTCCACGGTGACGGCAGGATTCAGGGGCGGGGAAGTGGTTTTCACAGTCTCCAACAAGCCCGGGCTTCAGGAGGAAGAGGCCGGCTCACCGGCTGATGAGACTGAGCAGAAGGTCCGGGAGGGACAGACACTGATCATCAAAAATGTGATGGTCCCCGTTGTGAAATCCTGATCGTTTCTATGAGAAAACCATCCGCGTCTTTGAAAACCATATGCGTTTTTCTGTAAGGATGACGCTGAACAGGATTATAAAGAGGACGATCACTTCATATATCTGCACGGTTTTCGGATTGTCCGGAAAACCGCGCCTGCTTGGATAATATGGCAAAAAAAATCAAAACATTGTTTTACTGCAGCAGCTGCGGACATGAGTCTTCCAAATGGGTTGGACAGTGCCCGGCCTGCCGGGAATGGAATACCATGGTGGAGGCCCCCCTTCCGGCCAGATCAGGATCTTCCCCTTATGCGGGACATTCCGGGACCGGTCCTGTCTCCAGGAGAAAGCCGGTTCCCTTATCTGCTGTAGACGAGGCTTCCGAGGAGAGGTTTTCGACAGGCTTTACAGAGCTGGACAGGGTCCTGGGGGGCGGTATCGTCGCGGGATCCATGACCCTTCTGGGCGGCGATCCCGGTATAGGAAAATCAACCATCCTGCTGCAGGCAGCCCGCAATATTGCTGCCTCAGGACTGGACGTAGTCTATATTTCCGGCGAGGAATCGCTCCGTCAGATCAAGATGCGGGGAAAGAGAATCGGAGCGATCTCCGACAGGCTCCGCTTTCTGTGTGAGACGGATCTGGATGCCGTCACTGACATTCTGAGAGAAGAAAAGCCCCGGCTGGCCATTATCGACTCCATCCAGACTATGTACAGTGCCCAGGTTCAGGCCTCCCCCGGCAGCATTGCCCAGATCCGCGAGGCGACCGGAATCCTTCTCAGGCTTGCAAAAGAAGAGAATATTTCCTTTTTTCTGGTCGGACACGTCACAAAGGAAGGCAATGTAGCCGGCCCCCGTGTTCTGGAACATATGGTGGACGCCGTCCTCTATTTTGAAGGCGACAGGTACGCTTCCTACAGAGTCCTGCGGAGCGTGAAAAACCGCTTTGGTTCCACGAATGAGATCGGGATTTTCGAGATGAGAGGAGACGGCCTGGCGGAGGTCATGAACCCATCGGAATTTCTCTTAAACGGAAGGCCTCATGACGCCTCGGGCAGCATTGTCACCTGTTCCATGGAGGGGACCAGACCCCTGCTCCTGGAGGTGCAGGCCCTGGTGTCGCATGTCAGCTACGGCTATCCCAGACGCCAGTCGACCGGCACGGACATCAACAGGATCAGCCTGCTGCTCGCGGTCATGGAGAAAAGGCTGGGCATCCGCACGTCCGAATATGACGCCTATATCAATCTGGCGGGAGGAATCCGGCAGACTGAGCCGGCCCTTGATCTGGGAATTGTGATGGCAGTCCTTTCCAGTTTCAGAAATGTCCCTGTGGACGACCATATGATCGTCTTCGGGGAAGTGGGTCTGAGCGGAGAGGTGCGCGCGGTCCCCATGGCCCAGCTGAGGGTCCAGGAGGCGGCCAAAATGGGCTTTACCGCCTGCGTGCTTCCCCGAAGCAATCTGCGCAGGCTCGAAGCCCCCGAGGGAATGCGGCTTCTGCCGGTCAGCTCCCTGGCAGAACTCGTGGATTATCTTTAGACCGGCTTATGTGAGAACCCTTCCGGATCTGTCAAGGGGATCCGTCAAGGGCCGCAGCAGCCCGTTTCTTACATCAGACAGCTTGCTCAAATGATTGGATTACGCAAGCCGAAAAGGAGGAAAATGGCACTGAATCCACTGCAGATATTAAAAATCAAAAGTATCCTGAATGATTTCAGGACCAGACATCCCGGGTTTGCCCGTTTTATCAAGGCAATTCGGAAAAAAGGCCTTCCTCAGGGATCCGTGCTGGAGGTCAAAATCACGTTTCCTGAAGGAAAGACCATGGAAACCAACATTCGTGTTTCTGAAGAAGACCTGGAACTGCTCAGAACCCTCAGTGATCTGGCCAATTCCTGAAGGCCGCCGGCTTCATTGCGGCAGCCGGTGAAACTGAAAATCAGAAAATACCAAAGCAAATATACCCTGTAATCAAAATTCCGCAGAAAAAACACCCTGTTCCAAACGTATCTACCATACAGTGGAACAGGGTGTTTTCATTTTGCTTAAAGGTCAGACCATTTCGCGGCGGTTCTTATCAGACCGGAAGTTGTTGCGGTCAACATTCCCTTGCGTCCTTCCCGGCCGTTCCTGTTCTTTGCTGAAGAGAACAGAAAGAAGCGGACTTCTAAAAGCGGTCAGGCGGTCATAGGATCACAGGAAAGCGATCAATAGTTTTCCGCGTGGATTTCGAAATAAGCCTGAGGATGATTGCACACAGGACATACATCGGGGGCAGAAGGGCCGACTACGATGTGACCGCAGTTGCCGCACTCCCAGATGCGGTCTCCGTCCTTGGAGAATACAAGGCCGCCCTTGATGTTCTCGATCAGCTTGCGATAGCGGGCTTCATGCTCTTTCTCAATGGCAGCGACCATATCAAACAGATCCGCGATCTCATTGAAGCCTTCTTCGCGCGCTTCTTTTGCGAAGCCGGGATACATCTCGGTCCACTCATCGTGCTCGCCATCGGCAGCGATTTCAAGGTTGTCGACAGTGCTGTGGACGCCTTCAAGGATCTTGTACCAGATCTTAGCGTGTTCCTTCTCGTTTGCGGCAGTCTGAAGGAAAATCTTGGCAATCTGCTCGTAGCCGTCTTTTTTGGCCTTTGAAGCAAAATATGTATATTTGTTTCTGGCCTGGGACTCTCCGGCAAATGCCGCCATCAGATTGTCAAAAGTCTTGGTACCAATCAGATTTTTTCCGAGAGTTGCATAATAATCGGTAGACATATAGGCCTCCTTTACAAGTAGATGAACGTTACGGTAATAACAATCTGCGCATTAAATTTTGCACAACTTATTACCCACTTATCATAGCACAAGTACAATAGGTTAATAAATGCTAACTTTCGAAACCCGGTGAAATGTTTCCTTTTGGAGCATTGTCGCTTTATTCTTCATCGCACAAGACTTCCGAGCGAGTCTTGAATATCGTATTTCCGTTTTTTATAGGAATGTCATAAGGGTCCATACATTGGCTCATACATTGCGATTTCATTTTATAAAAGGACTTTTCCGAATCGGAAAATAGATGTATGATAGATATGATTATTTGGCGCGGGGGGGATTGAAATATATGGATTTTTATAAAGAACTTTATATCAGTTCGCGTGTTCGCGATCCCCGTAAGGCCAAAAAGGATCTGATCCGGGGGAAAGGACATTTTCATACTTATGTTCTGGTACTTGCCAGGGGACCCGAGGGCAGGCCGCAGCTGGAAATCATGCACTGCGCCAATCTGCATCAGCCGTATTACAGGGAGCGTCCTCCTTTTATCGTCGGAATCGCGGAGGGCAGGGCAGACGCTATCGGCATGGTGGAGCATATCACGAATGAAGCCTTCCGCATGACAGGAGACTGGAACGCGGCAGCATATCTTGCCGGACAGGCCGGTATGCTCTGAGCAGGTTTCGAAAATAGGAGAGCTGTTTATGGCACATATTGCGTTGGCGGTATTCCGGATTCTCGGGTTTTTGATTCTAATATTATTACTGATCTTCCTGATTTTTTTTGCGCTTGTCTTTTTTTATCCGATCAGTTATTCGCTCCTGTTTTCAGTCAACGATCCTGAAGGAAGCAGTGAGATTCTTCATCTGGATCCGGAGACAGATATATACGGTGAGGCGAAGATCCGATGGCTTCTGGGAATGGTTCAGGTCGACGCGCTATATGACGGAAAGGGACATGTTCAGATCAAGATCCTGGGAAGCCGGATCATGCACTGGTTATCCGGTTTTTTCAAAAAAGATAAAGGAGAGCCGAAAAAGAAACCCGGGAAGTCGGAGAGTCTTTCTTTTGAAGAAAAAGTAGAAAAGATCCTGCAAAGGATTGAAAAAATATGGAACAGGCTCGAATACTCGATTGATGTGATGTATACAGATTACGGCTGCAGGGCCAGGGAGACGATCATAAGGAGGATCGTGCCTCCTTTCATGACGCTTCTTCCAAGGGAATGGGGGCTGACCGGTGTTGTGGGCCTGGGGGATCCCGCCCGAAGCGCGAAAGTATTTTCGCTGCAGGGATTTCTTTATCCTTACATTGCCGGTCACGTTGCAGTCGGAACAGAGTATGAGCTGTACAGATATGACTTGAAGGGAGCTGCCCGGGGCAGCGTGAGGATCTGCTCTTTCGTTCATGCGAGTATGCGGATTCTCCTGGACCGCGATGTGCGGCATGTACTCAAGATGGTCCTGAGAGGACCGGGTCCTTCGCATATAAAAGGAATGAAGAAAAGAAAAGACAAAATCAACCATAAGGCGGCATAGCGGATCGTTTATGTCTGTAAAATAAAAAGGAAAGGGACTGAGGTTTGGGTATGAAAGAAGGAACAAATGGCAACGGAAGCCTGCAGAAGACCAACGGTATCAAGCAGAACAATTTCACTACTGTGCTTGATTCTCTGATGGAGGGAGCCCAGGGGGTTCTCACATCAAAGACTGTCGTAGGTGAACCGATCACAGTCGGCGACACGATCATCATTCCGCTGTCGGATGTCAGCATCGGTGTAGGCGCAGGCTCAAACGGAACAGAGAGAAGAGACGGCGGCATGGGCGGCTTCTCCGCCAAAATGTCTCCGACAGCCGTTCTGATCATCAAGAACCAGATCACTAAGGTTGTCAATATTAAAGACCAGACAAGCCTGACCCACATCATGGACATGGTCCCTGAAGTGATTGACAAGATCCGTTCCCGCAATACTCCCATGATGTCCAATGAGGAGGCTGTGAACGTGGCTTTTCCCGAAAAAAAGAAAACAGAGTAAGGTGATTCAGGACCTGCCCGGGAATTCCGGGCTATGAGCCGGTTTCCTGCTCTGGTTATGACCTCCTGTTCACAAACATGTATGGGCCGTATCCGCTGACTGTTTAGTGACGTGGATCCGGTGTTACATAAATTCAAGACTCGCGAGCGGGTCTTGCGCAATGAAGAATAGAACTGCCCTGTTTTTTCATGAGAGCGTACTCTCAGAAGAGACAGGGCGGTTTTTTTGATCTGAAACCATTTGTTTTTCGCGCGGAAAATGCAAAAAAATAAATTCCGGACCGTGAGATCCGAAATTTATTTTAAATCACAAATTATTAAATCAAAAAGCGACAGTGTCTTTTTGCAGTGAAGGAGACGAAAATCCGGCATAGGGTCTCCCGCTGAAACAGCTGTCTTATGCACGCTCAACCTTGCCTGAACGCATGCATCTGGTGCAGACATGAATCTTCTTGCTGCCGCCGGCAGTCTTTACAGCAATTCTCTGAACGTTTGCATGCCAGACTTTATTCGATCTTCTATGTGAATGGCTGACCTGATTTCCAAAGAAAGCGCCTCTGCCGCAGATATCGCACTTGGCCATCTTAACACCTCCTAACCCTTTTAAATTCAGGTAATTATTCAACACCCCATCGCTCAGGGATACCGCCCGGAAAGTTGAGAGAGAGAGAACCGGGTCCGATCCGGAACGTGGGCATCAGTCATGGACGCTCATTCGCAATCGTGCCGAATAGTTACAAGTTCGGAAAAACAACATTAGTATATTATCAGAAAGATACGGCAATTGCAAGCAAAAATATTAATAATATTCTGCGCAAAAACGCTTCGAATGTGGAGAACGTGCATAGTACGGACATAGTACCGACAAAAGTTCAAAAGGTTTTGAATTGCTGGTTTCCTTTTTCTCTTCAGTCGAGTATAATTAATTAGTCGATTTATGCGCAGAGCAGCAGTGCGCTGCATGACAGCGAAGAGAACCTATGTGATTTTAACAGAATTGTTGCCGAAGTCAACTGTTCATCATTTTTACGGAGTGCTGTTCAGTAAGAGGACGGCACCCGGGTTCCGCGTCCCTTTCGTGAGGGCGCGGAAAGAGGCACTGATCCTGTTGAATACTCTGTGATATTCGAAATTAAACCGCGTCAGCGGTATTGAAAGGAGTGCAGCCAGTCTATGAAGTCTTCATACATGAATACGCACATGGGCAACATTTCAATTGACAATGAAGTCATCGCCCAGTATGCCGGAAGCGTTGCCAATGAGTGCTTCGGGATCGTCGGAATGGCCGGCGTGAACATGAAGGAAGGGATCGTCAAGCTACTCAAGAAAGATACGATGACCAAGGGTATTGACGTCACACTCACTTCGAATAACCGACTTGTCATCGATTTTCACCTGATTGTTTCCTATGGTGTCAATATTATGACTGTTGCGGACAACCTGATCGAAAGCGTGCGTTACAAGGTCGAGGAATTTACCGGTCTTGAGATCGAAAAGATCAACATTTACGTCGAGGGTGTCAGGCTCATCGATTGACAGGTTTAATATAGGTGCGGAATCGTACAGGCGGCATGCCTGCATGCCGGCGGCAGTATTTCCGCATAATATTGGAATTGGAAGGAGTGTGCGGTGAGCATGAATGAAATAATGCAGACGGAAAATGTACAGTCCATCGGCGCGGCGCGTCTTGCTGATCTATTCCTTGCGGGCGCAGTCAATCTCGAGGCTGGTAAAGAATGGATCAATGAACTGAATGTTTTTCCTGTCCCGGATGGTGATACAGGTACGAATATGACACTGACGATCAAGTCAGCGGTTGCGGAAGTTGAGAATCTTGACGATACTTCCAGATCCATGAGAGACGTCCTCAAGGCGATCTCCTCCGGATCACTTCGCGGAGCGAGAGGAAATTCAGGTGTTATCCTGTCCCAGCTGCTGCGCGGATTCGGCAAGATTGCCCGCGACAACGACGAGATCAATGTCGAGATCACTGCCAGGGCTTTTGAGAGAGCGGTTGAGACTGCCTACAAAGCAGTTATGAAGCCTAAGGAAGGCACGATCCTCACTGTTGCAAAGGGCGTGGCCGACAAGGCAAAAGAACTCTCTGCCAATGGCGTGACCGATTTTGCCGTCTTTATTCCCGAGGTGATCGCCTACGGTGAGGAAGTTCTGGCCAAAACGCCCGATATGCTGCCTGTCCTCAAGCAGGCAGGTGTCGTGGACAGCGGCGGTCAGGGACTGATCGAGTTCCTCAAGGGCTGCTACAATGGTTTCCTCGGAAAGGAAATCGTACCTGCGGCGGCGGAGCAGGCCGGGGCAGAGGGAGAGGTTTCCCAGCCGGAAGTTCCGGCGGAGCCTGAGATTAAATATGTCTACAGGACTGCTTTCACCATCGTGACCGACAAGGATTTCAACAAAGCGTCAGGAAAGAGCCTGCGCAAATATCTGGAGTCTCTCGGCGAGGATGTCATATGCGATCAGACAGAAAATACCGTGGAGGTTAAACTCAATACCAACGATCCCGGACTGGCGATTCAGAAGGGTATTCTGTACGGCGACCTGACAGGCCTTGTGGTCGAGAACCGCAAACTGGAGAAGGAGGGTTCTGCTCAGGCAGCGGCCGCGGCTGAGTCCGTCCCTGCAGAAGCCCCTGCGGAGGAATCCTCAGAGGAAGCTGAACAGGAGATGCCTCACAAGGATATCGGCTTTATTACAGTCTCGGTCGGCGATGGAATCGAGGAGATCTTCCGCGGACTCGGAGTGGACTATGTGATCGCGGGCGGCCAGACCATGAATCCCAGCACGGATGATATTCTCAATGCTGTGAATAAAGTCAATGCCGATACGATCTATATTCTTCCCAACAATAAAAATATCGTCATGGCTGCCAGACAGGCGGCAGAGCTGACAGAAGACAAAAAGGTCATTGTCATCCCTACAACTACCATTCCCCAGGGTATTACCGCGGTCATCAACTTTACCAATGATCTTGACCCTGACGCAAACCGCGAGAATATGCTCTCCGGCATTGAGCTGGTCAAGAGTGCGGAGGTGACCTACTCGATCCGCGATACGGTCCTGGATGATGTGGAGATCCACAAAGATGACATTATGGGCATAGGAGACTCCGGTATTCTGGCTGTGGGCAGCGACAGAGACCAGACAGCTCTTGACTGCCTTGCAAAGATGGTCGATGAGGACACTGAGATCATCAGCATCTATTACGGACAGGATGTGACCGAAGAGGATGCGGAGAACTTCAAAGCCAAAGTACTTGAAAAATTCGACTCCTGCGATGTCGAGCTGCAGTACGGCGGTCAGCCCATCTATTTCTACATTCTCTCCGCGGAATAACCTGCTGATCCGGATTAAAATATAACCTGCTGATCCGGATTAAAATAATAGTAATGAACTGTGATACCGGCTCTGATGGGCCGGTATCATTTTCGTCCTGAGCGGGAAGGACAGGAAAAGGACGTCTGAAAAAATGAGAATCGATACACCGGTACAAAAACTGAAAGGAGTGGGGCCTAAAGTCTCGGAACAGCTGGCGGTCAGAGGGATCTTTACCATTGCCGACCTGCTTCGATTTTACCCTTCCGGCTATGACTACTTTGAGGATCCCGCATCGATTGCGGAGTCAGCTGTCGGAGCTCCCTGCACCCTGTGCCTGACCATTGTCGGCTCGGGGACCACATTTCGCAGGGGAGCGAGGTCGATCTCTCATTTTGAGGCGTCAGACGGAACGGGAAAAGTACGTCTGACCTTTTTTAACATGCCTTATCTGCGCCAGACCCTGCAGCCGGGCGCTTCTTTTATATTCAGGGGCATGCTCAGGCAGACCGGGAACGGGAACAAATATATGGATCAGCCATGGTTTATGGACAAAAGCGGTTACAGCAGGGTCAGGGGGACTCTGCAGCCCAGGTATCCGCTTGTCAGGGGTGTCGGTCCCGCCCGAATGCGAGGCTTCCTGGCTAATGCCCTGGAGGCGGCGGCAGGCATGAGGGATATTCTTCCCGCTGAGCAGAGGGAAAAATATGGTCTGATCGGCAAGTATGAAGCCCTATCCCTCATCCATTTTCCCACGGACAGAGAGTCCCTGCTGAATGCCAGGCGCAGATTGATTTTCGATGAGTTTTTTGCCTTTATTATAGGGATCCGCCGTCAGAAAAATGAGGACGGGGAGAGGATCAACCGACATCCCATGAAAACAGACGGGACCTGGTGCCAAAGGCTGTTGAAGAGTCTCCCTTTTGAGCTGACGGACGAGCAGGCCGGGGCCTGGGAGGAAATCAAGTCCGATCTGTCAGGTAAGACTCTCATGAATCGTCTTTTACAGGGAGATGTCGGATCCGGAAAGACGATCCTGGCTTTTCTTGCCCTGATCTTATGCGCGGAGAACGGGCGGCAGGGGGCTCTGATGGCTCCGACCGAAGTGCTGGCACGCCAGCATATGGAGGGTCTGACCGCTTATCTGAAAGAGAGCGGCCTTGCCCTGAAGCCGGTTCTTCTGACAGGAGCTGTCAAGGGGCGGGCCCGCAAAGAGGCCCTCAGCCGTATTGCCGACGGAACCGCCGACATCGTGATCGGGACCCACGCCCTGTTTCAGGAGGCAGTGGATTATCACTGCCTGGGTCTTGTCGTCACGGATGAACAGCATCGCTTCGGTGTCCGTCAGCGGACCGGGCTCATCGATAAGGGGGAAGACGTTCCCGTCCTTGTCATGAGCGCCACACCCATTCCCAGGACCCTGGCTATTATCCTCTATGGTGAACTTCAGGTCTCGTCCCTCAGAAAACTGCCTCCGGGAAGGATGCCGATCAAGAGCCTGGCCCTTCATGAGAGCCAGCGCGGCAGGGCATACCGTTTTATTCTCTCGGAAATAAAAAAAGGAAGACAGTGCTACGTGATCTGTCCCGCTGTCGAAGAGGGAGAGGGGCAGGAGATGGAAAACGTCGCGGAATACAGCGCCAAACTGCGTGCGGTACTCCCGGATACCATCCGCATAGATTCCCTGACAGGACGGATGAAACCCGATGAAAAGACAGCGGTCATGGATGCGTTTGCCTCCGGATCCACAGACATCCTGGTCTCCACAACAGTCATCGAGGTGGGGATCAACGTCCCCAATGCCACTGTAATCCTTGTCGAGAACGCCGAACGCTTCGGCCTCTCCCAGCTGCACCAGCTGCGGGGCAGAGTGGGAAGAGGAAAAGAACAGTCCTACTGTATTTTTCTTTATACCGGTAAGGAAAAACCGGACCGTCTGGAAATTCTGGAGCAGAACACAAACGGATTTGATATAGCGGAAAAGGACCTGAAAGCCCGCGGACCGGGAGACCTGTTCGGGGTGCGGCAGAGCGGCCTGCCCCAGTTCGGTCTCGCCGACCTCTATGAGGACTCCGACCTACTCAGACAGGCTTCCGAATGCGCTGACCGCATGCTCAGGGAAGACCCGGATTTCAGCTGTCCCGAGGAGAGAAGAGTAGATTATTCGACTATATGATCAGAAAAAACGGGGAGTGCCCGCGGTCTGAAGCAAGCGGGCTGCTGACGCAAAATGCCATGCCCTTCCGGCAGCTTCCGGGAGCCTTCCGGGACATTTGCGGACAATTGACGGCCAATAGTTGACTTTCGAATAATCTGACTATATTATGGTGGTATTCGTTTCGCGATTTGTGTGAAGCTCATTTAGTAAGTATACGGAGGTGTAATCATGCCGAGAGTAGCGGTCATGACTGACAGCAATAGTGGAATTACCCAGGACATGGCAAAAGATATGGGCATCAATGTCGTTCCCATGCCCTTTACTATTGATGGAACTACATATTACGAGGATGTCAATCTCACCCGTGAAGAGTTTTTCCAGATGATGGCGGACGGAAAAGATATACAGACCAGCCAGCCTTCTCCCGGCGACCTTATGAGTCTGTGGGATAAATCCCTGGAAAAATATGATCAGATCATCTACATCCCCATGAGCAGCGGTCTCTCAAGTTCCTGTCAGAATGCCAGGATGATCGCCAATGACTACAACGGAAAAGTGGTAGTTGTCAACAATCAGCGTATCTCTGTCACCCAGAAGCGCTCGGTACAGGACGCGATCGAGCTGGCGAAAAACGGATATGACGCTGTGAGGATCCGCGACATTCTGGTGAGAGATAAGTTTGAGGCGAGCATCTATATCATGCTCGACACACTCAAATATCTGAAGAAAGGCGGACGTATTACACCTGCTGCCGCTGCAGTCGGAACTCTGATGCGGATCAAGCCTGTTCTCCAGATCAAGGGAGAGAGACTGGATGCCTTTTCAAAGGCGCGCACTCTTGCCCAGGGCAAATCCACGATGATCAACGCGATCCATCATGACATTGATAATCTTTTCGGCGGGATCGATGCCGAAAATGTGTATATGTATGCTGTACAAGCTCAGGTCCCCGAGCCTTTTGCCGTCTTTAAAAAGGAAGTAGCGGACGCTTTCCCCAAATATAAAGTTGAAGAGGATCGTCTCTCCCTGAGCATCTGCTGCCACATAGGTCCCGGTGCTCTGGCCATGGGCTGTGTTAAAAAATGCCCTGAACTCAACTGATAAGGATTCACTGGGCGGATGCTGTCTGAGGGCAGGCATCCGCTCATCGTCGATAGACATAAAAGAATAAAAGGCCGCTGCACGCGGCCTCAGGATTTGATATAGGATTACAGAATGACAAATCATAATGAACAATACGGGGCCGACAGCATCAGGGTGCTGGAAGGCCTTGAAGCTGTGCGCACAAGACCGGGAATGTATATCGGAAGCGTATCCACCCGCGGTCTCAACCACCTGATCTATGAGATTGTGGACAACTCGGTCGATGAACATCTGGCAGGATACTGCGATACCATCTCGGTCACTCTGGAAGCGGACGGCTCCTGTACAGTCTGCGACAACGGCCGGGGAATCCCGATCGACATGCATGAAAAAGGAGTCAGCGCGGAGCGCGTTGTCTTCACAACATTGCACGCGGGCGGAAAATTCGACAATAACGCCTATAAGACCAGCGGCGGCCTTCACGGCGTCGGCTCCAGCGTTGTCAATGCCCTCTCCGAGAGTATGACTGTCACGATTTCCAGGGACGGTTATGTGTATCAGGACCGGTATTCCCGGGGGGAGCCTCAGCTGGAACTGGAGAATGGCCTGCTGCCGGTGATCGGCCGTTCGAAACAGAGCGGTACGACCATCCGTTTTCTGCCTGACCCGGAGATTTTCGAGAAGACCCGCTTCAAGGAGGACGATGTCAAGAGCCGCCTCCATGAGACTGCCTATCTGAATCCGGGTCTTACTATTATTTATAAAGATCTGCGCGGCGAGACGCCTGAAGAGGTGACTTATCACGAACCGGACGGAATCTCCGGTTTTATCCGGGCGCTGAACCGCAAAAAAGAGACCGTCACAGACGTGATCAGCTTCAGCGGACAATACGAAGGAATCGCGGTCGAGGTCGCTTTTCAGTACGTAAATGAGTTCCACGAGAATGTCCTGGGCTTCTGCAACAATATCTATAATGCGGAGGGAGGCACTCATCTGACGGGATTCAAGACCGTTTTTACAACCGTGATCAATACCTATGCCCGCAGTCTGGGTTCTCTCAAGGACAAGGACGCCAATTTCACGGGGGCGGACATCCGCAACGGTATGACCGCTGTCGTTTCCATTAAACATCCCAGCCCGCGCTTCGAGGGTCAGACAAAGACCAAGCTCGACAACCAGGATGCCTCCAAGGCCGTGGCCCAGGTGGTCGGTGATGAAATTGTACGTTATTTTGACAGAAATCTGGACACCCTCAAGTCCGTGATCGGCTGTGCCGAGAAAGCTGCCAAGATCCGCAAGGCAGAGGAAAAGGCAAAAACCAACATGCTGACCAGGCAGAAGTTTTCCTTTGACTCCAACGGCAAGCTGGCCAACTGCACCAGCCGGGATCCCAAAAAGTGTGAGATCTTCATCGTCGAGGGAGATTCTGCCGGCGGCAGCGCCAAGATGGCCAGGGACCGCATGTTCCAGGCCATTCTCCCGATCCGTGGCAAGATCCTGAACGTGGAGAAGGCCAGCATCGACAAAATTCTGGCCAACGCTGAGATCAAGACTATGATCAATGCCTTCGGCTGCGGCTTTTCTGAAGGCTACGGCAATGACTTTGATATCACGAAGCTGCGCTATGACAAAATTGTCATCATGGCGGATGCGGACGTGGACGGAGCGCATATTTCCACCCTGCTGCTGACTCTTTTTTACAGATTCATGCCGGAACTCATCTATGAGGGCCACGTGTATATTGCCATGCCCCCGTTGTACAAAGTCGTTCCCAAAAGGGGTGAGGGCGAGTATCTCTATGACGATTACGCGCTCGCCCGCTATCGAAAGACCCACAAGGGCGATTTCACCCTGCAGCGCTACAAAGGACTTGGAGAGATGGATGCGGACCAGCTGTGGGAGACCACTCTGGATCCCGCGCGACGCCGTATGAAACAGGTGAGGATCGAGGACGTGATCGCGGCCTCCGATATGACAGAGCTTCTGATGGGCTCCGATGTGCCTCCCCGCAGGAATTTTATTTATGAACATGCGGCAGACGCGGAGCTGGACGTTTGACCGGAACTTTTATCCGTGTCCGGGCTCTTAGTCAGGCTGTAAGAAGCTATAAGAATATAAGAATATGAAGGAGTCTTGAACGGCCGGTCCACAGACCGCCCTTTCACAATAAATGGCGTAAAGAATGAGTAAAAAAAAGAACAATTCGCCGGAGGATGGAATCTTCGACAGCCCCGCCAGGGGTGATTTTTCCGGTGGAGACCAGATCATCAGCACGGAGTATTCGGAGCTGATGCAGAAAGCATATATTGACTATGCGATGAGCGTCATCGTATCCAGAGCCCTGCCGGATGTCAGGGACGGACTCAAACCCGTCCAGAGGCGTACCCTCTATGATATGTATGAACTGGGGATCCGTTCGGACCGGCCCTATAGGAAAAGCGCCCGTATCGTCGGCGACACGATGGGCAAATACCATCCCCACGGCGACAGTTCCATCTACGACTCCCTGGTCGTCATGGCCCAGGAGTTCAAAAAGGGGCTGCCCCTTGTCGACGGCCACGGCAATTTCGGAAATATAGAAGGCGACGGCGCAGCTGCCATGCGCTACACCGAGGCCAGGCTGCAGAAAATCACCGAGGAGGCCTTTCTGGCCGATCTGGACAAGGATGTCGCCGACTTCGGACCCAACTTTGACGAGACGGAGAAGGAACCCCTGGTCCTGCCGGTGCGTATCCCCAATTTCCTGATCAACGGATCCGAAGGAATTGCGGTCGGTATGGCAACCAGTACTCCGCCCCACAATCTGGCGGAGGTCATTGATGCCGAGCTGGCCCTGCTGGACGATCCCGATATAAGCACAGAGAAACTGATGAGGCTGATCCCCGGTCCGGATTTCCCGACCGGCGGCATCATCATCAACAAGGACGACCTTCCCCAGATCTATGAGACAGGTCAGGGCAAGATCAGGATCCGCGGCAAAGTCGAGACCGAAAAGGGACGCAGCGGTCATATCAATCTTGTGATCACCGAGATCCCCTACACAATGGTCGGAGCCGGGATCGGCAAGTTCCTCTCGGATGTCGCCGCTCTGGCGGAGAATAAGGTGACCAACGACGTCATTGACATCACCAACCAGTCCTCCAAGGAGGGCATCCGGATCGTCATAGAACTTCGCAAGGACACGGACGTAGAGAACTTCACAAATCTTTTGTACAAAAAGACACGCCTGGAGGACACTTTCGGCGTCAATATGCTGGGAATCCTTGACGGCAGGCCTGAGACCCTGGGCCTTCGCGGAATTCTGGAGGCCAGCGCGGACTTCCAGTACGAGATCGCCGGGCGCAAATACAGAACTCTCCTTGAAAAGGAGCAGAAAAAGAGGGAGATTCAGGAGGGCCTGATTCAGGCCTGTAACGTGATCGACCTGATCATCGAGATCCTCAGGGGTTCACGGGACAGGGCCATGGCCAAAAGATGCCTGGTCTCCGGGGACACCACGGGAATCCGCTTCCGTTCTGACTTTTCCCGGGAGATGGCTGCCCAGCTCAATTTTACCGAAGTCCAGGCAGACGCCATTCTGGATATGCGCCTTTACCGCCTGATCGGTCTGGAGATCGAGGCTCTTATGAAGGAGCACGAGGAGACAGTCGCCAATATATACCGCTATGAGGATATCCTGGAAAACAGGAATGCCATGACCAAGGTCATCCGGGCGGAACTTCTTTCTATTAAGAAAAAGTACGGGATTCCCCGAAGGACCCAGATCATCCAGGGCAGGGAGGCAGTCTTCCTGGCTCCGGATCTCAACGCGGACCGGGAGCTGGTCTTTGTGATGGACCGCTTCGGCTACGCCAAGACCATGGAACCCTCCCTTTTCTCCAGAAACGAGGCCGCAGTGAGGGAGACCGCCCGTTTCTGCTTCCCCTGCAGGAGCAACGGCAAAATATGCCTGTTTACAAAAGAGGGTCGACTGTATACACTTAGAACAGCAGATCTTCCCGCAGGAAAAATGCGGGACAAGGGAGTTCCCGTCGATAATGTCAGTAATTTTGACACCACAAAAGAGGAAATCCTGTTTGCCGCTTCCCAGGAGGCGCTGCGTCTTGAGAAGCTTGTTTTTGTCACCGAAAGCGGAATGGTCAAATCTGTGCCGGGCACTGAATTTGACGTCAGCAAAAAGACCGTAAATGCCACGAAACTTGCGGAGGGCGATCAGCTGCTCTTTGTCTCCGAACTGAAAGACGCCTTGTTTATTGTCCTGCAGAGTGCAGGCGGATTCTTCCTGAGATATTCTGTCGAGGAGATCCCCGAACAGAAAAAGACCGCGCAAGGTCTCAGGGGTATCAAACTCGCCGCGGGAGACTCTGTCGAGAATGTGTGGCTCCTGTCTCAGGGCGAGAAGCCGGTGATCGAGACCCATGGAAAAGAGATCGATATTTCAAAACTGAAGCTGTCCAGGAGAGACGGAAAGGGCGTCAGGCGCTTCTGATGTAAAGCGGAACAGGACAGCATCACACTGTGATCTGATACCGGGAGGGAATGGAAAGAATATGAGAGTAATTGCGGGAAGCGCGCGCAGGCTTCTGCTCGTGACGCCGGACGGCATGGATACAAGACCCACACAGGATAAGATCAAGGAGACATTGTTCAACATCCTGCAGATGGATGTCCCCGGATCTGTTTTTCTCGATATCTGTGCCGGGAGCGGCGGGATCGGGATCGAGGCACTCAGCCGCGGAGCAAAGCGCGCCTACTTTATTGAAAACGGAAGAGCAGCGGTGTCCTGTATTTTGAAGAATCTTCATAAGACAGGATTTGAAGAACAGGCAGTGCTTCTCAGGCAGGACGCGGTCACCGCGCTGCGCCATGTCAGGGAGAAGGAAGTGGATCTTGTTTATCTGGATCCGCCATATAAATCAGATCTGGCCAGGAGAGTTCTGATTGCACTTGACGAACAGCCATATATTACGGAAGACACTCGCATCGTAGTAGAGACAGATCAGGAATCTGATTTCTCTTTCCTGGAAGAAACAGGTTTTGAAATTTACAGGGAAAAGAATTACCGGGCCAACCGTCATCTCTTTATACACCGTCAAAGCTAAGAAAGGAAAGATCATGAAATCAGCAATTTATCCGGGAAGTTTCGATCCCGTGACACTCGGGCATTTAGACATCATCAAAAGAGCTTCCAGGATGTTCGACAAAGTCACTGTGTGCGTGCTTGACAACAGGGCGAAAACTCCATTGTTTTCTGTAGATGAACGTGTTATGATGTTACGGAAAGTCTGCGAAAATATACCTAATGTCTATGTGGACGCCTACTATGGACTTATGGTGGACTACGCGAAAAGCATCGGAGCCCATGTGTCGATCAGGGGACTGCGCGCAGTGACCGATTTTGAATATGAGCTTCAGCTGGCGCAGACCAACCGCATGCTTTCCAACAATGAATTGGATACGATTTTCCTGACTACTTCCGCCAAGTACTCTTACCTGAATTCATCAGGCGTAAAAGAGATCGCTGCTTTCAACGGCAATATTTCAAGATGTGTCACTCCTTATGTTGAGGAGAAAATCTGGGAAAAGATAGCGGAGAAGAAAAAGAAACAGTCCACACATAAAGAGGGTGTGTAAGAGGAGAGAAAAGATGAGCAGTAAGATTGAACAGCAGATTGATCAGATTGAAGATTTTATCGACAGCTGCCGGTACCAGAAGTTTTCAAAGTCCAACATTATCGTCGACAAGGATGAACTCGACGGGCTTCTTGAAGAGCTTCGTGCCAGGACTCCCGAGGAAATCAAACATTATCAGAGGATCATCAACAACAAGGAAGCCATCCTTGAGGACGCCAGACGCAAAGCTGAAGAGCTGATCAACGAAGCTACCATCCAGACCAATGAGCTGGTCAGCGAGCATGAGATCATGCAGCAGGCCTACGCCCAGGCAGACCAGATCGTCCGTCTCGCCCAGCAGCAGGCACAGGAGATCGTTGACAGGGCAGTGGTCGAGGCCAATGCCTACAGGTCTTCCGCCTCCCAGTACATGGATGATATGCTGGGACAGCTCGAGGACAATACCACACAGTCCCTCGAGAGCCTGACAGCTATTTTCGCAAACTTCCACAACAGCCTCAGTGGATATATTGATACCATCCGCAGCAACCGCACAGAGCTTCTCCCTCAGAACGAAGAGATCCTGCACGGCCAGGGTCAGCCCGAGGAAGAGTTCGATGAGCCTGTGAACGACTGATCTGCTGCCGCAAAAGAGATCGATCATTAAAATGGTAAAGCCCGGACTTGCCTTTACAGCATAGCACCGGGCTTTTCTTTCATGTTTTAAATATCCGGGGTCATGATGAAAAAAGGTAGTTTTGGATATATACAAAAGAAGAGGGTATTCTCCCTGGTCAAATCGATTCTGTTTCTGTGCGCTGTGCTGGTCATCTACTTCGCCGCGCTGCGTCACTATCACACAAACAGAAATGTTTTTTCCATCCTGGCCGCGGTGGGCGCCCTGCCGACCGGACGAAGCATTGTGGAGACCATCATGTGCTTCCGGGCAGGGAGCGCCTCTGAAAAAGTCCGCCAAACGGTGGAAAAGATTCCCGGAATCGACAGCTTCCTGACCGCTTATGATCTCTATATGACATCCTATGAGCGGGCCTTTTCTGTAAGCCACATAACTGTGGGAAACGGAAATATAACGGGGCTGAGTGAGGATAGAAATCTGGACTGCGGTCTGTGCGAGCAGCATATCAAAGACATGCTCTCCAGGGATGGTCTCTCCGGATACCGGGTCCGGATTACCAAGGATGCGGATCAGTACGCGCAGGCGCTCAGGGAACTTGTCAGTTCCTGCGAAAAGAAAGAGGAAGGGGAAGAGACCGTTACAGGAGAAGCAGATGCAGACAGGGCCGGGTCCGGTGATCAGGAGAAAGACCGGAAGGTAATGAACCTCCTGCTTTCTATCTCTCTTTGAAAGGAATTCTCTTTATAAGAAACTCTCCTTGAAAATAACTTTTTGAAAAGGACTTTTTTGAAAAGAACTCT
>ODAI014220935.1_pt1 | contig 21654 bp, 16 predicted proteins | sample 1539321 | NCBI WGS metagenome assembly ODAI01 (sample SAMN02144231, study PRJEB22623) | gut metagenome | biome: sheep rumen | host: Ovis aries | place: New Zealand | reverse complement strand
TAGAAAGATTCATGACGGTCTTACCCCCGCCATGATTTATAAAAAATGTTGTAATTTATGACAGAAAAGTGGGGAATTATTATTTACAAGTTACCCACTGCCGCCAAAAATTAAAAAAAATAATGACAAATTTAATAAAAGATGGTAAAATTAACCTTATGAACAATTTGTCGTTGAAATTTAAGACTATTATATTTTCTGCTGTTTTTCTTTTTATTTCTTTTACGATAATGGCCATTGTAAGTGTTTCCGCCATTCTGAACCTTAGCCATAAGATTACGAGGGAAGCGGGTATTCCTATTGCAAAAAGGGCTGCCGCAATTGTTGATCCGGACAAATTCCTTGAGCTTTCAAGGACGCTAAACGAAAAAGACAGGTATTACGAAAACCTGCGCGTTGAGCTTTTTAAGCTTAAGTCTGCCACAAACTGCAAATATCTTTATACCATGGTTCCAAAAGAAGGTACGGTTTATGTCTATGTTGTAGACGGCAGCTGCGACCCCAGCGATACGGATAACTTTTCGCCGCTTGGTACGGAAGAGGACATTTCAAGCTACGGCGATGCTCCTTTCAAGACCATGCGCGATGGCACCATAGAAAGTTCCGGCCTTCAGAGGCAGGATGAATGGGGATGGACAAGCAGCGTATATGCCCCTATTAAAAATGCAAAGGGCGAGATAGTCGGTATTGTTGGTGCTGACTTTGATGCAAATTCAATCATGGGCACAATCACGAGAAGCATACTCGTTTCCATTGTCATAACGCTTATTCTGCTTGCCTGTCTTATAACGGTTCTTTCCTATACTACAAACAAGATTTTTGGCCGCGTAAGGAATATTTCTTCACATGTTTCGGACATTGCATCCGGTAAGGCTGACCTTTCGCACCAGATTCCTGTTGGCAACGATGATGAAATTGGTGACCTTGCCAAGAGCTGCAACATGCTTAACAAGACCCTGCTTAACCTTGTTTCTACGCTTAAGTCTTCCGTGCAGGCCCTTGGCTCTACAGGGCGCGAGGTAGAATCAAACACAAACAACACCAAGGATTCTGTTAGCATTGCGGAAAGTGCCATAGAAGCGATTGACTCTAAGGCTGCAATCCAGAGCGAAAGCGTAAATTCCGTTTATGAAAGCACACAGCGCCTTAACGATTCTGTTAACCTGCTTAACGGAAAGATTTCTACCCAGACGGATACGATTACAAATTTTGCCGCTACGGTAGAGGAGCTTTCTGGAAACACGGACAGCATAGACAAGAACGTAAACAAGATCTACCAGAACTATAACCTGCTTGTTCAGGATGCGGAAACTGGCCGCAGAGACCAGCAGGCTGTATCGCAAAAGGTTCACCAGATTGTGGAGCAGTCTTCCAACCTTTCAAATGCAAACAAGGTTATTGACGACATTTCCCAGCGTACCAACCTTCTTGCTATGAACGCGTCTATTGAGGCGGCCCATGCAGGTGAAGCAGGAAAAGGTTTTGCCGTTGTTGCCCAGGAAATCCGTATGCTTGCGGAAAACTCTTCAAAGCAGTCCCAGTCTATTAACGAGCTTATCAACACTATTAACGATATTATCAACGACATTGTGCGTTCTTCCAACCTTAGCACCAAGTCGTTTGAGAACGTTACAAAGAAGATCCGCGAGATTGAAAAGATGCTTCAGGAAGTTCACGGAGGAATTGACGAGCAGCAGCTTGGAACAAAGAGCATGCTTGATTCAATGGCGGTAATAAAGGCTTCATCCCAGGCAATTCAGGAAGAATCCGTTAACATGAAGCGGCACAACGAAGTGGTATTCTCCGGAATTGAAACTTTGCGCTCGGAGGCTCAGAACATCAAGGAGCTTTCCCAGCGTGCGGCTGATTCCATATTCATGATTTCTAGTGATGCGGAAAAATCAAGTGATTCGGCAAAGAAGAACAATCAGATTTCCGAAGAGGTTATGGGCTTGCTTAAGGACTACAAGACAACATAATGAATATTTCTTGATAAAAAAAGAAAATAAAATTTGCGTAATCAAAAAAGCTGTTTTATACTAATGGTAATAAGGGTTGTTCCTGATAACTTCTTTGGGTGCAGCCTGAAGGCATAAGCTATACGGCGTAAGCTAAATGGCTTAAGCCTAAAATATCGAGAGGTGAACGGATGGGAAAATTTGTAGTCAGTAAAGCAAAGACAGGTGTAAAATTCAACTTGGTTGCCGGAAACGGAGAGGTTGTTCTTACTTCGCAGGTTTACAAGACAAAGGCTACTTGCAAGAAAGGCATTGCAAGTATTCAGCGCATTGCAGACTCTCCTGTAGAGGATCAGACTGTTGCTGGATATAAAACAGAAAGCAAGCCAAAGTATGAACTCTATTTGGACAAGAAAAAGGAATACCGCTTCCGCCTTATTGCACGCAACGGACAGATTGTTGGTTCGGGCGAAGGTTACAAGACACGCGATGCCTGCAAGAACGGAATTGCTTCCATAAAGAAAAATGCGGATTCACAGATTGTAGACGAGACAGTTGAAGAAAAGAAGGCTCCCGCTGCAAAGAAGGTGGCAAAGGCACCTAAGGCAGAAAAGGCTGCAAAACCAGCTAAAGCTGCTGCTCCAAAAGCAAAAGCTTGCGGAAGAAAGTGCGCAAAAAAATAAGCGCGGCTTATCACTTCAAGAGAACAGGCTCCCCACCGGGAACCTGTTTTTTTTATCCTTATTTCTATGTTTGCAATAAAATTTTTGCTGCGTAAGGGAAAGTTGCACCATGAAACATTCTGCACAAGCGTAGCGCGGAAGCCGTTTCATGGTGCAACTTTCCCTGAGAGCAGCAAAGATTTTTACTGCTTGAAAATTCGTTGTCTTTATCATAATATAGCCGTATGAAAGTACTTGTTGTTGGTAATGGTGGCCGCGAGCATGCAATTGCTTGGAAACTGGCCCAGAGTAATTTGGTTGAATCTGTGGTATGCGTTCCCGGAAACGGTGGAACAGCTTTTGAAGACAAATGCGTAAACGTGGACATATCCCAGACTGATTACATACAGAACAAATCGGATAAGAACGGTGCCTATGTTCAGGTTGCAAAACACGAAGGATGCGACCTTGTTGTTGTTGGCCCAGAAAATCCACTTGCAGAAGGAATTGCAGACGCTTTTTGGAATGCAGGAATTCCGACGGTCGGGGCAAAACACGATGCCGCCCAGCTGGAAGCAAGCAAAGACCTTGCCAAAGATTTTATGAACAGGTACGGTGTGGCATGCGCAAAGAGCCGCACTTTTACTGACGAAAAAGAAGCCCTTGCCTACGTGGAAAAAGAGGGTGCCCCAATCGTAATCAAAGCGGACGGCCTTGCAGCCGGAAAGGGTGTCGTTGTAGCAAAGACCCTGGACGATGCCAAGAATGCGGTTGTGGACCTTATGGAAAACCACAGCGTTGGTGAAGCAGGAAACAAGCTCGTAATAGAGGAATATCTTACAGGAGACGAAATTTCAATTCTTGCGGCTGTAAGCGTAACCCCGGAATTTGCAAAAGAGGGAAAAGCCGTTATTGTTCCTTTCCAGAGTGCCCGTGACCACAAGAGGCTATGCGACGGAGCAAAGGGCCCCAATACCGGCGGAATGGGTGCAATAAGCCCTGTAAGCGACGTAACTCCAGAAATCCTTGAGCAGTTCAACAAAAACATCCTTGAGCCAACCCTTAAAGGCCTTATCGCAGAAAAATACGACTACCGCGGCTTTATCTTCTTTGGCCTAATGCTAACAAAAGACGGACCCAAGTGCCTTGAATACAACGTGCGCCTTGGTGACCCGGAAACACAGGCGGTTCTTCCGCTCATGGACTTTGACTTTGCCGCAATGTGCAAGGCCATAAGCGACGGTAGCCTAAAAGACTTTAAGTTTGCCTGGAAAAAAGGCTTTGTCGTAGCACCTGTTGCCGTAAGCGGAGGCTATCCCCGCGAATACCAGAAAGGCATTCCAATCCTTATGGAAAAAGAGCGCGTAGCAGAAATTGGCGCAAAGGTATTCATTGCCGGTGCAATTGCAGACCGCCGCCATCCAAACCCACTGCCTGCAGGTTCTACCGGACTTGTAACCAGCGGTGGACGCGTACTTGCCTGCTCATGCTACAGCGACACCTTCGAAGATGCCTGGAAAGGTGCTTACAAAGCAATGGAGCAAATCAAATTCGAAAACATGTTCTACAGAAAGGATATAGGCCTCCCCGGAGCCGCAAAGTCGGAATAGCCTTTTTCTTTTTTTGGAGCGTATTGCTTTTTTAACTGTGGGGTAGCCTGTTTGCTACCCCCAATTTATTTTATTACCCGCTTTTCAGGGTTCCGGCTTTCGCCTCCATTACCGCTTTGCGGTAACGCACTTCGTGCTCCCTTACAATCGGGGCTAGGCTCTTTCTGCTAAAAGGATTTTTAAAGAAACAGTAGTCCCAGTATGCCGGCAGGAATAAGGTAACAGGCAAACCATTCAAGCTTTCCTTTTTTGATTATCTTCATCAGAAGGGCAAGAGACAAATATCCAACTGCAAAAGCTGTAATGCATCCCACTACGACTGGAGCAATTCCTATTGAAGAAGAAACTTCCCCCAAATCCTTTACTTCCAAAATAAATGCCCCAAGAATTGCAGGAATTGATGCTATAAAAGAATATTCCCCTGCAACCTGCCTGTTTACGCCACAAGAAAGAGCGCCCGCAATAGTAGAGCCACTTCTTGAAATGCCAGGCAAAGTTCCAAATCCCTGTGCAAGACCTATGATAAGGGCCTGAACCTTAGACGGAGCCTTTTTTTCGCTGCCCTCTGCCTTTTGCAACTTCTGCCTCTTTGCTATTATTGCAGAGATAATCAAAAGGCCTGCCGTAACAATAAAACCTGCGCAAACAAATTTAATGCTTAGGGAAGGAAGCAGCTTTTCCACCGCAATTCCAATTACGCCTGTTACAAGCGTAGTAAGGATTACGGCAAGAATGTAGGAGCGGCTGTCTTTTTCCTCAGCCTCGCTAATACCTTCTGGTGCCGGCCTTCTAAAAACAAGCCTTGCAAAAGTGCACAAAAGCTTCCATATCTTTTTCCAAAAGAAAAGCACTACCGCACAGAGCGTTGCAAGATGCAAAAAGACGTCAAACAAAAGCGGCAGGTCTTCAAGTCCAAAAAGCTTCTGCGCAATGGCAAGATGCCCCGAAGAAGAAATCGGCAAAAATTCAGCAAGCCCCTGTAAGGCACCCAAAAGAATACTTTGTAAAATAGACATAAAAAATCCTCGCGGGAACCGTGAAGCTCTCTCCACCATTTCCCTTTTAAAGTGAACGTCTGATTTTACCACCAAGCTTATTGTTTTACAAGATTGGTGGGGCGTGGTATAATATTAATATATAGAAAGGACAGGAACTGATGGCTTCTTCTTTTGATTACTTTGAAAAGGAATTTCCTCTTTTGGCAAAGCTTGGTAAACAAGCAGAATCTTATTGTGAAACAGATCCGAATGGCGCCTTGTATAAAATCCGAAAAATCGGTGAAAGTATTACAACTCTTGTCTATCAGTATGACAATATAGCCTGTCCAAGCGGAAGTGTAAAAGATGTGAGCCAGGTTACAAGGATAAACACTCTTCAGGATTGCGGAATTATAGATTCTTTGCTGGCAAAATCCTTTACCCGGCTTAGAAAAATTGGAAATGAAGCTGTGCATGAAGATTTGGACTCATCTGTTATAGTTAGGGAACTCCTTCCAATTGCATACAGCCTTTGTTTGTGGTTTGCAGGAACTTATGGAGCAAATAAAAAGTCGGAGTATAAAGAATATGTAACTCCAGAAAAACTTAATGCAGTTGCAAAGAAGAAATTCATCGTAAGAATCAAGAAGAAGACAGAATTTACTCCTCAAGAGAAGCTGGATGAAGAGGCAGAAAGCCAGCTGATGGCTCAAGCTACGGTTGTAGCTGCACAAGTTCCCAAAGTTTTAATTTCTGAGCGCAAAAACCGTTCTTATAAAGCAAACCGGGCGCGTCCGCTTACAGAAGCAGAAACCCGCGACCTTATTGATGACCAGCTTCGTAAGGTTGGCTGGGAATGTGATACAAATGTCCTTAATCAGAAATTGCATGGCACAAAACCGCAAAAGGGTCATAACATGGCCATTGCAGAGTGGCAGACTGATTCCAAAATCTACAACCATGGATATGCAGATTACGCACTATTCATTGGCGAAAAACTTGTTGGTGTAATTGAAGCAAAGGCAGAGTACAAAGACATTCCTTGTGTAATTGACGGGCAGTGTAAAGAATATGCAAGCCTTATAAAAGATACAGATAAAGATTATATTCAGGGAAAGTGGGGTGTAAACGGAGAATACAAAGTTCCTTTTGCCTTTGCAACAAATGGCCGTCCTTATCTTAAGCAGCTGGAAACAAAGTCTGGAATCTGGTTTATCAATTTTGCAAAGCCAACAGAAGCTCCAAAAGCATTACAGGGTTGGATGAGTCCTATTGGTATTGAAGAACTTTTAGAGCGAAATTCTGAAAGCTACAAAAAAGAATATGAAGAACTTGATGACGATGACTTTTTGCGGAACAAAGACGGCTTAAGTCTTCGTGATTATCAGGTAGAAGCAGTTCATGCAGTTGATAAAGCTCTGGAAGAAGGCCAAAAAAATATCCTTCTTGCCATGGCGACAGGAACCGGAAAAACAAGAACGTTCCTTGCCTTGATTTACCGCTTTTTGAAGACCAAACGTTTTAAGCGAATCTTACTTTTAGTAGACCGAAATTCTCTTGGTAAGCAGGCCTTCGATGTTTTTAGCGAAGTAAAGCTTGATCAGCTTCAGCCGCTCACAGACATCTACAATATCAAAAATCTTGAAGAAAAGGTAATTGACAAAGAAACAAAGCTTCAGATTTCTACAGTGCAGGGAATGGTACAACGCATCCTGTATAATGATGGTGAGCAAATACCTGCTGTAACAGATTTTGACCTGGTAATTATTGATGAAGCCCACCGCGGTTATATTCTTGATAAAGAAATGGCAGACGAGGAATTGTTCTTCCGCGACCAGTTGGATTATCAGAGTAAGTACAGAAACATCATTGAATATTTTGACGCAGTAAGAATCGGTTTTACGGCAACTCCTGCCTTGCAGACAAAGCAGATTTTTGGCGACCCTGTTTACACTTATTCATACCGCCGCGCAGTTTACGAAGGTTACCTTTGTGACCATGATGTTCCATATATTATTTCCACAGATAAAACCCGCAACGGAATCCATTTTGAAGCCGGAACTATTGTAGATAAATACGATCCGAACAACAAGACTGTTGTTAAAGCCGAAGTAGAGCCAGATGAAGTTGATTACGATGTAGAAAAGTTCAACAAAGATATTATTACACGGCCGTTTAATGAAGCGGTATTTTCTGAGCTTTTTGATAACGGATATCTTACACTTGATGCTCCAGACACACACGGAAAGACATTGATATTTGCAGTAAACGACGAACACGCAGATATGATTGTTGATATCATCAAAAAAATTTGCGAAAAGAATGACCTTCCTGAACAGGCAGTAATGAAAATTACAGGAAGCGCTGGTGGCGGAAACCAAAAGAAAATAGAAGACCTTATAAAGCAGTTTAAGAATGAAGCCTTCCCCAGTGTTGTAGTAACAGTAGATTTGCTGACTACAGGAATAGATGTTCCTCCAATCACAAATCTTGTTTTTATGAGATGTGTTAATTCTCGCATTTTGTTTGAACAGATGATTGGACGAGCTACACGCCGATGTCCTGAAATCAATAAGACCCATTTTAACATATATGACCCAGCTGGAGTTTATGACCATCTCAAAGACAAAATAGACATGCAGCCAGTTGTGCAGAAACCAAAAATTAAAATGACAGAACTCATTGATGCAATGGACTCTATTTCTGACGCAGACCCAAAGATAATTCAATATCAGATTGAACAATTGCTTGCAAAGGTAAACCGCAAAAAGAATAATCTTACGGCAGAAGCAATTTCAAATTTTAAGGTTCTGACTAAAGAGCCAAACATTGAATCGTATCTTAAAAAGATAGAAGAACTAAATCCTGTCGAAGCTAAAAAGCAGATTATTGAAGATAGAAAGGTTTTTGAACTTCTTGAAGATGACAAAGCAGAATTGCGAAAAATTATCATAGACACTAAAGAGGACAAAGACGTTCAGATAACCCGCGGATACGGTAAGCACAATTTGCAGAAGCCGGAAGATTACATCGAAGAATTTACAAATTACATAAAAGAAAACCGCAACAAGATTGAGGCATTAAAAATTGTCTGCACCAGACCCGCAGATCTTACCCGCCAGGCTCTCAAAAATCTTGCCGTTGTTCTTGCAAATGAAGGCTATAACCTTACAAGTCTTAACACCGCATGGAACAAGGTAACAAATGCAGATTTTACCGTAGACATTATCAGCGTAATCAGAACCTGCGCAATAGGCTCCCCTATGCAAAGCCACGAAGACAGAATTAAAAAAGCAGTTGCAAAGCTCAAGGCAAACCACAATTTTAGCCCGGTTGAACTTGGCTGGCTCAATGTAATAGAAGCAAATCTTTTGCAGGAAAACGTACTGGAAGAATCTGTATTTGATAATGAAGTTATTTTCCGCAATAAAGGTGGCTTTAAGCGTATAGATAAAGACTTTAAGTTCCAGCTCCGCGCCTTGATTGAAGAATTGAACAAATATCTGTATGATGATGCGGCATAAGGAGACTAAATGGCTTTACCTATAAATATAAAAACTTTGCTTTCTGGAAATGTTGTTGAGTGGGCAAGAATAGAATTTAAAGAAACATGGAATCCTGACGCATCGCTCAAAACAATTACAGCTTTTGCAAATGATATAGATAACTGGTCTGGTGGCTATTTAGTTATTGGTGTAGAAGATGATAACGGCCGTCCAAAGTTTCCTCTCAAAGGAGTTTCGACTGAAGAAGTTGACGACATTCTCAAAGACCTCTTGAACAAATGCAAATTGATTGCGCCGGATTATCTGCCTGTTGTTGCACCAGTAGATTATGACGCAAATACAAAACTCATTGTTGTCTGGTGCCCGGGAGGTCAAGTTAGACCGTATAAATCTCCAAGTCATTTTATGTTCAAAGGTGGAAAGGTGATTCCTTCAACGGAGCAAACATATTTTATCCGCAAAATGAACAGCACAATAAAGCCGTCAAATGAGGAACTAAATGATTTGTTTTCTCTTGCAAACAAAGTCCCTTTTGACGATCGTGTAAATCATCAGGCAGAACTTTCTGACTTAAACATTACACTTATAAAATCATATCTTCACGAAATTGGAAGCAGCCTTGAAGCAGAAGTTGATACAATGAAGTTTGAAGATTTGTGTATGAATATGGAACTTTGCAGCACACAGCCCGAATTTATGAAGCCAAGAAATGTTGCGCTTTTGTTTTTCAGCATGAATCCGCAAAAGTTTATGCCATATTCTCAGATTGATGTTGTTGAATTCCCGGAAGGTGTTGGTGGCGATAAAATTATTGAAAAGACTTTCAAAGGCCCGATTCATCAGCAGCTAAGGGAAGCTTTGCAATACATTCAAAACTCTGTCATCAAAGAAAAAGTTATAAAATATGCTGACAGAGCTGAAGCAGACAGATTCTTCAATTATCCTTTTGCGGCAATTGAGGAAGCTCTTGCAAATGCAGTTTATCATAAAGGTTATGATGTCCGCGAACCGATAGAAGTTCGAGTAGAAAATGAACAGATTGAAATAATCAGCCACCCTGGTCCAGACCGTTCTGTTACGATAGAAGGACTTAAAAAATTCAAAGTTACTAACCGACGATACAGAAATCGTAGGATCGGGGAATTCTTAAAAGAACTGCACCTTACAGAAGGCCGTAACACAGGTTTTAAGAAAATCCTGAATGCATTGGAAAAGAACAGTTCTCCTAAGCCAGAATTTGAAACAGATGATGAACACTCATATTTTATAAGCCGCTTTTTTGTACGGGAAGGCTTTTATGATGAATCAGACTCTGACTCTGAGGCAGAAACAGTGGAGAAACAAGAAACTGCCCAGAAAACTAGGGAGAAAACTACCCAGAAAACTACCCAGAAAACTACCCAGAAAACTACCCAGAAAACTACCCAGAAAATGCTTGATTTAATGAAAAATTACCCAGAAATTACACAGTCAGAATTGGCGGAAAAGTGTAATATTTCCGTGGATGGTATAAAATGGCAAATAAAACAGCTAAAAGAAAAAGGCATTATCCGCCGTGTTGGTGCAGACAAAGGCGGCCATTGGGAAGTTTTATAGGGAGAATTTAATAACATGACCACACAAGAAATCGTAAGCAAACTCTGGAACCTCTGCAATGTACTTCGCGACGATGGAATCACCTACCAGAACTATCTGAACGAACTCACATATATCTTATTCTTAAAAATGTGTTCAGAGATACCTGGAGCCGAAGAACAAATCCCAGAAAAATACCGCTGGGCAAAACTCGTAAAAAAAGACGGTATCGCTCTCAAGGATTTTTACAAAGAACTTCTGGACCACCTTGGAACCAAAACAAGCGGCCGTGTACTAGAGATTTATGCGGGCAGTCAGACTTCAATTGACGAACCAAAGAATCTTGAAAAAATCATAAAGTCCATAGATGCGCTCGACTGGTTCAGCGCAAAAGATGAAGGACTCGGTGACCTTTACGAAGGCCTGCTCGAAAAAAACGCCACAGAAAAAAAGAGCGGAGCAGGGCAATATTTTACACCGCGAGTTTTAATCGATGTAATGACAGAGCTTGTAAAACCTCAGCTTGGCGAAAAATGCAATGACCCGGCTTGCGGAACCTTTGGCTTTATGATCAGCGCCCACAAATACGTGCTCGAAAACAACGACAACCTCATTCACTGTACAAGTGAGCAGCAGGAGTTTGAAGACAGCCAGGCCTTTACCGGCACAGAACTTGTACACGACACCCATCGCCTTGCCCTTATGAACGCATACCTTCACGACATAAACGGCAAAATCACCCTTGGCGACACCTTAAGTTCAATCGGAATGGAAATGAAAGGCTACGATGTAGTTCTTACAAATCCGCCATTCGGAACAAAAAAAGGCGGTGAGCGCGCGCTTCGCACAGACCTTACTTACACCACAAGCAACAAACAGCTAAACTTTTTGCAGCACATCTACCGTTCGCTAAAAGCAGACGGAAAAGCCAGAGCCGCCGTAGTTCTTCCCGACAATGTTTTATTTGCAGACGGTGACGGCGAAAAAATCCGCGTAGACTTAATGAACAAATGCAACCTGCACACAGTCCTCCGCCTGCCAACTGGAATCTTTTATGCCCAGGGCGTAAAAACAAACGTCCTCTTTTTTACCCGCGGAAAAACCGACAAAGACAACACAAAACAAGTCTGGTTCTACGACCTACGCACCAACATGCAAAGCTTTGGCAAAACAAATCAGCTAAAAAAAGAACACTTTGCCAACTTCATAAAAGCCTACGAAGCATCCGACCGTAAAAAAATTAAAGACGAACGCTGGAACTGCTTTACCCGCGAACAAATTGCCGCCAAAGGAAACAGCCTGGATCTTGGGCTTATCCGCGACGAAAGCATCTTGGATTACGAAGACCTGCCCGACCCAATCGAAAGCGCCCAAGACTGCATAGACCAGCTGGAAATGGCCGCCGACCTAATCAAAGAAGTTGTCCGCGAACTTAAGAAGACGGAGAAATGATATTTTTTTTGGAGACTATAATCGCTAAAAATAAGAAAAATCTTGATTTTAGCGACTATAACTGATAAAATCGTATTATGATTAAGCGCGAAGTTTATATGCAGAGAATCAGGCCGTTTATGAATACGGAACTGATAAAAGTATTTACAGGAATTAGGCGGGCGGGAAAATCCGTGATGCTGGAGCTTGTTAAAGAAGAGCTTAAAAATTCCGGCGTAGACGAAAAAAACTTTCTCTGCATGAATTTTGAACAGTTTGCCAACTCTCAAATTCTGGACGCAAAAAGCCTTTACGAAAAAATCGTTGAATTCCAGAAAAACGCTCAGGGAAAAACATATCTGTTTCTTGATGAGATTCAGGAAGTTGAAGGCTGGGAAAAATGCATTAATTCCTGCCGTGTAGACTTTGACTGCGACATTTACATAACAGGTTCAAATGCAAAACTTTTGTCTGGCGAATTGGCAACATATCTTGCGGGACGTTATGTAGAGTTTGTCATTTATCCTTTTTCGTTTGCAGAATTCCTTGAAATGAGCCGGCAAAAAAATCCGCAGGTAGACAAAACTTCATGCTTTATGCAGTTTATAAAAACTGGCGGAATGCCCTTCCTTTCAAATTTTAGCGGAGACGATTCAGCGAAAAACCAATATCTGATGGACATTTACAATTCTGTAGTTCTAAAAGATGTGGTAAAGCGGAATAATATCCGTGACGTTGACACATTGGAACGGATTGTGGCTTATGCGTTTTCAAACATTGGTCATATTTTTAGCGCAACATCGCTTTCAAAATATTTTAAAAGCGAAAACCGCAAAATCTCGCATGACACGATTCTGAATTATCTGAAGTTTTGCACGGATGCTTTTCTTATCTATAAAATAAACCGCTACGATTTGGAAGGAAAAAAGATTGTAAGCGTGAACGAAAAGTATTACTGTGCGGACCACGGATTGCGAGAGGCAGTTTTTGGAAAAAACATTCAGAATATTGACCAGGTTCTTGAAAACATAGTCTGCCTTGAACTTTTGCGCCGAAATTTTAAGGTATTTGTGGGCAAAAAAGGTGACACAGAAATTGATTTTATTGCGGAAAAGCAGGGCAAAAAAATCTATGTTCAGGTTGCATATCTTTTGGCAAGCGAAGAAACCGTAAAGCGGGAGTTTTCTGTTTTCAATTCAGTAAAAGACAGCTTTCCAAAGTATGTTGTTTCCATGGATGATTTTGATTTTTCCCAAAACGGAATAATCCACAAAAACATAAAAGACTTTTTGCTAATGGACTTTTAGGGTGATTGATTTAACTTGCAAATAACGTATTGCTTAAGGGAAGAGGAGAATTGAAAATTGGCTAAGAAAGAAATATTGCAAAATGTGGGGGAAGTCTCCCCCTCGCTCCAACCGCCTGCGGCGTTTTCCGCTACCCCTTCTAGCGGGGGCACACCCCCGCAACGCCCCCTTTTTTTTATTGATAACGGAGAATTGAAAAATGGCTAAGAAAGAAAACCGTCATGCTGAACTTGTTTCAGCATCTGCAAATATTGAAGCGCCGTATGAACTGCCGGAAGGGTGGAAGTGGTGTAGACAAAATGAAGTTTGCCGACTTGCAGATGGTGAAAAAAAGACAGATGTTTCATATCCATATCTAGAAGTAAAATATCTTCGTGGTAATAAAGAAAAAGATTTTGTTACTTCTGGAAAATTCATAAAAGCAGGAACAAAAGTAATTCTCGTTGATGGTGAAAACTCTGGTGAAGTTTTTACCGTTCCGGAAGACGGTTTTATGGGAAGTACATTTAAAGCATTATCTATTCAAAATGTTGATGAAAATTATTTGCAGTTTTTTATTCAGACAAAAAAAGATTTATACAGAAACAATAAGAAAGGTTCTGCAATTCCACATTTGAATAAAGAATTATTCTTTAATATGCCTTTCCCACTTCCTCCAACACTCGCCGAACAACAGCGCATCGTAAACCGCATAGAAACAATGTTCGCAAAACTAGACCAAGCCCAAGAAAAAGCACAAGCAGTGCTAGACAGCTTCGAAACCCGCAAAGTGGCCATCCTCCACAAAGCCTTCACCGGCCAACTAACCGCCAACTGGCGCAAAGAAAACGGCGTGCCAGATGATTCGTGGGAAGAGAAGACTTTGGGGGAAATTTGTTCCGAAATAAAAATTGGTCCATTTGGTTCATTATTGCATGAAGATGATTATATTGAGAATGGAATTCCTTTAGTTAATCCAAAACATATTTTCAATCAGGCAATTAAGCCGGATACAAAGGTTTCAATATCAAACGAGAAAGCTGACGAATTGAAATCATATAGATTGCTAAAAAATGATATTGTACTTGGACGTAGAGGAGAAATGGGGCGGTGTGCCCCAGTTTCTGAGAATGAAAATGGATGGCTATGTGGAACTGGTAGTATGATACTAAGATTAAAACCAGAATATCAGGCTAGAATCTATTCGATTCTAATTTCAAGTCACAAGTCAGTGTTGTATTTTGAGGAGAATGCAGTCGGTACTACATTGAAAAATTTGAATGAAAAGATAGTCAAAAATTTGCCAATGCCTATAATTTCTCTCCCAGAACAACAAGAAATCGTCCGCATCCTAGACACCGTACTAGAAAAAGAATCCCGTGCCAAAGAAGCCGCCCAAACCGTCCTAGACCAAATCGCCCTGCTAAAAAAATCAATATTGGCAAGAGCATTTAGAGGGGAGTTGTAGAGATGAGTTTGATTTTTTTTGAAATGTACCGACAATCAGAAGAAGGAGTGCATAATGATAAAATCAATAGGTGTGGATAATTTTCGTTCTCTATGTAATATCAATGATATTGAAATAAAACCTATGACTGTTTTGTTGGGAAAAAATAGTTGTGGGAAAAGTTCATTTTTAAGAATATTTCCTTTGTTAAAACAAAGTGTTACCTCTAAAACACGAGGTGCAGTTTCTTTATTTGGGGATTTAGTAGATTTTGGTGAATTTGATACGGTATTAAATGATGCCTATAGAGATAAAAATAGAAGTTTATCACTATCTTTTACTGGGACAATACCCGAAAATCATGCTCCTGTTTTAATTGGGCAAGGAAGAAGACGAATAAAATCTCGAAAAATAGATTATTTTTTTGAAGTAAACATAAAAAAATTTGAAGAAGAAGATTACTTGTATATATCAGATATGCAATTAAAATATGAAAACAATGAGATAAATATTTCGTTAAATGCAAAAGATATGAAAATGTCAAGATTTACTATAAATGAAATTTCATTTTTGGACAAATATCCTAAATTGAGATTAGGCTATTTTCTTCATACACCTTTTTTCCCAGAATTTGTTTTGGAATATAGTAAAGATACATATTTAGGAAATCCTGATACAGAGATTTTAGGCAATATATTAAAAAAGAATTTTAAGAATATTTTTACAGAATTTCAAATTTATAGGATTGTTCACGAATTGAGTTCTGAAGACACTAGGAATGTTATAGTAAAAAAACTAAAACAAAGTTTAGAAAATGAAGATGATAAAATAATTAAATTTGAGAAAAAAATAGAGATGAAACCTGATATTATAAAAGAAATTGAGGATAATTTATGTTTCCGAGATTTTCTTACTATTTATGAATTGTTGGAAGAAAAATTATGTTTTTGTTTTTCTAATATTTATTATTCAAAGCCACTTAGGGCAAATACAGAACGTTTTTATCGCAATCAGCCGTTGTCTGTAAATGAAGTTGATCCTGACGGTGCAAATTTAGTACAGTTTTATTCTTCAATGTCAAATAGGCAAAAGAGTGAGTTTCATTTATGGATGGATAAAAATTTTGACTTCCATTATGAATTGGAAAAACAAACAGGTTTTCAATCTATTGTTATAAAGGATGCTCTAACTGGTGAAAAACATAATATCAATGATATGGGTTTTGGTTTTACTCAGATATTACCTATTGTTACTCAAGAATGGTCAATAATTAATAAAAATAATACATCGAGGGGAAAAGATACTATTTTCGCTATAGAACAACCAGAGTTGCATTTACATCCTGCATTTCAATGTAAATTAGTAAAAGCATTTGCAAATTCTATCAAAATTGCAGCTGAAAATAATTTGACGATTAGATTTATAATAGAGACTCATAGTGAAACAATTGTAAATTATTTAGGTCGGCTGATTGAACGCAAAGAGATGAATAATGAAGATGTTTCTATATTAATTTTTACGAAAGAAAAAAATGTAACAGAAATTTCAAAATCAACTTATAATGAAAATGGTGTTTTAAACAATTGGCCTATAGGATTCTTTGGGGAATAAGATGTTCATTTTATTTGATGCTTCAATAATTCAAGATTTAGAAAATCAAGATGGTCAATACAAGAACGACTTAATACGTTTGTTAAATGAAACAACAATTTGTATGTATCATAGAAATCATTATGTTTCCGCGATATCATCAGATGTAGCTAAAAGTCTCCGTGATTTTGCATTGTCAAATGATGAGAAAAAAATTGCACTTGCATTTGATTACATTTATCGAAACTATACAATCTTAAATTCAATTATTGAACATCTAAATTATTTTGTACTTATTGGAAGATTTGACAATGATTGGGAATTCTCAGAAAACAAACTGCGAGTGAATTATATATTTGCAATGGAACAACATTTTTGGGATGAAACTTTTTTGATACCTGAAAATATTGAGGATAATAAATATTTATTAAAAATAGTTGATTATGAAAAATCTAAATACCTTCCATTTCAACATATCAGTTATAAATTTAGGCAAGAACAGGGGGGCGGTGGCAAGAATATAAAACAAGTTTTTCTGACACGTTTACAAGAACATGCCTTTGTATTATCTATTTTAGATACTGATAAAAAATCTCCTAGCGATGTTTATGGAGAAACGGCGAAATGCTTTGAAGATGATAGTGTTATACATCAATATAAGGATATATTTTATTATATTCCTAATATTCATGAAATTGAGAATCTTTTCTCAAGTGATGGTTTTATGATGCTTTCATCTTATAATGGGAATACAAGAAATAAAATAAAAGAAATAGAAAATAAACCAGTTTCAGATGCTGATGTTTTTCGTGCATTTTTAGATGTAAAGAACGGATATACATATAAAAAAATACATGAAACTGACTATTTAAAAAAGCTCTTTGAAGCAGATATCTCAACTGTGACTTGTTCTAAAGGAACTTGTCCATGTGATAAGTCTTGTGAGAGAATAATCTTACAGGGTATTAAAAAATATTTATCAGATATTTTCTCTAATCAGTGTTTTGAATCGACTTTCGAATCTTCTGTAGATATGCTTATTCCTTCAATAAAAGAGGAATGGGAACAAATTTTTAAGATATTTATAACAACTTGCTGTTGTAATTCTGACAAAATTACTGGAGTGAATTAACTATATCCGAAAAACACAGCATACACGATTAAGGAGAATCAACATGACCGAATACAATTTTTACTGTGATGAAAGCTGCCATTTGGAGCATGACAATAGTAATGTGATGGTACTTGGGGCGGTATGGTGTCCAAAAGAAAAGCGGCATGAAATCAATGAGCGGATAAAAGAAATTAAAGCTCGTAATGGGATTCAGTCAACAGCTGAATTAAAATGGACAAAAGTTTCTCCTGTCAAAAAGCAAGTCTATGAAGATTTAATCAATTATTTCTTTGATGAAAAAGATTTGCATTTTAGAGGCTTATTGATTCCGCACAAAGATGAATTAAAGCATTTTGAATTTAATCAGACTCATGATGAATGGTATTACAAGATGTATTTTAGTATGCTTAAGGCAATGCTTTTACCTACGGAAAAATATAATATTTTTATTGATATTAAAGATACGCATTCATCACAAAAAGCACAGAAACTTCAGGAAGTGATAAGAAATTCAATCTATGATTTTTCTAAAAGTATTATAAGGCAAGTAAAACCAATCCGTTCAGATGAAGTTCAGATTATGCAGATTACAGATGTATTGATTGGAGCTTTTGGATATAAGAATCGACAATTTCCAGAAGGTGAAAAGCGAAGTCAGACAAAAGCAGAATTAATTCAATTAATACAGAAACGTTCAGGATATTCTTTAGAGCGTTCAACTTTACTGCGCGAAGATAAATGTAATCTTTTTGTATGGAAGGCAAGAACGAATGGATAAAAATACCTGTTGGTTGCCTCCTCTTAATCCATACGATTTTGAGCAGGATTACAAAGTTTATGAAGCTTCTCTGTATCAAAAATATAAAGCTGATTTTATCACTACTCATCCGCAGTTTGAAGGTAAGATAGTCAAAGTAAGGTTTCTTCCAATAATTGACGGCTATGAAGAATCGTTTATTCATTTTACCTGCAAGAATTATGAAAATGTTGAAAAACGAGAGCCTGATTTTAAGCGATGTGAACGCCTGCATTGGATAAGAAAGGTTATAGAGAATTATTTATGTAAAGGGAATTGTTCTGATACAAATTGTGAAGGAATCAAGATTTGGGAAGAACCATGGAAAATGTATAAGCGTGTTCATTTTTTGTTTGAAGAAGAACGGTATCTTGTTATTATTGAAAAAAGAGAGAAATATAATTTGCTGATTACGGCTTATTATCTGGAATATAACAATGCTTTGGAAAAACAATTAAAGCATTATGAACAATATAAAACGTTTTAAAAAAAGCAAAAGACGCTTCGCCAAGCGGAACGTCTTCAGGAACTCCTTCTACAACTAGTAGATGAGATATTTTAAATATATCATTTAGAACTAAAAAGTCAAGATATTTGGTTCATAAAATAAATTTTGGTCAAATGTCAAGTTTTTGTAGTTTTTTTATGCAACCTACGCCGCCGTGGAGCCCCTTTAGTACCGCGTCAGCGGTATGAGCGTTAGCGAAGGGCGGAAGGGCGGTGGCGCAAAGTGGTGTTCGGTCGGGTTAGCCAAAAATATATGGTAGAGCAGGAAAAAGTACCGTCCAAAAGATTAAAAAGATGGAGTGAAAATGCATAAATATGCAGTTCTTTGCATAAAAATATTGACATTCAAAGTAAAAAAACGATAGTATAAAATTATGATTAACCCTTTAGCAAAAGAATTGAATGATGTGTTGGCCGGTACTGTTGCCGGGGATTTGCTTTCCGATTTGGGAGAGCGCTTGTATTTTCCCAAGGGAATTATTGCCCAGGGTGGGGAAGCTAAAAAACTCGGTAAAAAGGCTAACTGTACTATAGGTATTACCCTTGTGGACGGAAAGCCAGCCGTTTTGCCAAGCGTTCAGGCTGTTGTGCCGGAGCTTGAGTCCCGCGAGCTTGTTTCTTATTCACCGACTGCCGGTAATCCGGACATCCGTGCCGCGTGGAAGGCTGCCCAGATTAAGAAGAATCCTTTGCTAAAGGAAAAATCCACTTCTCTGCCGGTTGTGGTTCCTGGTCTTACGGCAGGCATTTCTTATTTGGCTGACCTTTTCCTTGACGAGTCAAAGCCACTTGTTGCAGCAGATCCTTCTTGGGACAATTATGTTCTTATTGCATCTGCAAGGCGTAATGCTGGTTTTGTTCAGTTCCAGATGTTCAAGGACGGAAAATTCAATATAGAAGGTTTAAAGGCCACCCTTACTGAGCAGGCTAATGCAAGCGGTTCAGTGCGTGTTCTTTTGAACTTTCCCCAGAATCCGTCTGGCTACAGTCCTACTGCCGCAGAGGCAAAGCAGCTTGTTTCCATTGTAAAGGAAATTGCAGACTCCGGTAAAAAGGTTATGGTTTGGTGCGATGATGCATACTTTGGCCTTAACTACGAGAGCGATATAGAGAGCCAGTCTTTGTTTGCTTACCTTGCAGATCTTAGCCCCAATGTTCTTGCCGCAAAGATTGACGGTCCTACAAAGGAAGACTTTGCATGGGGCTTCCGCTGCGGTTTTATTACTTTTGGTTGCAAGGGTTTTACGGAAGAACAGTACGATGCTCTTGTAAAGAAGCTTATGGCTGCAATCCGCTCTTCTGTTTCCTGCTCTTCAACTCCGCCACAGACAATTCTTCTTAAGGCTTTTGCAAACCCGTCAGTGGATAAGGAAAAGGAAGAATTCCGCAAGATTCTGGAGAAGCGCTACAAGAAGGTTAAGGCTTTTGTTAGCAGCCGCAAGAGTTCTGCCATTGAGCCGTTGCCATTTAATTCCGGCTACTTTATGTCCCTGCACACAAAGACCGTGGACGCGGAAGTTCTTAGGCAGAAGTTGCTAAAAGAAAAGGAAATCGGTACAATATCAATCGACCCGCATACTCTGCGTGTTGCATTCAGCAGTCTTGAAGAGGATAAGATTGATTTTGTTTACAAGGCAATTTATGATACAGCCGAAGAGCTGTCTAAATAATAACAAGTTTGGGTTGGCCGCTGCTTTGGCAAGAAAAGGCTTTTCTTTTGCGCTTTGTCTTTTTTGCTTGGCGGTAACCCTGATTTTTTCTTCTTGCGGCAACAAAAAAAATGAACCGCTTATAATTTGGACCGACATTCCGGAATTTGCTTCGTATGCAGAGCTTTTTAACAAGGAGCACAACGATGCAAAGGCTGTCGTTGTCTACAAAGAAGAGCCTGCGCGTTCCATGCCGCCACTTGAAGACGAAATACAGCCGGATCTTGTTGTTTCCTCCTGGCTAAAAAATTCTTCTACACGAAAATATTTTCTTCCCTTGGACTATATGTTTAGCGGTGGGCTTTTGCAAAAGAGCGAATTCTATTCAAAGCTGCTTGACTACGGCCTTATGAATTCCAAGCAGTACCTTTTGCCGGTAAGCTTTAACCTGGATGCGGTTATGTTCAGGAAGAAGAACGAGACCCTTGTTACCGACGACCATTTTATTACCCTGGACGGCATAAAGAAGCTTTCTTCTGAATTCAACAAGAAGAATGAGGACGGTTCTTTTGAGTGCATGGGGTTTGCGCCTTCATGGGACGGAGACTTTCTATACCTTGCTTCCAGAATGAACGGTGCAAGCTATGTGGAAAAGAAGGAGCATTTTGGCTGGGATGCCGATGCCCTAAAAAATACCGCTGAATATATGAAGGCTTGGACGCAGCAGTGTGACTCTGATACTGAGACTGAGCTTAACTTTCAGTTCAAGTACCTTTACATGCCAAAGTACAAGCAGTTTTCCGCAGACAGGTGTTTCTTTGCCTTTATAAAGAGCAGTGACCTTTTTATGCTTACGGAAGAGCAGTTCTCCGGGCTTACCTACCGCTGGGTTGGGGAAGAGGGGCGCATTATGGTAGAGGACGACATTGTTACCATGGGACTTTGCAAGTCTGCTGAACACAAGGATGCCGCCCAGAAATTCATGGAGTGGTTCTATACAGAAAGTGTTCAAAAGAAACTGCTTGAACGTCAGGATTCCTTAAAGCTGGACAGCATTTCCTTTGGTATTGCCGGGGGATTTTCTTCTCTTGTAAAGGTGAATGCAAACGTCTATCCGCTGCGCTACCGCTCTCTTTTGGAAAACCTTCCTATGGGTGAATATCTTTCCTGTCCAAATATCCTTAGCCCACGCTGGCCCAGCCTAAAGGAAAAGGTTGTTATTCCCTACCTCTTGGACTGTGTGCAGGTAAAGAAAGTTGCGGCAGAAAGTACAGGGGCAGGGCAAGGCTCTTCTGAACCAAAGCAAAAGCCCATCCCCACTATTGAGCAGCGCATATCCGCCTGGGAAAGGGAAGCTTTCTAGTTCAGCTGCTATCAGTTAGCTGGTCATTCCGAACTTGATTCGGAATCTCTTTTTAATAGATCCAATTTCGAGTTTCCGTAGTGCAGCAGAAAAATTGGAGGAAGCGATTTTTGAACCGAAAAAAATTCTGCACACACGTCGTAGCAAGTGCGTTCGGCGTGCCCGAAGGGGTAGCGCGGAAGC
>ODAI010974478.1_pt1 | contig 21658 bp, 14 predicted proteins | sample 1539321 | NCBI WGS metagenome assembly ODAI01 (sample SAMN02144231, study PRJEB22623) | gut metagenome | biome: sheep rumen | host: Ovis aries | place: New Zealand | reverse complement strand
GCTACATTGATTTGTGCCATCTATAATTTTCAGCATTCACTTTAAAGTTTCCGAACAGGTCTATTATACTTTTATATTCATATACTTTACAATCTTAACAATCTTACAAAACAAATAAAAAAACAAAACAAAAGAATAATATGTCATTAATGGATAAGCCATTAAAATTATTTTACCACTCCCCTTTTCATCGTACATAAGTTTGAAAGTAATTCGGAAAAACTTACAAAAATTATTGCTAATTCAAAATAAAATATATCGAATAATACGAATTTTTTCAGAATTGTCCAAAAATGATATATTTTTCGACAATTCTATATTAGGATAGAAAAAAAGAAGATACACAGCGGACGTGATAGTATTGAATAAAGAACAGTTCGACACAACCGCAGGGCTTTACTACAAGTCAATATATAATTATTGTCTTGTCCGTCTGAATGACAGTCATGCGGCACAGGACTGTACACAGGAAACTTTTCTTATATTTTACCAGAAAATAAACAAACTCGATGAGGAAACTATAAGAGGCTGGCTGTACAGGACTGCTGACAATGTAATGAAAAATTATAAAAGAAAATCAATTGTTACAATAAGTGATGAAGAAGCAGATAAAATAAATACTGTTGATGTTTATTCCGAAGATATTCCATTTGAGAAGATTCTGAAAGCAAATGAACTGAAAATGCTGACAGAACACTATATAGACGGCTATGATATACAGCAGGTCGCCCTTAAAAACGGAAAATCAACTGCATCTGTATATAAAATGTTTCAGAGACTTAAAGCAAAATTAAAAAAACATTATTCCGATGGAGGTGATGAAAATGAATAAAGAAGAAAAATCTGTAATCTCACTTATCAAAGATGAAAGCATAACAATACCCGATACAGAAGAACTTGAAAAGATGCTTTATGATGAACTTGCAAAGGATTCGCCAGATTTTGACCTTGTTGAGGAAATTTCTGAATTTATTGCACAAAACAGAGGATTTGACCCTTATATTGATGTCAAAAGCAAGATATCAGATATAAAGCATCACGTTACCAGACGCAGGCAAAAAAGCAGGATAATGAAATTTTCACTTACAGCAGCCGCTTCCCTTGTTCTTATGGGGAATATAATAACTGTAAATGCAAATGGTGAAAGCTTTATTGCGGCGATAATAAATCAGACTCAGAACAGCATAAATTTTGACTTCAAAGAGGACAGGCGTTTTGACGGAGAAGGTTCACAGAGATATGACCCTTACAATATAAAAAGACAGTGTGAAGAATATGGTTTTATCCCCGAAGCACCGATGTATCTGCCGAGTATTCTGAACTATTCTGTTTCTGACAAGACGGATATAAATGAAGAAAGCGGATATTTTGAGTTCAGATTTGCCAGTCATTCATCAAGCTTCACCGCCCTGTATTTTGTCTATGATGACCCCGAAAATATCAAGGAGTTAAGCATAAACAATGAAATGAAAGATTACAGAGAAGTGACTGTAAATGACCATTCCGCCATACTCGGAACATATGTCACAAATGTCGGAAGTGAATTTTATGGCATCACTTACAGAAAAGGAAACGTCGTTGCAAATTTTTTCTTTGAACAGATAAGCAGCGATGAAATAGATAAAATAATACAGTCAATAGAATAATTGACTGTAAGGAAAAGGAGTAATCATTATGAAAAAACTTATATCATTTTTAGCCGCAGCATCAGTTATCATGACAGCAAGCTGTTCAACGGCATTAGCTGAAAACAGTACAGACCTTTCTGTACTTGCCTCATCTCTTGGCGCAGATACAGACTACATAAACATCGCCGACAAGTTTTATAAATCAGTTGACTATGATGACCTTGCAGCAGTGAACTTATACAGAATGTCTAAATACTATCCTATTGTAAGCACAAATGTATCGGATATGATTCCCTCAGAAGTAAGCGGTCTGTATGGTGACAGCAGTCTCGGAACTGCAATTCTTGAAGTTCTCTCACATAACGGAAATATTTCACCTTCGGATATAAAGGCAGGAGCAGACTCTCTCAAAGATATAGACAATTATGACGATATAAAGGAAATAATTGAATATTATTCTTCCTCACTTAAAAACAACAGGATTTTCTCACTCTATTACAAGTACAACCTCAACCGCATAACTAAAAATGACAGAGTTGATATGCTCATGGATATGGCTGAAAAAGCTATGAAAGACGGAAAATATTTCCTCATAACATACGGCTGTTATATGGGTAAAGTTGGCACAGCAGATGTAAGTGAAAATGATGACGGCAGTTATGCAATAGATTATAAGGCTGCTAGTGGAACTACCAGAACTCAGCAGGTTCATACCGCAGCAGGTATGGGCATAACAAGCGGAAAATGGGAATTTAACGGTAAAACTTATGATAAGTGTGTTCTTACCATTGACAATATCGCAGAAAACGGTTTTTCAAAGGATACCTGTATCTATATAGATTCACAGACAAAAGATTTCTATATCCCGACACTTTCAGAGAGCGCACAGGGCGAACTTCATGTAGCATCTTTTGATGATACAGATATGCTGAATTTCAACGGTCTTATAAAACCAACTGCAAATTATCCACTCGATGATATTGATATTGCAACTGTTTCTTTCAGTACAGGAAACGACAGAATAACCGCAGATTTTGTATGCTATGACAAAGACGGAAACGAAATAGTATACAAGGACGGACAATATACCAATTGTTACAGCCCAGCCAGATATTTTGTCAATATTGATGTAAATAAATTCAATGTCGATTTCATAAATGACTGGTACGATGATGCAGGCTTCTGGGTTCATGACAAGGACAAGTATGTAAATGGAGAAATAAAAAACCATGACGGAAATATGTCTGTTGACCACGGAACTTATTCATTCACAAAGTCCGAAGAATCAGACAATAATGTATATCATAATCCCAAAGACCCGTTTTATATTTATATGAATCAGCGTTTCTATGAAAATGAAAATGCTCCCGCAGGCAGACGACTTTGGAGTCTTACTGCAAATACAGACAACAATGTAATATTTACTGCCGATGAAGAAGGATTCTATGCTGAAACTGACGGTAATGCCGAAATAAGATATTCCGCCTGCGATTATGACGGTGAAGAAACTGACCTGTCTGTTTACAAGAGGTCAAACGGTGAAAAAGTGGCAGCAGGCATAATTGACATTGCAAAAAATAAAGTCCTTATCAGCGTGAAAAATGACTTCCCCTGCATATATATGGACAATAACGGTGACGGTGTGTTCGATGACGAGTGTCAGAGAGGCGATGCAAACTGTGACGGAAAACTTAATGCCGCTGATGCTTCACTTGTAATGCAGAAATATGCAGGCATGGCTACTAAACCTGCAAAAATAAACGAAGTAGAAATGAATACATTTATTACTTCTCCATACTACGATTTCAACGATGACAGTGTTATAAATGCATCTGATGCCTCAGAAATACTTGCTGAATACGCAAAATCTGCTACATAATATTGAAAAAGCCTGCTGAAAATGCAGGCTTTTTTATTTTTCATTTGACATATTAAATATTATCTGATATAATTTTATAAGAAATATATTAAATGGAGAAAAAGTATGAATCTATCATTTACAGTTACACAAAATGAATTGTCAGATATTTTACTTAATATTTCACCTTCACGCCCTGTTTTCATATGGGGCGCACCCGGAATAGGCAAATCCGCACTTGTACAGAAATTTGCAGATGATGTCGGAATGGAATGTGTATCGCTCCTCGGCAGTCAGCTTGCCCCCGAAGATATTATCGGCATACCTCAGATAAATGGTGATACTTCTCAGTTTGTACCGCCTAAAATGATAGCTCGCAAAGAACCTTATGTTCTTTTTCTCGACGAACTGAACGCCTGCTCCCAAGAAGTACAGAAAGCTTTTTACAGCCTTATCCATGAAAAACGCATAGGTGAATATCACCTGCCCAAAGGAAGCGTTGTTATCGGAGCAGGCAACCGCTCACAGGACGGCGCAATCGTCAAAACTATGTCTACTGCACTGATAAACAGAATGTTTCATGTTCAGCTTGTTGCAGACCCTCAGCAATGGCTTAACTGGGCTTATGAAAATGAACTTCATCAGTGGGTAATTGACTACATAACACAGCGTCCCGACCATTTGTTTTCCGAACCTCCAAAGACAGAAGAACCCTACTCTACTCCCCGCTCATGGCATATGCTCAGTGATGCACTGAAAGAATATGGAGCAGGAAAAAAGGAAATTCCCGAAAATATTCTGCGTGTGCTTGTTTATGGTTCTGTTTCGGCAGGTCATGCGGGAATGTTTATCGCATTTATAAAAAATGCAGGCAATAAAGACCTGTTAAATAAAATAATCAAAGGTGACGCAAAATTTCCTTCCGACCCGAAAGACAGAGACGTATTGTATTTTGTTTCTCAGAGTTTCCGTGCAAAGCTCCTCATGGAACTCCCACAAGATAAACAGAAAATGGATAAAAGCACACAATTTTTAACTCATCGTGCAAAGGCTCTTATAAAAGACCTGTCACATATCAATCTCGAACTCGCACAGATGATAGTTTCTTCCGATGACGGAAAAGTATTGCCTGAATGGTTTATGGTTGAGATAGTCCGTGACCTGCCGAGATTAATTAAAAATGATAAATATAAATAATTATGGCAAAGAAAAAAAATGAAATTAAAATATCCAAAAATGAACAGCAACTCATTAACGGCATGAATTTCGTAAAAAATCACCCTCTTTTCGGTCATCTCCATATAAGAAATGAAATTGTCCCGAAAAGCCGTCTGGGGAAAAATATCCCTGCAAAAGTATCATCATCAGGAGTTGTATATCTTAATAAGGATTGTGACAGACAACCGAAAGAATGGGCTTATATTATCGCACACTGTATGCTTCACCTTTCTTTCGGACATTTTGATGCGGAACGTATGCCCGGATACTGGCAGCAAATATCCGAAAAGCAGAAGAAATGGGTGAATAAATATGACCCTGAACTATGGAATGTTGCCTGTGATATCTTTATATCAAGGTTTCTTGCAGACATTAAATTCGCTAAGACTGACATAGATATATTAAAACTTTCAGCTTATAATTCCGTTTCAGATGAACTGAAAATATATGAATATCTTGTGAATAACAATAGTCCTGTAAATTTCAGTGTTTTCGGTACAGCAGGAGAATTTCCTGATATGATTGGTACAGATAATCCGCTTACATACCCTTATGGAAAAAATGAATATGTAACAGCGTTCGCCTATGCCCTTGCATATTCCGTCCATTCAGTCATAAGACAGGCAAGCAATAATACAGATGACAGCCTGAAAAAAGATTCTGTCATGCAGAGGGCCGCTGACTGGTTTATAAATCATTATCCTCTCCTCGGAGGACTTGCAACAGGCTTTAAAATAGTTGAAACAATTAACAGAGCCGATTTGAATGATATAGAAATAGCCGCTGTCAATGTAATTAACGGCGAAATATATGTGAATCCTGCCGCAGGTCTTTCCTTTGAAGAATGGAAATTTGTCCTTGCCCATGAATATCTTCATGCAGGATTGCAGCACCATGCAAGACGCAATGGACGTGAACCGTATCTTTGGAACATCGCCTGCGATTTTGTTATAAACGACTGGCTTCATGAAATGCAGATAGGCATTATGCCACAGAACGGTCTTATGTATGACGAAACACTTAAAAATATGTCCGCTGAGGAAATCTATGACATATTAACAGATAATATCCGCAAAAATTCAAAACTTAACACTTTCAGGGGCTACGGCAAGGGTGATATTATTGACAAGGGCTGGTCACCTGATATGAATAAGCCCACAACGCTTGATGATTTCTGTAAAAATGCACTCAGAAGCGGTCTTGAATATCATACATCAACAGGCAGAGGATATATCCCTGCGGGGCTTATTGAAGAGATAAAAGCTCTTTCCATGCCGCCTGTACCGTGGGACGTTGAACTTGCAAAATGGTTTGATACATGGTTTATGCCTGTCGAAAAACACCGAACATATGCCCGTCCGAGCAGAAGGCAAAGCAGTACGCCCGATATCCCCCGCCCCAGCTGGATACGCCCCGAAATTCCTGAATACAGCCGCACATATGCTGTAATTATTGATACATCAGGTTCTATGTCGCCTGAGATGATTGGAAAGGCACTGGGTGCGGCGGCAAGCTATTCTGTATCCAAAGATGTTCCTCTTGTAAGAGTTGTTTTCTGCGATGCACAGGCTTATGATATTGGCTATATCGCACCTGAGGATATTGCAGGACGTGTAATGGTAAAGGGCAGAGGCGGTACAATATTACAGCCTGCTGTTGATTTGATTGAAAATGCAAAGGACTTTCCCAAAAACGGACCTGTACTTATAATTACTGATGCAGGAATAGAACATGACCTTAAAGTTCATTATGAACACGCTTTTCTTATTCCAGAAGGTGCAAGTCTCCCCTTCCGTCCAAGAGGAAAAGTATTTTATTTTAAATAAATCATGAAAATAACTCCTTCCGATTATAGAAGGAGTTATTTTTTAAAGAATTTTCTATTGTCGTTTCTGAATCATATCATTCAATGTTTTTCAGTGCAAGAACCTTTGGTATATTTTTTATGCGGATAAAATCCAATACAGTTATGATAAGATAAGCCGCAAATACAAGTACAAATTCCTTTATAAATCCTGACGGGCTTATCATAAATGAGAACCAGCCGCCAAGTTTCATCATAATTGCTTTCCAGAATATTTCCATTATTTCATAACCAAGATAAATTGCAATAAATTCTGAGAAAAATACAACTACTGCGGTCGGTATAAGATATAATGAGGCAATTTCTCCATTTTCATAGCCGAGTATTTTAGTCATGGAAATTGCACGCTCATTCTTTTCAATTATTATTTTTGTGAGAAGATATAGAATTATTGCTGCAACTATCATGCATACATACTGGAAATACAGCATATATGAACCCATTGAATGGTCAAGCTGACGAGCTATTTTTGCCATATCATCAGAAGTTATCTCTTTTGCGATATATTCATCGTCAATATCTGTTATCTTTTCATCTGATATATAACCGCTGAAAGAATCCTCGTCCTTGTCAAAAATTTTATTAAACTGTTCATTAGTCATAAATACGGCTATTCCTGCCGAATAATCGCAGATGTCACAGACTTTCCATGTATACTCTTTATTTTCATATTTTTCAGAAAGTACGATTGTATCTCCCTTGTTCACCTGATATTTTTCAGAAAATGCCTTTGAAATATATACACTGTCCGTACTGTCAGGCTTTCCGCTGAGTTTCATATATCGGCTTTCCTGCTCCATTCCATAAACAGAAACTTCTTCATCATACACATCAGAGCGTCTTTCAAGGGAATATATTGAAAATTTTTCTGCATTTTTTGCAGATGTACGGATAATATTTCCGTCTTCGTCCTTTGTATCGCTGAGTATAACCTGCTCCTGTGCAAACATCATATCACCCATTGAATCCTGATAATATGACAGTGTTTCAGGCATTCCGACCGCCATTGAAAGCAACAGCATGACAAAAACAATTCCCACAAACAACATAAAATAATTCGGGATATTCTGTAAAAATACACGCATACGGAAACGGTTGAGAAATTTCCATTTCGGAAGCCTTACTGCCTTTTTGCGTTTGTTTCGTTTAAGGTCATGTCTTAAAAATCTCAGAGGTGAAAGTTTCAGTGTATGTATTATGACTATAAGATTTATGATAAGCATGAGAACTATCGGTACTATTGTAGTGCGGACAAATGCATCAGGTGTCCACATAGTTTCATAATTCGGCAAACTGTAACTGTTATAATACATCGCAACGACAACGTTTTTAAACAGCGAATATCCAAGTATATTGCCGATTACTGCTGATATTAACACTACAATCAAAGGTGCGCTTATATAATAGCGCAGAAGTTCTCCTTTTGTATACCCTGATGCCCTGAGTGTACCTATAACAGACGATTCCTTTTCAAGAGTAGTGCTTATCGTAACAGCAAAAATAAATGCAAGCACCGCAGTAAGTATATACAAAAGAACTCCGCCCATAGCTTTGTCACTGCCCATATCATCAGCGGCAAAGATTATTGCCTGATTTATATATGCAGGAACATAATCATTTATTTCAAGATTTTCATTTTCCGATACCGCAACCTGAGTTATAAGTGCTTTGAGAAAATTGTCGGACATTTCTTTTTCTTCATATTCATCTTTCGGCTTTTTCTGATATGTGAATGAATAATTAGCCCTTGTATTTGCTTTGATACGGTCAAATCCCTCGTCTGTCGTCATGGCAATATCAAATGTCAGTGCATCAAACATAGTATCTGTATTGCTCTCATACAATGTTGTATAGTCAACAAATCCTACAAGACCAACTACTTCAAAATCTGCATTTCCTGCATATATTATGTCGCCTGTTTTTATTCCTGCGTTGTCAGCGTGCATACGGTCTATAATTATTTCGTGTTCATTTTCGGGAGCATGACCTTCAAGAATATCATAGAGATTAACTTCCCTGCGCTCTTTATATACACGGATACCGCCAAGTTTATCCTCACCTGCTGTAAGTATTTCGTCAGTATCTTTATAGAAAAGTTCATATATATTTACAGGTATGGGGTCAAATTTTTCATCAAGGGAATATCGTTCGGAAAGTTCTTCATATTTTTCATCAATTTCCTTGTTGATTTCCTTTTTAGCCTCGTCCATAGCATCTGCAAAAGCTTTTTTGTAATCTTCCGAATCCATTGCAGTTTTCAGTGCCTCTTCAACTGCACTGTCATAATTTTCTTTCATAGCTGTATCAAGTGCAGTATCTGTCATGGATTTTCGTTCTTCTTCAGAAATTTTTGCGCCTTTTTTAGTTGCATCGGCTATCTGCTTATCAATTTCAGACTCAACCTGCGTCTTTATAGCTTCACTTACCTGTACTTTAACGTTTTCTTCAAAAGCATCATCAACTGCCTTTTTTACTTCCTTTTCTGCATCATTAAAGGCACGTTCACGCAAAACCGACGGAATATCAGCAAGTTCACCTTTGGCTATATTATCAAGAGTTTCCTTGTCTGCCATTGACGAAAGACGGAAATGCCCGTCCTCACGTTTATATTTTTCTGCACCTGAATCAAGAGAATGCAGCATACTGTTATTTGCAACATACATTCCCGAAACAAAACCAATAGTCACCACAAGCATAAGCAATATCATTAAATAGCGTTTCCAGTCACGGAAAAGGTCTTTCCATACTCGCTTTGCAAGGGGATTTTTAGGGCGTTTCCCGAATGAAATCCTGTTGTCCTCCAATTTTTCCACTCCTTTACCATTCCAGTTCAGCGGCTGTTAGCTTTTTTTCATTGATAATATCATGACGTATCATACCGTCACGGAGTTTTATAACATGGTCAGCCATTTGTTTTATGGCTTCATTATGAGTTACCATTATAATGGTATTGCCGTATTTCTGATTTACTTCTTCTATGAGCTGTAATATTTCCTTTGAAGTTTTATAGTCCAAAGCTCCTGTTGGCTCATCACAGAGCAGAATATCAGGATTTTTTACAATTGCACGTCCGATTGAAACTCTCTGCTGCTGACCGCCTGAAAGCTGATTCGGCAATTTATACCTATGCTCATAAAGTCCGAGTATTTTCAACAAATCATCAATATCCAGAGGTTTGTCAGAAAGATATCCGCCTGTTTCAATATTTTCCTTTACATTGAGATTCGGTATGAGGTTGTACATCTGAAACACATAACCGAGATGTTTTCTTCTGTACCTTGTCAGACTTTTTTCGTTCATATCAGCCAGTTTGTCACCGTTTATGAAAATTTCGCCGGAATCTGCACTGTCAATACCACCGAGGATATTCAGCAATGTTGATTTACCTGAACCCGAAGGACCGAGAAGAACACAAAATTCACCTTTTGCCACGGTGAAATCAAGTCCTTTCAGTACGTCCTGATGTGTGTCGCCACTGCCGAAACTTTTTTTCAGACCGCATACTTTCAGAAATTGTTTTTCTTCATTACTCATCAAAATTCTCCTTTCAAATTCTGTCAAATTAAGTTAGTGATTACAAACTTAATAATTTTATTATATCACAGCCTAAACTGCATTTCAAGGTGCTTTCAGAAAATTTGCACATATTTTATAAAAATATTAAATTTTTTTGACAATTAATTGACTTTTTATGACTATTATGATATTGCCATTATTTTGTCAGGACCATATATAAAAACATTTTCTACCGGCAGTTCAAAAACATCAGACTGAAATTCTAACTTTCCAGTCAATAAATCTTTGTAATAAGTATTTGACAAACAAGCCGCTCCTAATGCAATTATTAAAGACCCAATGGCTACTTTGATTGAAAATTTGATTTTTTCTTTTTTGTATTTCAAAAACATATGAATGAAACTGATTACAAATGTTGTCGGTTCAGGAGCAGAAATTTCATATGTCGGTTCAGATGACGGCACAAAACGAGGCATCTATATTCAGTCAGGCGCAAGCCTTACAGTCTCAGGAACAAGCAAAAAACTCACAATTGATATGAGTCAGTCGAAAGAATCTCGGGCAGCGGTACGGTTTCTTCTGAGAATGGTATTGCAATCTATCACCCGCAGGACGGTACTGTTAATATCAAAGGCGGTACAATTACAGGTAAAACAGCGATTTTCGCAAGAACAGGCGAGCTGAATATTTCTGGCGGTACTTTGAACGGTACGGGTGAAAAGGCTGATGCAGGCACAGTCGCAAACGGTGCAGAGAGTACAAAAACAATCAAGGTAAAGTTTCTTACTCTGCTTCTATTCCCTCTTCATTCAGCAATGGTACATATAAGCTGCTCAAAGATATAACACGCACATCACGCATGACACCCGGAATCCTCGGTTCTGATGTAACACTTGACCTGAATGGTCACACACTCACTTCAACAGCATCTGACAATGCGCTTCTGTTAAGCAGATAAGGCTCAGAATCATCACATAAAAGTTTTAAAATTATCAATTCCGCAGAAGAACAGGGTAATTTCATTTCCAACTGTACAGGTTCAAATTGTTCAATTAGTGTTCAAGGAAATTACAACGATTTGGTTATCGGTGAAAACGTTAAGTTTACAGGCGATATCGGTATATTCAACAATGGCTGTACAGTAGATGTTTACGGTGAAGTTGAGGATACAAGAACAGGTGTTGCAATTGCAACAAACGGCTCTAAGACAACCAATGCAACTATAAACATTCATGAAGGTGCAGTTGTAAAGGCTGAAAGTGCTGCGATTTATCAGCCCTCCTCAACAAGCATACTCAATATTGAAGGCGGTATTCTGACAGGTGCAACGGCTGTCTATGCAAAAGCCGGTCAGCTTAATATCAGCGGCGGTACACTGCAAGCAACAGGCGAAAGAAAGGATTACAAATACAACGGCAGCGGCTTCAACCCGACAGGCGATGCACTTGTTCTGGAAAGTTCTTCTTCTGGATATAAAGGCAATCCTGTTGCAAATATTACGGGCGGTACACTGATTTCTGACAATGCAGATGCAATCGGTGTTTACAAGTATGAAAACACACATTTTGAAGACCCGTCACTTGATGTGACAGACGGCTCATTCTCTGTAAATGTTGATGATTTCACAAATGTAGGCTACCGTTCACAGCTTGATGAGACAACCGGTCTTTATACAGTTAAGGAAGATTTGACAATGTATGAAGTATCTTTTGATGCAAACGGCGGCACAGGCGAAATGGAAACACTTACAGGACGCTTTAAGGAAAAAGTCAAGCTGCCTGAATGTAAATTCAAAGAACCTTTTGAGAAAAAATTCACAGGCTGGGAAATTGACGGCGAAACTTATCAGCCCGCTTATGAACTGACATTGAGTGAGAATCTCAAAGTGCGTGCAGTCTGGGAAGATGCAAAACTGCGCCAGACTCTTACGTTTGATAACGAAAAAATTGAAAAGACTTTCGGTGATACAGAGTTCAGGCTTGAGCCGAATGGTGCTAAAACAAATATCGTTTACACAAGCAGTGACGAAAAAGTTCTGACTGTTGCAGAGGACGGCACAGTTACAATTGTCGGTGCAGGTGATGCATATATCAAAGCAACTGCACAGGAAACAGAAGAGTATTTCTCTGCATCTGCACAGTATAATGTGACAGTTTCCAAAGCATCATTCTCAATTTCAGCTTCTGTTTCTGACTGGGGCTACGGTGCAGAACCAAATGATGTCACAGTAACAGGAAATATTACTGATGAAAAACCTGTGATTGAATACAAGGCTGCGGACGCAGACGATAACGCATATTCAACTGAAATTCCGCAGAATGCAGGAAAATATAAGGTCAGAGTTACTGTTCCCGAAAGTGCAAATTACAAGAGCGCACAGGCAGAAACGGAATTTTCAATTCAGCGTGTACTTCCTGATGCTGTTGTAAAGGCGGCAGACGGACTTGTATATAAAGGCGAAGCACAGGAACTCTTTACAGAAGCCTCCTCCGAAAACGGCACTGAACCCGCTGAAATGACTGTTTCAATTGCACAGGCTGAAAATATCTGGTCAGTTGAACCTGCGGCAGTTTCTGATCTGATTTATGGCAAGAATGAGAGGAAACTTGTTTCAGGCGGCAAGGCAAGCGGCGGAACTGTACTCTATAAGCTTGGCGAGAACGGCAGTTATTCCGAGGAGATTCCGACTGCGGCAGATGCAGGTACATATACTGTTTACTGCAAGGCAGAGGGCAATCAGAATTATTCCGATATCGCAGAGCAGAGCTTTACTGTGCAGATTGCACCGAAAGAAATCGAATTTATCTGGGGCGATACTGAACTGATTTATAACGGCAAGGAGCAGGCACCTGCTGTCACACTTAAAGGTGTTATAGACGGCGATGAGTGCGAAGCTGAAATTTCAGGCGCAAAGACAGAACCCGGAACTTATATTGCTAAAATTAACGGTTTAAGCAATCAGAACTATGTGCTTGCAGACGGTGAACAGATGACAGCATTCTCTGTTGCAAAAGAGGAATATGTTGTTATTATTGATGCAAACGGCGGTAGCGGTAAGCGTATCAAACAGATGATAGGCGGTGATTATATCCTGCCGGATTATAAGGATTACAATTTTGCCGCACCTGAAAATATGAAGTTTGTCGGCTGGGACGTTGAAGGCAAATTACACAATGCAGGCGATACAGTAACTATTTCGGATGTAACAATGATTCAGGCAGTATGGGAAGATGCAAAACAGAAACAGGACAAGCTTGAATTTGATGACAATAAGGTTGAAAAAACTTTTGGCGATGAGACTTTTGTTAATGAACTGTTGGGTGCAATGTCGAATGTTACTTATGAAAGCAGTAATCCCGATGTCGCACAGGTAGACAAAGACGGCAATGTAACCGTTGTGGGTGCAGGTAATGCAGTTATTACTGCACACGCAGAAGAAAATGATGAGTATTTCGGAGCAGAAGCTTCCTACCGTGTAGTTGTAAGAAAAGCAGCGATTAAGCCCACTGTAAGCCTTGAAAACTGGACAGAGGGCGAAACACCCGGTATACCTGAAATCAGCGGAAATGACGGCAATGCAGATGTGACATTTACCTATAAGTCGGCTGATTCAGAGGAATTTACACCCGATGTACCGGCTGAATCAGGAAACTACACTGTAAAGGCAACTATTGCAGAATCAGACAATTACCTCAGCGGAAGCGCAGAAGCACAGTTTACGATTGAAGAAGCTCCTGCGGAAATTCACGCAGAACTGATTGCAAGCAATACAATCGGTTTCAAAGAAAATATCATGCTGAATTTCTACGCTGATATTGATTCCGATTATGCAGACGGTGCATATGTTGTATTCACTTACAGTCACTACGGTGAGACAAAGACTGTAAAGGCTGAACTTAATCGCTCCAACACGCTGACAAGCGGAAACATAACATATTTTGCATTCGGCTGTCCGCTGTCTGTTTCTGAAACGACAGTTGATGTGCAGGCGGAACTTTATCTTGCTGACAGCACAGAGGCTGTTTCCGTGCAGAACGGTTCTGTACTCGCTTATTGTGAACGTATGCTTGGAAGAGATACAACCGATGATGTGACAAAGAACGCACTTAAAGCACTGCTTAATTTCGGTGGTTACACACAGCAGGCACTCAACCTGAATACAGATGCTCTGGCAAATGCCAATTACAAGAGCGATTTGAGTAATGTTACAGTTGAACCGAGCGGTGAATTTGTAATACCTGAGCAGAAAGTCGGCGGTGTAAAATATATGGGCGCACAGCTTGCAATGCGTGATTATGTAAACTGCCGCTATGTATTTTCAGTAGATTCACTTGATGGCGTTACTTTCATGGTGAACGGAAAAGAAGTAACTCCTGTCAAGGACGGAAAGAACTATTACATTGATGCAGAACATGTCAAGGCAATAAATCTGCCGAAAGTGAACGAAATAGTTGTAAAAACTGCCGAAGCAGAACGCTTTAATCAACGAGCTGGCTTCGCAATTCAAGCGTTGCATTCAAGACACATTCATTTCCTGCATTTACCAAAGTCAGGCGATTGGTCATATCTTCAATTACAGTATCATTTTTTCCATACCATTTATCTGTTCCAAGATTGTAAACTTTAAATGTGTATTTTCCGGCAGATAATTCTTTTGTCAGCGTAATAATGTCACTGTTATCCGTTTTGTGGAATACGTCAGATGAATCTTGATTGTTGAATGAACTGTTCAAATAGAAAGTGGAATCAGCATTTGACAATGTATTTGCAGTATTGTATTTGATAGTATAAGTTCCGTCACCGCCGTTTACAAATGTCATAGTCCTGTAAGTACCGTTTGCATTTGCTGAACCAATCACAGCAGTTGTACCAGCTTCTACAGACAGATTTACAGTAATTTTTGTACCATTCAGTTTCACAAAGTCTGTGTTTGTCGTATCTCCCATGATAATATCACCGTCAAGATTTACAGTATATGAAGTAATTGCAGATGATAATTCTATAACAGCTCCATTTTTTGCAATAACGCCGGCAGAATTACTGTTTTGGGTATTATTCGCATGAAGTGTTAAATTAAGTCCCGTAAAAGATTTATCGGTTAAGGCAACTGTATTGTTTCGCAGTTTACTGTCATTGGAAGAAAAACGGATTGTGATATCAGTGAATTTTCCCTGCTTTATTGTAAAGGAACTGTTATATCCTAAGTTTGTCAGATAAGAGATGAAAGAACCGCCCTTACTGCTGTCTAATACTTTGGAAGCTGTTCCAGATGCACCATATGCATAATGATAGATTGTCATGCTTTCAGAATCGTAATAAATTCTGCCTTCTCGTGTCAGATTTGACGCACCTGATACGGGGTCAAGAATACGATAAGTACCCTCTGTCAGAACTGACGGCACACTTACAGGCGGAGTAATTGTATTATCCTGCTCCGAAAGGATATAACTGTCAATTTGAGGATAGTTGACACTTGTCACAAGTTTATCCCAGTTATCGGAGAGTTTTACTTCTTTTGTGACTGAAATGCCTCCCGGCATCACTTGTGTTTTATTTCTGGAACTGTCACCGGTAACAATAATATCAGTATTGCCTTTTGTCATCGTGGCAACAGTATCAATTTCAGAATATGTGATACCATTTATCCAAGGTAATGAAACAGTTGTCTTTGCATCTTCCGAATCAGTGTATTTCAGCCTGTTGTAAATTTCGTCAAATGACTCGCTGAATGCATTTTCTGTATTAGCATAATAGTAAGCATAAGTACGCATTTCAAGCGGTCGTCTTGCATTTTCAATGAGTGCATTTTCAAGAGAATCTTTGGACTTATATTTTGTCGCCAGAGCTTTTGCGACAGGTTCTGTAATGAAGATAAGCCTGTGTGTGTCAGCATTATCTTCTATGGAAGAACTGCCCAAAGCACCAAGATTCTTTTCTGTAATGTCCCATGCAAGAACTTTCATAATTTCTTCGGGCAAATCCGTTGCAGGTGTGACATTATTTCCCCACATAGAAAATGATGTTGCTGTAATAACTGTATCATTGAGCTGATAGCCTTTTTCCACATGGTGCGGATTCCAGCCCACATTCAAACAAGCTTCATCATTTTCGGAGAATACCAATGGCTGAACATTGCCAAATGCATTTGTACGCTGAATCCCTGCAAGATTGATGAGAGCGAGTTCCATAAAACGACCGATTGCAATATTGGTTTCCTCAGTTGTCATGCCTTGCGTATTATCAATGCCAATCTGTTGGGCAGCAGGACCGTTTACATACATCATAGGGGTCAGTTTCCCTGATTTCAGAGAATTAAAATATTCTTTACTGCTCAATGCTTCTGTGAATGCAATACATACAGGCAGATGCTCCGGAGAACAGCCGGCCATAATTGCATTTGCTGCAACCTGATAAGCTTTCACTCTTTTGCCGTTTATAGTAGCTACAACATCATCATATTCATAAGCAGAATAACCGATAAACTTTTCTGCTTTTATTTTAGTCGGAGGTACAACAGGCAGACCGTCAGTCATACCCTGTTCTTTGAAATAATTCTCTACTTCTCCATATGTTTCGATAAACAGCGGAGGATAGGACTTATCATATTTACTGCTTGGAGAAATAATCGGAAATCTGTTGTTTTCAGGTTCAATCAAATCATACTGGTCTTCCAGAACACCGAGACTCTGATATGTTTTCCCCTGTGTTTCATATTCGTCTTCATAACCGTCTTTCAATACAGCGGCATTTGCTGAAAGAGAAACAGACAAAAAATTTGTTACAACCGCAAAGCACAAAAGCACAGAAACAGTATGTTTTAAGCATTTTAACTTCATAATACCACCCTTTCTGATTTATTCTGCAAAATAATAATTTCCGATTGGATTATAGCCTTCATTTGCAACTAAACTATCCCAGTTGCGTGGAAGATTCACATTAAATGAGCAGGTATCACCACCGGGCATTACCTGTATCTGATTGCTGATATCTCCGCCGGTGATGACAAATCCTGTATTATTTGCTTCAATTGTTTGTGTCGTATCAATTGTTTCAAACGGCACAATATTTTTTAGCCATTCGGGAGCAGGTGTCTGTGAGACAAAATCTCTTTCAACATTTTCAGTGGAAAGTCCTTTTTTGATGTCATTATAATGCTGGTCAAAAGTCGTGTTCAGGTGAATTTTTTGAGCCTGTATTTGCCCAATAATGTGCATAGGTACGCATCCAGAGCGGTCTTCTTGCAGTATTGATAAGCGTATCTTTTAATTCTGTTTTTGAACGATAATTTTTTGCAATAGTTGCAGCTGCATCTTTTGTAAGCCAAATCATACGGGCTTCACGGGGATTAGTGTTGCCGAGACCGTTCTGCTGTTTTTCGGTAACGTCCCATGACAGGAGCTGAGCAGCTTTCTCCGCATCTGTTGTACCAATATCAATCGGATTGCCCCAAGTAAGCGTAGAACCGCAGGTGATTACACTTGTATTTAGGTCATAACCCTTTTCTACATGATAGGGATTCCAGCCTATTTCAAGACAAGCCTGTTCATCTTCGGCAAAGGCAACAGGAAGCATATATCCGAAAGTACCCATTCGGTTTTCTTTGATTTTATATCCCTCAAGATTCAGCATTGCAAGAGAAATGAATCTGCCTAACAGTTTGTTGGTTTCCTGATTAATCATGCCGTTTTCATAAGAAATACCAAGCTGTCTTGCGATAGGACCACTTACAAGAACATATGGTGTCCAGCCGTGTGTACTTGCAAGAGATTTATAAAAATTGCCGTTTGCAAAGCATCTTGTAATTGCAATGCATAAGGGCATATATTCAGGCGGACAGCCTGCCATAATCGCATTGACAGCCACATGATAAGCAAGTATTTCCTTATTTGCAGGAGGTACGTCCTGTATTTCACCGTTTCTGGTATTTACAACATCAGTTGCCTGATAAGTTGTATATTGCAGATAATATTCCACTTTTTCTCTGGTAGGGGGAACAACTGTCAAACCGTCTGACATTTCGTTGACTTCATAGAACTGCTGAACACGTTCATGTGAACCAGTAAAGACAATATCATCATATTTTACACCGGCAACATCTCCGGCAATTCTGTCCTTTTCAGACTGTGTGATTTGTGTTGTAAGAGCCTTTACAATCTGTGGATATAAAGTTTCACGGGCTTTTTTCTGCTGTTCTTCTGTGGTATCGCTTGCAAAAGCTCCCGGATAGGCAGCCGTTCTGACAACGGGAACGCCTCTGTTATAGCCTGTTGATTCAATCTGAGGGACAAAAGCTTCCGCTCCGACTACGACCGCTGGAATCCCTGCATATTCTGCCGCAAGTCCGTTGCCTGTTTCCTTTACTGTACAGATACCGCAGCCGCAGTTTCCGGAAATAATGGCATCAATATTGTACTCTTTCAGTTTCTGCTGAAATTCTTTTGATTTATCGCTGATATTGTTTGGGTTAAATGTACCGCTTTTTCCGATTTCTTCTGTCATGCAGAAAGTCGTACAGCCGTATTCTGCTTTCAGCATATCACTGATGACCTGATGTGTGACAGAAGCAGAAAAACTTCCGCCTACAAGTGCGATTCTTTTGCCTTTCAGAGAATCCAGACGGGCAGGCTGTTCAATGGGTTCAATGGACGAACCTGACGGAACAGGAGACAAGACCTGATATTCGTTTCTGACAGGTTCTGCATTGGAAGCTTCCGCACTTGCTTTCAATGTCAGACAGGATACTGTGTTTGTTACAGTATTTCCGGCAATACAGGTTACTGCAAGCGAAAGTGCAAGAAATCTTTTCAAAAAACTATGTTTCATAAAATCATCCTTTCGTTTTTATTTTTCAGATTGATATGATAGTATCAGTACAAATTGCTATCATTAAAATTTGATTAAAAACTTGCTGTTCATGATTCGATTTCAAAAATTTTGTCATTATATACAAACAAAATTAAAAAATCTGTTCAACAGTGCTAAATGTCGTTGAACAGATTTTCATTCTGAAATTGATTTTATTGATTCTTTGCCAGATAAAGTGTAAAACAGCTTCCTTTTCCGAGTTGGCTTTCTGCTTTAATTGTACCACCGTGCTTTTTGGCAATTTTCAGAGCAATCGGCATTCCAAGACCATAACCGCTGCTTTTGCGTGAGGAATCGGACTTAAAGAAACGAGTCAGCACTTTTTTCTTTTCTTCGTCTGTCATGCCGATACCGTTATCTTTTACTTTTACAAATACAAACTTGTCATTTTCACCGATTTCAACATTAATGACTGCATCATCAGGGCTGAACTTCACTGCATTGGAAATCAGATTTGTGACTGCTATCGTAATAAGACCGATATTTCCTGATGTTTCAGATATATTGGAATTTGTTATCTGAAACTGAATATTGCAGTCAGGCAATTTATACTGTTCTGCCTCACATACAGCCGATACAATTTCCGATAAGTCAATATACTCCTGCATATCTTCTTTATCACCTGATTCAAGACGGGACAGTTCCAGCAAAGTAATGACAAGATTCTGCATTTTCTGTGCCTGTTTCAGAATCACCTCAAAAGATTTTTTCTCCTCAGTATTCAATTCCATATGATTCAGTGCATACTGACTTTGTGCTTTTATAACAGCAATTGGAGTTTTCAGCTCATGAGCAACATCAGAAGAAAATTGCTCCTGCCCTTCAAAAATATCATTCATACGGTCGAGCATACGGTTATGTGCTTTTATCAGAGAGCCGATTTCCTGATAATGTCCGCTTTCATCTATATGTTCATCAGGCATTTTTGACGTACCGATTTTTTCAACACTTGTTTCCATTGTTTTGATAGAACGCTGAAATCTCCTCAGTGCATAAAGCATGACCATAGTTAAAACAATAAACACGACCGCAACACTGCCATAAGCAGCAATTCTCATAGGGATATAATTTCGGAGAATATCCGTTTTACTGACATATGCCCGTACAAATGCACCATCAGATAAAGTATTTCTGGTATAACGGTCAATATAATAATATGAAATTTCTTCTGCTCTGGTTTCCGCAGGTGCAATTGCTCTCTGTGTATCAATACTTACTCCGTCCGGAACAGACCCCCATAGGATATTGCCATTGCCGTCTATAACGACAATATACATATTTGGATACTGTTTTTCAATTTTACTTTCATCAATCCGCAGAGAGCCATGATAGTTTATGATATTTTCTGAAAGGCTTGTAACCTGCCGTGAAAGACTGCTTCTTATATCGAGCTCAACTGACTGCGAAATATACAGATGTACAAACAGTGTCATAATCGCAAACATGGTAATTTCAGAAATAAACCATGTTGTCATGATATGGGTCATTACAGACCCGTTTTTCACTCTGCTTTTAATTGATAACCAACTCCCCTGATAGTATGTATCATTTTTTTATCATATCCGTCATCAATTTTTTTACGCAGATAACGTATATATACATCAATGACATTGGAACTGTTTGTGTTGTCAAACTGCCAAAGATTGTCTTCAATTTGTTCTCTGGTAACAACTATTCCTTGGTTTCTTACAAGATATAAGAGTAACTGAAATTCCTTTGCAGAAAGTGAAATCGCTTTATCTTTGCGGAAAACTGTATGTTCATTACAGTTTATTACAAGTTCTCCGCATGAATAAATATTTTCACGGGTTTCAACTGTTTTCCTGAGCATGACACGAATACGGGCAAGAAGTTCGTCGAGGTCAAAAGGCTTTGAAATATAGTCATCTGCACCCAAATCCAAACCACGGACAATATCTCTTTTGGAGTCCCTTGCAGTCAAAAATAGTGCAGGTGTCTGAATATTTTTGCTCCTGATACGTTCAAGAACCTCAAAACCATCAAGCTTTGGAAGCATAACATCAAGTATTGCTCCATCATATTCACTCAGCGACAGATACTCATATGCTTCTTCTCCGTCATAGCATGAATCAACAATATAACCATTTGCGGTCAGTTCTTTTGTGATGATTTCATTCAGGTCTCTTTCATCTTCAACTACAAGCAGTCGCATAATCTTATATCTCCTTTTTGTAAAATAATTAAATTAACTGAATCCGCAAAACTCAATTTGCCATATGACCGATATTTTCCTAAATATAGCAAAAAATAAGTTAATTTTGGCTTGAAATTTTTTTATTCATATTGATAATCTTTGGGTGTAATGCAATTTGAACTTTTATTCTGTTTTTTCACATTATCTCTCCTAACACTTACATTATACATCACCACTGCGTAAATGTCAACTGATAATAAAAGTATCTACGGAACATCAAGAAACAGCGACAGCGTGAGAGCAATGTGTAAGGGAGTATGAAAAAAGTCCTCAGAAACGCTTGCAGAGCGTCTCCGAGAGCTTGCGGTTATTCATTTCAATAGGGTTTATGCCTATTTTGGTATGCTCCACAATTCTGATTATGACTTGTGTGGAACGGAAAACAGTTGTGCCAATAGGCTATACCTCACCAGTTTTCATACCGCTGTCCTGTATGCAGTTCTGCCATTCTCTGCATTTCTGAATCGGTCAGCTCAAAGTCAAAGATACTGATG
>ODAI012865057.1_pt1 | contig 21660 bp, 20 predicted proteins | sample 1539321 | NCBI WGS metagenome assembly ODAI01 (sample SAMN02144231, study PRJEB22623) | gut metagenome | biome: sheep rumen | host: Ovis aries | place: New Zealand | reverse complement strand
TTTCTGTTTGGGTTTGTGGAAGAAACCAGAGTCATGATATGTATGTTTTGGTTCAGGATTATTTTGGAACTAACTTCCAGCTTTATCTTGGAAATCTTGGTTTTACAGGTTGGAAAAAACTTACTTGTGTAGTTCCTCCTTCTCCTGATGGAGCTCATGGAATTGTACAGAGCAGTGCATACTATGGAGACAGACCAGGTCTTAAGATTCTTGGTTTCCGTGTAGATTGTAATCCAGTTCAGGCACGTGGAACATACTATATGTACCTTGATGATCTTCGTGTTGTAACTGATCTTTATGACATGGAAAATCATGATGAAGATGATATGGCTGATAACTGGTAGTCTTTAATTAATGCAAAATCAAGGACGTTCGAAAGGACGTCCTTTTTTTTTATTGGGGGTTTATTACAAAACCCTCAAAACGGCGAAGTCAAGGCTTTAAGCGTGAGCGTGCCTTGACTCGACGTATTTAAAAAGTTTTCTTTGGATTGTTTAATTATTTTAATTTGTAAAATTTAGTTCGTTTTAGGGTTTTTGTATTTTCTAAAAGTTCCATATGTAAGAAAACCCAGGTAATAAGATTTGGATTTTTGTATATTCTTGCAGGTATAGTCTTATCTTTTTCTAATTCATTTCTCAAATCTTTTGTTGTAAATTCTTGATTTAAGCTTGCAGGCAGTAAAGATAAATAATCTTTTTTTGAATTAAAACGTCTTGTATTAATTATTTCTTCCAGATACTTGTTAGTCTTTATCCAATTTTTTTTGTAACGCCTTTTTTTGTTTTTTGATTGAACTGGTTCGTTTGTTCTTTTTCTCTCCTCTGTCATTTCTATTTCTACAATTTCAAGAGAGAAGTGTGGGTTTAGAAGGATTGAAGTTAGACCTGTTATTTCCTTAAAAATATCATAAATATTCCCTTTTACAGGACTTTTTTTATTTGAAATTAGTTTGTTATTTTCATCGTATGTTTTGATTCTTTTTGAAATGACTAGGGGGTAAACGATTTTTACATTGTGGCCATTGTTTATTGTGGACTGAATTTTATTTAATAGCTTTGAAAGGTTTTTTGTCTGAATTTCAATTATATTTCCGTTTTTGCTGACAATATCATAAATATATCCGTCTTGTTCAACTTCTGTTTTCCCCTGGTAAATTTCTGAATATAAAACTTTTAAGCTGTGGTGAAGATTACTTTCGTTGATGGTGGAAAATCCCATTTTTTATCCTTTATCTATTTGTTTATTCTAATATAGCTTTATAAAAATATAGTATTTTAGTGAATAGGTTAAAAATTTTTAGGCCGATATTTTTATTAATTATTGGCACAAAAACCCGTTGACTTTAGAATTTTTTGGTATAAAATGGTGGATAAGTGGGAAATAGTGGTAAAAAGTGGTAGTAAGTGGGTATGAATCTTCTAACTGGTGAATACAATAATACGATTGATGATAAGGGCCGTGTCTCATTCCCTGTGAAATTGAGAAGTGCTGTAAATCAAGACGTAGTTATGGTCACCAAAGGTTTAGATCGCTGCTTATGGCTTTTTACTGCTGAAGAGTGGGAAGCTTTTCAATCTAAATTGATGTCAAATGCATCAATGATGAAAAGTAAGAGCTTGAATGTTGTGAGACATTTTATTGCACCAGCACAACCTGTCGAGTTTGATAAAAATGGCCGTCTTTCTATTCCACAGAGTTTGCGTGAATATGCCAGTCTTTCCAAGGACTGTACAATACTTGGTATTGCTAAGTACATGGAATTATGGGATGCACAAACTTATAAAGAATATCTTGCTGCGACTGAGGATTCCTTCCGAGACGCTGCAGAAGAATTTAATGATATAAATTTCTAAAAGTATAAAAATTTATAAACAGGTGGGAATAATAAAGTGGAAATCGTACACACTCCGGTTTTGTTAAATGAGTGTTTAAAATATCTTTCTCCTGTAGGTGAGCCATTTGAGAGTCACTGTCTAATGATTGATTCGACTCTTGGTGAAGGTGGCCATACTTATAATTTCCTTAAAAAATTTCCTGGTTTATCTGTTGTGGGTTTGGATGCGGATGCTGTAATTCAATCACGTGCAAAGGAGCGTTTGGCTGAATTTGGTGACCGTGTTCATTTTTTTAACGGATGGTTTAACGAATTTTACGATAACTATCCTGAAGAATATGAAAAACCTGATTTAATTTTATTTGATTTAGGTATTTCGGTTTTTCATTATGAGAAAGCTGAAAGAGGTTTTTCTTTTAGACATGATGAAAAACTTGATATGAGATTAAATGCAAATAGTGAGACTTCAGCGGAGAATTTAGTTAATGATCTGCCTGAAGAAAAACTTGCAGACTTAATCTATCTCTATGGTGAAGAAAAGTTAAGCCGTAGAATTGCCAAGGCAATTGTTGAAGCAAGAAGTGGTGGAAGAATTGAATCTTCTAAGGCTTTGGCCGAAATTATTTGGAATGCAGTGCCTGCTAATTATCGTTATGGAAATATTCATCCTGCAACAAGAACATTTCAAGCTTTGCGTATTGCAGTTAATAGTGAATTGAAGAGGCTTCCAGATGCTCTTCAAAACGCTTTTAGAGATTTGAAAGTAGGTGGAAAGATGGGTGTTATTACTTTTCATTCGCTGGAAGATCGTATAGTTAAAAATTATTTTAGAAATCTGGGAAAACAGTGTGTTTGCCCTCCTGAAGTTGCAGTTTGCCGATGTGGAGGTCATGCTTGTGCTGAATTAATTACCAGAAAGCCTGTTGTGCCAAGTGATGAAGAAATTAAAGTTAATTCTCCATCTAGAAGTGCAAAACTTAGGGTGATTAGAAAAATAAAGGATGATACAGAGTACCATCTTGCAGGGGTTATTGGATACTAAAATGAAGGGGAAGTTTAAAGATTTTATTTTTAAGTTTTTAATCTGTATTTTTGTACTTACTATTCCTGCTATGTTGTGTTTGTATGCTGTTCAGGCAAGACAGTACACAATTTTAACAAATGAAGTTAAGGACCTGGAAAAACGCCAGGAGAAATTGATAGAGGAGAACAAAAAACTTGTAAGCGATATTGCAATTCTTTCGAGTGCAGACAGAATTGAAAAAATAGCTGTAGAAGAACTTGGAATGCATAAAGCTGAAAAGGAAGATATTGTTCGAGTTGAAATGACCGGAGAGAAAAAATGAGTGTCACATTATTAACTAAAGATGAATTGCTGTCTGCTTTGAATGGAGAACAGATTGGACATGCTGATTGTATTTTTAATGATGTTCAAACTGACAGTCGTAATGTAAGTTCTGAGAAAAAATGTATGTTTGTTCCTCTTGTTGGAGAATTTCAGAATGGACATAAGTATATTCCTGATGTTTTGGTAAAGAAAGCTTCCGTCATCATCTTAAACAAAAGTGAGTATAAGAAAGATAAAGACGTTTATGAAAAAATGGCTGGCGAAAATCCAGATGTTTGTTTTATTTGTGTAGAAAATACTTTAACTGCTTTACAAAATGCTGCTGAAGCTTATGTAAATAAAGTTGCAAAAAGCATGATTAGAGTTTCGATTACAGGATCAAGCGGTAAGACAACAACTAAGGAAATGATGGTTGCTGTTTGTAAGGCTTATTTTGGTGATGAAAATGTAGCTTATACAAAAGGTAATTTTAATTCTGAAACCGGCCTTCCGTTATCAGTTTTTAAGATTCGTGGTGATGAAAAAATTGGTATTTTTGAAATGGGAATGAACCGTGTAAATGAAATTGGCGAAATTTCTAAGGTATGGAAGTCTCAGTATGGCATTATTACTAATATTGGAACTGCCCATATTGGTATTTTAGGTAGTCGAGAAAATATTGCAAAAGAAAAAAGAAAGTCTTTCGATTATATCCCATCTAATGGAGCAGCTTTTGTTTGTTCCAGCGATTCTTATGGTGATTTTTGCTGTGAAAATGTAAAAGGAAAGAAAATAAAATATGGTCCTGATGTAGATGAAAAAATAAGTGGTGTTAAATTCCTTGAAGATAAGGGGTTGTTTGGCAGCTGCTTTTGTATTGATGGACTTAAAGTTCAACTATCTTTATCGGGCCTTTATAATTATACAAATGCTTTGGCGGTAATTGCTTGTGCAAAGGAACTTGGAATTCCTGCAGAAGCAATTAAGAAAGGTCTTGAAAATGTAACTGCCGTTTCTGGAAGAATGGAAACAAAGCAGGTTCTTTTGAAGAACAATAAAAAGGCTATTTTGATTAAGGATTGTTATAATGCGAATCTGGATTCAATGCTTAAGGTTATTGAGTTTTGTAACAGTCTTAAAGAAATTGGTAAGAAAATTTTTGTACTGGCAGATATGAAGGAATTGGGATCTGAATCTGAAAAATCCCACCAGATTGTTGGTCAGGAAGTAAATAAGGTTAATCCTGATTATGTGTTTATGATTGGTCAGGAAATGAAAGCTGGTTTTGATGTTTTACAGAATAAAGATAAAGCTTTCTGGTATGAAGAAAAGGGAAAGGATACTTTTAGGAAAATTGCAGAGAAAATTAACTGTGTTGCCGATGAAAATGATGTAATTTTGCTTAAAGGTTCTCATTCAATGGAACTGGAAAATCTGCTTCCTCTTTTGGTGAATGAAGAATAGGGATTGTAGGAAAAAGATGAGTCAGTTTACTTTTTATGCAAAGAAACCTTCCGAAAACTATCACAAAGTAGATATTTGGCTTTTAGCTTCTGTTTTACTTTTGTGGGGACTTGGTATGTTTGCCTTGTTTGTTTGTTCTCAAAACTTTGCGATTCGTGCTTTTTCAGATTCTCTTTATTTTGTTAAGAGACAGTTTGTTTCTTCTTTGATTGGTTTTGTTTTACTTGTAGCTTTTATGGTGACAGATATAAAAGTTGTAAGAAAGTTCGTTTCTGTTATCGTTATGGTTTCGATTGTTTTATGTGTTTTGACCTTTATCAAACCTTTATCAATCGAAAAAAATGGTGCAAGACGATGGCTACGAATGCCTGGAAATTTTTCTTTTCAGCCATCTGAATTGATTAAATTTGCTATGGTTTTATTTCTTGCAAATTATTTTGATAAGCAGGAAAAGTTGGAAAATCCAGAAGAAAAGACAGTTTTTCCTTGCGTTATTGGATTGATGGTTTTTGTTGGAGTTGTTCTGGCTCAGAAGGACTTTTCAACAGGGGTATTTATTACAGTTTTAGGTATCCTTATCTTTTTTGTTTCGGGAGCAAAATTGAGATGGATATGGCCATTTTTGTTGATAGCAATTCCTGCAGTTTTCTTAATGATTTTTTTGGAACCATATAGAATTCAGCGTGTGATTGGTTGGATTCGTCCAGACGAATTTGGTTCAACTGTAAACTATCAGGCTTTGTCTGCAAAAAAAGCAATTTCTGCTGGTGGTTTTTGGGGAAGTGGAATTGGTGCAGGTCTTACAAGAATTAACAGCATTCCTGAAATTCAGGCTGACTACATTTTTGCGGGTTGGGCTGAATCTATGGGATTTATTGGGGTAATTGCATACTTTGTTTTGCTTTGCTTCTTTACCTGGAGGGGTTATAGAGCAGCTTTGATTTGTCCTGATAGATTTTCCGCTTATGCTGGATTTGGTTGTGTATCCATCATCTTTTTGCAGTCTATTGTAAATACAATGGTTGTTTGTGGTTTGTTACCTTCTACCGGTATAAACTTGCCTTTCTTTTCTTTGGGAGGTTCTTCAATCATGGTTACACTGGCAATGAGCGGATTTATATTAAATGTTTCACGTTGTGAAGAAAGTAGTGAAAAAAAATCGGAAAATGTCGAAATTTCTATAGAGACACTTTCACATTTATAAAAACTAGGGATTTATTATAATGAGTGACATGAGAGTTTTAGTTTCAGATGAGTATTTGGATAAGGATTATTTTCTTGAGGATGATTTATCTATTAATGAGGAAGAAGATAAATCTGAGAAGAAGATTAAGGTAATCAAAATCCTTTTCTGTGTATTATGTTTACTTTTGATTGGAGAACTTGTTGTTTATAAGTATGTAATGCCATGTTTTTCAAGTCCAAAGGTTACAGTTTCGGGCCAGGCTGCGTATTCTGCAGAAGAAATTGCCAGAATGCTTCTTCCAATGGAAAGTTCAAACTGGCTGGATTTTGATGTAAATCAGGCAGTTGCAATTATTTCGTCGGAAGCCGGAATTGAACATGTTGCTGTTGAAAAAAGATTCCCAGATAAAATTTTGATCAATCTTGAAGAAAGAAAGCCTGTTGCGGTTACTTTAGTTGTTGAAAATGGAAAGACATCTGCAATGCAGATTGATAAAAATGGTGTTTTGTTCCCTGGAAGAATGAATGCAATTTCAGATACAAATGAAGTGCCAATTGTTTCGGGTTTGCCTGTTGAATATATGTCAAAAGGAATGAGAATTCCATCAAAATACCGACCATTGATTGATCAAATTACTAAAATCAGTGAATTACCACAGAAATATTTTGCAAGCATTTCAGAAATATGTGTTCTTCCAAAGGAATATGGAAATTACGAACTTGCTTTAATTCCTTCTCAATCAAAGGTTAAAGTCCTTACTGACCGTGCATTGAATGAAGACGCATTAAAGTATATGATGATAGTATTGGACGTTGTAAATCAAATTGGAACTGATGTTTCTGAGGTTGATTTACGATATGGTTCGGTTTCTTATAGAAAGAAATAATTAGAGGTTTTTTAGAAATGGCAGATGATAAAATTGTTGGGCTGGACATAGGAACTAGTGAAATAAGAGTTGCAATTGGAGAAATTGATCCTGAAACAGGAAATGTTCAGATTGCTGGAACTGCCTCTAGAAAATCAGCCGGATTAAGAAACGGTGTAATTGTAAATATTGAAGATGCAAAAAATGCCATTAAAGAGGCTATTGATGCAGCAGAACAGAATGCAGGTACAACTGTAGAATCTGTAATTACCGCAATTGGTGGTTCTCAGATTGAAAGTCAGAATTCAAGGGGAACTGTACCTGTATCATCAACAAATAAATCAACAAAAGAAATTTCTTATACAGATGTAAATCGTGTTATTGAATGTGCAACTGCAATAAAAGTGCCAGATGATAGAGAAAAGCTGCATGTAATTCCTCAAACATTTATTGTAGATGGAATTGGCGGAATTCAAGATCCTATTCATAGAATGGGTACACGACTTGAAGCAGAAGTTCATATTGTAACTGCTGCTAAAACAATTATTCAGAATATACGTTCTTGTATTTCTAGAGCAGATTATACACTCCAGGGAGTTATGCTTAAAACTTTAGCTCAGACTCAATCTGTGTGTCAGCAGGATGAAATGGAACTTGGTTCTATTTTGATTGACCTTGGTGCTGGTACAACAGATGTTTTAGTTTTGTTTAATGGTGCTCCTGTAAGTACAGCTTCTGTTCCTGTTGGTGGAAACTTAGTTACAAACGATATTTCTGTAGTCGCTGGTATTTCGGTTGCTACTGCTGAAGAAATTAAAGTTAAATACGGTTGTTGTTGGATTCCAAACATTACTCCAGAAAATGATGTAGAAATTATTCTTCCTGGTGTTGGAGGCCGTTCTCCAGATGTTATGATGAGATCTGAACTTTGTCCTATTATTCAGGCAAGAGTTGAACAAATCTTTAAGATGGTTAAGGCCGCTATAGTAAAAAATACAAATGATTCGATTAAACAGCTTTCTGGAAATATAATTCTTACTGGTGGTGGAGCTATGATGGATGGTGTTATCGATTTGGCTCAGAATGTTTTTAAGACATCTTCAGTAAGACTTGGTGTTCCAGAAAATCTTGGTGGTATTCCAGAAGATTATAGAAGACCTGATTTTGCAACAGCAATTGGTCTTGTTCTTGCAAATAAATCTTTAATTCAGAGTCATGATTCTAAAAAGAAAATTAGAGGCCATGCGGTCAAAAAAGATAAATCTAAATCTGGAGAAAGTATATTAAAAAAGATATTTAAATCCTTTTTCTAGCTAGAAAATATGCAAAATATTTGTATATAATATTTGTGTATTTTGTATATATTGAGGGGAACATTGCTTGGGGAAGCAATTGTAAAAAGTGGGAGGCAATATATGGGAAGTCTTGGTATTTCTATAATTGAAGACGATTCAAACTACAATCAGGCATTTACTGAAAATAGCCCTACCGTTATTAAGGTTGTAGGTTGTGGCGGTGGTGGTTCTAACGCTGTAAACCGCATGATTTCACGAGAATTAAGCAACGTCGATTTTATTGTTTTAAATACAGATTTACAGGCATTGGGAAAATCAAATGCTAAAACAAAGCTTGCTATTGGACAGAAGGTTACTAAAGGTCTTGGAGCCGGTGGTAGACCAGTTATTGGAGAACAAGCTGCAGAAGAAGATAAAGAATTAATTACAAATGAACTGCGCGGTGCAGATATGGTATTTATTACTGCAGGTATGGGAGGAGGAACAGGAACTGGTTCTGCTCCTGTTGTTGCCAGAATTGCAAAAGAACTTGGTTGTCTTACAGTAGCAGTAGTTACAACTCCATTTGAGTTTGAAGGCCATGTTCGAATGCGACAGGCTAAAGAAGGACTTGAAAAACTTCACGAGCAGGTTGACTCACTTATTGTTATCCCAAATGAACAGCTTTTTAAAAATATAGATAAAAATCTTACTGTAAAAGAATCTTTCCGCAAGGCTGACGAGGTTTTATGTCAGGGTGTAGAAGGAATTTCTAATATCATTACTTCTCCTGGTGATGTAAATACCGACTTTGCTGATGTACGAAATGCGATGGCTGGTCAGGGAAATGCAATTTTTGGAATTGGTGTTGGTGAAGGTGAAAATCGTGCAACAGATGCGGCCTACAACGCAATTAATAATCCAATGCTTGAAAATTCTAAGATTGATGGTGCTAAAAATCTCCTTATCAATATTTGTGCTTCAGAAGAAATTACTTTAAGTGAAGTAGGTGAAATCTGTAAGATTGTTACTGCATCTGCTGATCCAAATTACAATATGTTCTGGGGACAGGTAACTCAGCCTGAATTAGGTGATAAGATTAGTGTAACAGTTATTGCTACTGGTTTTGAAACAAGAGATACAGAAGTAGAAGCTAAGGAAGAAGACACTGTAGTAGAACAGCCAAAAGTTTTGCCAGAAAATGTAGTAAGTTCTAGTGAATTGGATAGACTTCTTCATGGTAAAGCAGTGGCTTCGGCAGATAGATCTGTAAATCAGTTTGTTTCTAAGAAAGATATTGATGAAGAAAATGCAAAAAAGGCAGAAAAAGGCTCTCTTGCGGCAGGTTTGTTCCAGGAAGACGAATTGAGCCAGGGAACTTTTGTTTCAAGAAAAACATTTGCTACACCTCCTGCTGGTTTTGATTTAAATAGTTCTGATTTGTCTACTCCTGCAATTTGGGGTAAAAATTCAGAATATGGACGTACAATAAATCTTTCTGATGACTAATTTATAGGAATTAAGCTTATTAATGACTATAGACGAATTACTTAATCAGTTTTATTCAGATTTAATTCTTGTAAAAAGAGATTCTGAACAGACTGCTTTAACATATAAGATTTCTTCTGAGGAATTTTTGAAGTGGCTTTCGACTGAACATACAAAATTAAGGGATGTAAAGCCTCAAACTCTCATGTATTATTTGATAAAGCGTCAAACTGATGGGTGTACGGAATTAACTATAGCAAAAGATATTTCTGGTATAAGAGCTTTGGGTGATTACCTTGTAAGAAAAAATTATTGGGATGAAAATCACGCTCTTTTACTGGATAAACCAAAAGCATCAAAAAAACTTCCAAGGGTTTTGTCTATAGAGCAAATTGATGCACTTTTAGATTCAATTGACACAAGTAATCCAAGTGGTATAAGGGATGATGCCCTTTTTGAATTGATATATTCTTGTGGACTTCGAATAAGTGAAGCTTGCGATTTAAAACTCGCTAATGTCCATATGGAAGAACGTTTAATTTTGGTTCATGGAAAAGGTGATAAAGAAAGACTTGTTCCTTTTGGTGACAGAGCTGCTGAAAAAATTCAGATATACCTGGAAAAAGTAAGGCCTTTATTTACAAATGGTAAAAATGTTCCTGAACTTTTTGTAAATTATAAGGGCGAGGCAATTTCAAGAAAAGGGGTTTGGAAAAGATTTCAAACTTTGGAACAGAAGAGTGGAGTTACAGCCAAGGTTCATACTCTTCGTCATTCATTTGCAACTCATTTATTGGCAGGTGGGGCAGATTTACGTTCTGTACAAGAATTGCTGGGACATAGTGATTTGAGTACAACAACAATTTATACACATGTAACAGATGATCAGCTGGAAAAAGCTCATGAAAAATACTTTCATATAGAAAATTAGGGAGAATGGAAATTATGAAAAAAAATCTAATTATGCTTGTTTTTTCAAGTATTTTATTATTATCTTTTATGTCATGTGGTGTTTCTAATAGATCTATTCTCCGTTATCAGAAACTGGAAGAAGGAGTTTCAAATCCTACTACAGTTGAAGAATTAAAAGACGCCATTAAAAAATACGGGGAAAGAGCAGCCGATATACAACTTGCCAATGGTCAGATAGGTATTTGGTATAAAATATTAGGAACCCGTTATATAGATCAGAAAATGTATGGAGAGGCCTTAAAATGTTTCCAGGAGGCCTTGAAGTTTTATCCTGATAATCAAAACCTGTATTATTATGTTGGTGTATGTGCAGGTTATATGTCTCATTCGGCCATGGATTTTGGTGCGAGTGGAAGTTCTGAAGTTAAGTATAATTATCTTAAGCTTGCTGAAGAAGCTTATTTACGTGCAATTTCGATAGAAGACCGTTATGTTCGTGCCCTTTACGGATTAGGTGTTCTTTATGTTTTTGAACTTGATGAGCCAGAAAAGGCAATTCCTCATTTGGAAAAGGCACTTACAATTGACACAAAAAATATTGATGCAATGTTTGTTCTGGCTAGAGCTTATTATTCGACCTACGAATTTGATAAGTCTGCTCAGGTTTATGATAAAATTATAGCAACAACAAAATCTGCCCAAACAAAAGCGACCGCAGAGGAGAATAAAAAAATAGTACTTGATGCAGCTTATCAAAACTGATGATTTACTAATTTTACATATTTCACTAAATAGAATTACCTTCCTTAAGTATTCAGAAAAGAAAATTTTGGCAAAAAAACTTGACAGTTCTCGCTCCCTTGCATTACTGTCTATAGAAGAGATTGAAACAATCATTGGCCGCCAGATACAAAAAAGAGTGGTTTGGAATGGTTTGGAAAATCTTAGAATGGCAGAAAGGGCCTTCCTTTATTGTGAAACTTTTAATATTAAGATTTTGCTAAATGAAGATCCTTACTATCCAGAATTGTTAAGACAGATTTCCGATCCTCCTTATCTTTTATTTTGTCGTGGTGACTTAGAGCTCTTGTCTAAACCTTGCGTTTCAATTGTTGGAACTAGGCGTTTGAGTAGTCCTGGTAGAAGTGCAGCAAGAAATTTTGCTTACGATGCTGTTATGGATTCCTGCAATGTTGTAAGTGGACTTGCTACAGGTGCTGATGGATATGCTCACCAGGGGGCTTTAGATGCTTTTTTTGATTGTGATGAAAAGAATGCAGATTTATCAAAACTTGGTAGAACTATTGCGGTGATTCCGAGTGGGATAGATGATATAATTCCTTCCTGTCATAAAAAAATGGCTGGTCAGATTTTGCAAACGGGTGGTTGTATTATTAGTGAATACGAACCCAAATTGGAAATGGCTAACTGGCATTTTGTAGGCAGAAACAGAATTATTGCAGGTTTGTCAGCGGCAACAGTGGTAATTGAGGCACCAGATGGAAGTGGGGCTTTAATAACTGCGGATTTTGCATTGGGATACAACAGAGATTTAATGTTTCATAAAGTTGGTTTCAATGAACAGGCTGTTTATATTTCTGGTCTTGTAAAAAAGGATCTTGAAATAAAATATGCTGCTGGAAAAGTTAGCAAATATAAAAAGCAAAATACAATGGCTCGTTACCTTGATTCAGGGGCACTTGTTATTGAAGATTATAAGGATTATTGTAAAGCATTAATTGAAAGTCCTGGTTCCAGGTCTGCAAGGTCAGAGCAGGGGCTTCTTTTTGATGATTAGGAAAGGTTATGGCTGAAAAGAAAACAACTAAGAAAACTACCAAAAAGGCAAAAACACCACAGACACTTGTAATTGTAGAGTCTCCAACTAAGGCTCATACAATTGAAAAGTATTTAGGTCCTGGTTATGTGGTTAGAGCATCGGTTGGACACTTAATCGATTTGCCAAAATCTAGAATGGCTATTGATATTGAGAATGGCTTTCAGCCGGAATATATAACCGTACGTGGAAAAGCAAAGCTTTTGAAGGAATTACAGAAGGAAGCAAAAAAATCTGAAACTGTCCTTCTTGCATCCGATAATGACCGTGAAGGAGAAGCTATTGCCTGGCACTTAAATCGTGCCCTGCGAGATAAAACAACTGCTAAAATCAATCGAATTGTATTTAATGAAATTACACCAACTGCTATTACAGAAGCTGTAAAACATCCTGGAGAAATTATTGAGTCAAAGGTTGATGCTCAGAAGGCTCGTCGTGTTCTTGACCGCCTTGTTGGTTATAATCTTAGTCCTCTTTTGTGGGCAAAGGTAAAGAATGGTCTTTCTGCAGGTCGTGTACAGTCTGTTGCTCTTCGTCTTATTTGCGAAAGAGAAAAAGAAGTGGAAGACTTCCTTCCTGAAGAATATTGGTCTTTGGATGCCGATTTTACCAAGGGAAAATCAAGTTTTATTGCACATCTTGTAAAATATGCCGGTGAAAATCCTGATTTGAAGTCAGAAGCTGCCGTAAAAGAAATTATGGACAAGATAAAGAACTCTACTTGTAAGGTTTCTTCTATCAAAAAAACAGAAAAAACTGTTCGTCCTAAAGCTCCTTTTACTACATCAAAATTACAGCAGGCCGCTGCTAACCGTTTGGGATTTACATCTCGTAAAACAATGCAGATTGCCCAGCAGCTTTATGAAGGTATTCAGATTGGACAGAATCATGTCGGTCTTATTACATACATGCGTACAGACTCTGTTCGTATTTCTGAAACTGCTCTTGCCGATGTAAGAGATTGGCTTTCAAAAAATCATCCATCAGAACTTCCTGCAGAACCAATTCATTATGCTGTTGGAAAATCTGCTCAGGATGCACATGAAGGTATTCGTCCTACCTATGTTTCATATACTCCAGAAAGCATAAAGGAATCCTTGACTCATGATCAGTTCCGTTTGTATTCAATTATTTGGGAAAGATTTGTTTCTTCTCAGATGAATAATGCAAAAATGGTAACTACATCTGTAGAAATTACTGCTGGCGATGCAATTTTCCGTGTAGCAGCTTCAAAGATTGCAGAAAAAGGTTTCTATCAGGTAATTAAACTCCTTTCTTCAAAAGAAGACAAATCTACATCATTGCCTGCTATGAAAGAAGGAGAAGAATTACATGTTGATAACTTCCATCCTGAACAGCATTTTACACAGGGACCTGCCAGATATACTGATGCTTCAATTGTAGCAATGCTGGAAGAAAAAGGAATTGGTCGTCCATCAACTTATGCAACAATTATTTCTGTTTTGCTGGATCGTTATTATGTAACCCGTTCAAATAAGCAACTTATACCAACACAACTTGGTAGAATGATTAATAAGATTTTAGTTGAAAGTTTCCCAGAAGTAATCAATGAAGAATTTACTGCTAAGGTAGAAAATGAACTTGATGAAGTAGAAGAGGGAAAACTTGTTTGGAATACAATTATTTCAGATTTCTTTGGTCCTTTCAAAAAGCGTGTAGATGATGTAATGGAACATCAGGAATCAATTAAGGGCTTCCTTGATGAGGAAACTGACAAGGTTTGTGAACTTTGTGGTAAACCAATGGTAAAAAAACTTGGTCGTTTTGGTTTCTTCCTTGCTTGTTCAGGTTTCCCAGAGTGTCATAATACAAAATCAATTCCTCTTGCTAAGTGTCCTGTTTGTGGTACAGGAGAAATTGTTGAACGTAAGACAAAGGGCCGTGGAAAGGCCTTCTATGGTTGTACAAATTATCCAACTTGTACCTTTATCAGTCACTTTAAGCCAATTGATCAATACTGTCCAAAATGTGGCTGGTTCCTGGTAGAAAAGTTTGATAAAAAGAACGGTTCGTATAAGAGCTGTATTAATCCTGACTGCGATTACCTCCATACAAGCGGTGAAGAGGCTGCGGTTATGCCAGAAGGTGAAGAGTAATGAAGGGCCCCAAAAGGGGCCTTTTTTTCTTGAAAGTTTTTGTAAAATCTGTATTATAATTAAAAGCTAAAAAATCTTAAGGAGAGAAAAATGAGAAAATTAAAAGTTTTTATTAGTGTTTTATTGTTTGTTTTAGTTACTTCATCAGCTTTTGCTTATGATGGTTCTGTGTATGGTGACTCAATAGGAAAGTTTTCAAGAAAAGAATTTATTGAGACCGCATCTGATAGTGATTATGCAAAAGAATTAATTGAAACTGCAACAGATGGTGCCGACCTTGAAAGATTCTACAATGTAAATGAAGATAATCTTGATGAAGAAGATTATGAACTTTTAAATGACCTTGAAACTTATATTATGGACAACTATAAGGTTCGTAATAAGGATTGTTTCTTTCATATAATTATGAGGGGAGAAACAAAAAAAGGATGGGATGGCTGGATGACAATGACACACTATTCCGATTCAGCTTCTTCAAAGTTTTTCCATTATATCTATTATTTTGCAGTAGAAGAATAATTTTTCACATATATATATAAATTTGCTTTATAGTGATAGCGATGCTATCATATAAAGCATGGACAATAAGAAAAAATATGTGATTTCTCTTGATGAGGGTACGACTTCTTGCCGTGCTGTAGTTTATGATGGAAACGGTAAGGCCCTTGGTTCTAAACAGCGGGAATTTAATCAAATTTATCCTAAGCCAGGCTGGGTCGAGCATGATGCCGAAGAAATTTTTAAGTGCCAGCTCAAGGTTCTTCAAAGCCTCTTAATTGAAAATGAAATCAGACATGACGAGATTGCAGCTATTGGAATTACCAATCAGCGCGAGACTGTTGTACTTTGGGATAAAAAGACCGGCAAACCTGTATACAATGCTGTTGTCTGGCAGTGCAGGCGTACGGCTGATTATTGTGAAAGTCTTATGAAGGCCGGATGGACGGAAAAAATTCGTTCCAAGACAGGCCTTTTAATTGATGCCTATTTTTCTGGAACAAAAATCAAATGGATTTTAGATAATGTACCTGGGGTACGTGAGCGTGCTGAAAAAGGCGAGCTTCTTGCAGGAACTATTGATACCTGGCTCATTTGGAAATTAAGCAGTGGCCACTGTCATGTAACAGATTATACCAATGCATGCCGTACTATGCTTTTTAATATCTATAAACTTGATTGGGATGATGAGCTTTTGAATCTGATGGGGATTCCTAGGGGTATTTTGCCTGAGGTTCGTGATTCTTCTTGTGTTTACTGCGAAACTGATCCTGAGGTTTGCGGTTTTTCTGTTCCTCTTGCTTCTGCAGTTGGCGATCAACAGGCAGCTCTTTTTGGTCAGGGATGTTTTAATAAGGGTGATGCAAAGAATACATATGGTACCGGTTGTTTTATGCTTATGAATACTGGAGATAAGCCTGTCGAATCTAAGCAGCTTTTGACAACAATTGCCCTTGGGATGAACGGAAAAGTTGAGTACGCCCTTGAAGGTTCTGTCTTTATTGGTGGGGCATTTATTAAGTGGCTGCGTGATGAACTGGAACTGATATCGAGTGCACCTGAAATCGATCGTCTTGCAGAATCTGTGCCTGATTCCAATGGTGCTTATCTGGTTCCTGCCTTTGTAGGACTTGGAACTCCTTACTGGGATATGTATGCCCGTGGAACAATTGTTGGTCTTACTCGTGGTGTAAAAAAGGCTCATATCTGCCGTGCTGCTCTGGAAGGAATTGCCTATGAGGTACGCGATGTTTTAGACACAATGGTAGCCGATTCAGGAACTCCTATTAATACTCTTAATGTTGATGGTGGGGCCTGCGTAAGTAATGTGATGATGCAGTTTCAGGCTGATATTTTGAATACAAAAGTTTGTCGTCCAAAAAATGTTGAAACAACTGCATTAGGAGCAGCTTATCTTGCGGGACTTGCCGTGGGTTTCTGGAAGAGTAAGGATGATATTCTTTGCCGCCGCGAGACGGAACATATGTTTGAACCTTCTATGAGCGATGAAAAGCGCGATAATCTTTATGCCGGCTGGAAAAAGGCTGTAGAACGTGCCAAGGCCTGGGCAGAGTAGTCTAACCAAAAAACAGGAGGCAAGTATTGATTTACGATGTAGCAATTATAGGGGCCGGTATTATTGGTTCCTGCATAGCAAGAGAACTTTCAAAATCTAAATTAAATATCTGTATGATTGATAAAGCTGATGATGTTGCCTGTGGTACTTCTAAAGCTAATTCAGGAATCATTCATGGTGGCTTTGATGCAAAACCCGGAACTTTAATGGCAAAGCTAAATGTTGAAGGAACAGCAATGTATCCTGAACTTGCACAGCAGCTTCATTTTGATTATAAAAACAATGGTTCTTTAGTTGTAGGTTTTTGTGATGAAGATATGGAACATATCAAAAAACTTTATCAACGTGGAAAGGATAATGGAGTTGAAAAACTTAGGATAATTGACCAGGAAGAACTGAGAAAACTTGAACCAAATATTTCTGAAGAAGCGGTAGGGGCTTTGCTTTCTGAGACTGCGGGAATCGTTTCTCCATATCAGGCAACCTGGGCTTTTGCAGAAAATGCTTTGATGAATGGTGTAAAAGTCTTTATGGAGCAGGAAGTGCACTCTATCACCGTGCCAGAGAAAACTGGAGATAATTTTATTCTTCATACAGGCCGTTTTGATATTGAAGCAAAAATTGTGGTAAATGCTGCCGGTCTTTTTGCAGATAAAATTTCTGCAATGGTGGGGGCCCGTGACTTCATCATCAAGCCTAGAAAGGGTGAATATTATCTGCTGGATAATAAATGCGGAAATCTTGCAAGTCATACACTTTTTCAAACTCCAGACAAAATGGGTAAAGGAATCCTTGTAACTCCTACTGTTGACGGAAATATTCTTTCAGGACCAACTGCTTCTGATGGAGATGATAAATACGCTACAGAAACAACTGCACAGGGACAGGATCAGGTTTTCAAAAAATCTGAAAAGACAATTCCAAATATTCCAAGGCGGAATGTAATTAATTCTTTTGCGGGACTTCGTGCCATTGCCTATAATGCGGATGGAAGTGCTGTAAATGATTTTATTATAGAAGAAGATGATAAAGTAAAAGGCTTTATTAATGTAGCAGGAATCTGTTCACCAGGGCTTTCGGCTGCACCTGCAATTGGAAAATATGTTGCTTCTCTGGTAGAAAAAGCTTCTGGCAAAAAGTTTGAATCTAATAAGGACTTTATTGCGGTTCGAAAGGGAATTGAATCTTTTAAGAATGCAAGCGATGAAAGAAAAGCCCAGTTGATTGAAGAAAATCCTTTGTATGGCCGTATGATTTGCCGTTGTGAATCAATTACAGAAGCAGAGATTGTTGCGGCTATTAAATCACCTTTGGGAGCCCGCGATTTAGACGGTGTAAAAAGACGAACTAGGGCTGGAATGGGCCGTTGTCAAAGTGGATTCTGTTCTCCTCGTGTTACAGAAATTATCAGCCGTGAATGTAATATTCCAATGACCAGTGTAACTAAAAATGGTGGATGTTCTTACATTTTGACAGGACGAACTCGATAGGGAGGGCTGATTTATGGAATTGAAATATGACATTGTTGTAATTGGCGGTGGTCCTGCTGGAATGGCAGCTGCAATTGCCGCAAAAAAAGCTGGAACTGACAGTATTTTGATTTTGGAACGCGATACCAGAATCGGCGGTATTCTTTTGCAGTGTATTCACAATGGTTTTGGACTTCATTATTTTGGTGAAGAATTGACCGGTCCTGAATATGCGGCAAGGTTTTCTGACCAGGTTCAGGAGCTTGGAATTGAATATAAAGTAGATACCATGGTTCTTGAAGTCGAAAAAGGTGGTTCTGTAGAAGAGGGGCATTGTGTAACTGCAATTAATACAATTGATGGACTTATGAAAATCAGGGCTAAGGCAGTAATTTTGGCCACAGGCTGTCGGGAAAGAACTCGCGGTGCCTTAATCATACCGGGTACACGTCCTGCTGGAATTTTTACTGCCGGAGCTGCTCAGCGTTTTGTAAATATAGACGGTTATATGCCAGGACGGAAAGTTGTAATTCTTGGTTCTGGTGATATTGGTTTGATTATGGCAAGACGACTTACTCTGGAAGGGGCAGAAGTAAAACTTGTTTGTGAAGTTATGCCTTTTAGTTCGGGCTTGCGTCGTAATATTGTTCAGTGCGTTGAAAACTTTAATATTCCGCTTAAGTTCAGTCATACAATTGTAAAGATTCATGGCCGCGAAAGGGTAGAAGGTGTTACTGTTGCGGCAGTTGATTCGAACCGTAAACCTATTGCAGGAACTGAAGAATTTATAGAGTGTGATACTCTGCTTCTTTCGGTAGGTCTGATTCCTGAAAATGAAATTGCCAGTGGCTGTAAAATTGCAATCGATTCTGCTACAAGTGGTCCTGTTGTAAATGAGCATATGCAGTCTTCCGTTCCTGGTATTTTTGCCTGCGGAAACACAGTGCATGTTCATGATCTGGTTGATTTTGTAACGGCAGAAAGTTTAAGAGCGGGTGAAAACGCTGCAAAATATGTACAGGGAAAAATAACTGAAGGTGGTGAAAAAATCATTCTTCGTCCTGGAAACCGGGTGCGTTATACCGTGCCTCAGTATATAGAATCTCGAAAACAGGATGGAAATGTTTCTATCATGTTCCGTGTAACTGATGTTTATAAAGATGTATATGTTGAAGTTTCAAGCGGTAATGAGATTTTGAAATCGTTACGCAAGAAAGTTGTTCGTCCTGGCGAAATGCAGGTACTTGAACTTACACCAGAGCAGGTTGCCAATGCTGGAGGAGATATTACCGTTTCAATCCAGCTTCCACAGGAGGTGGCAGAATGATGGAGAATACAAGTCAGACTACAGGGGTAAAAATCGAAAAACTTCCGCTTACCTGCATAATCTGTCCTATGGGCTGTTCTATGGAAGTTGAAGTTGAAACAAATGCCAGCGGTCAGAAAAAGGTTCTCAGCGTAAAAGATAACGGCTGCAAACGCGGAGAACAGTATGCTGCAAAGGAACTAATAAATCCAACACGTACTCTTACAACTACAATAAAAGTGGAGGGTGGACAGCTTCCTCTTGTTCCTGTAAAAACTGCCGGTGAAGTGCCTAAGGCAAGTCTGCTTCAGTGCATGGAAGTCGTTCGCCGTGCTTCTTGTAAGGCTCCTGTAAAAAGAGGCGATATCCTTATTTATGATATTCTTGGAACAGGGGTAAATATTATTGCCTGTGCAGATGTAGATAAAAGATAAATATCAAAAATATGGTAATTACCCTGTGTAATATGTTGTAATTAACAAAAATTTGATAATTAACTTTACAACCGCTTTAAAATGGTGTACAGTAATACTGATGAAGATAAATAAAGGTTTGTCAGATTCAGATATTCTCATTGAAATTGGAAAGCGCATAAAGTCTGCCCGCATAAGAAGGTCATATACCCAGGCTCAGCTTGCAGAAATTTCCGGCGTATCAAAAGGTACGGTTGCAAATATAGAAAGCGGCGAAAGCGTTCAGTTTGGAACTATTCTTAAGATTCTGCGTGAATTGGATTGCCTAAACGCTCTTGAACTTCTTCTTCCATCTTCTGAAAGCAGTCCTATGGAGTTGATTAACTCAAAATATCAGCATGAACGTCAGAGAGTTAGGTCTGTGGCTTCGGCTGTCCCCAAATATAAAGAGGGCTGGAAATGGGGAGAAGATGAATGAAAACAAATGCCGAAGTAAAACTCTGGGGAACAACAATAGGTGCCGTTTCTCTTGATGATCAGAATCGAACAGCTGATTTTGAATATAATCCTTCCTTCCTGCAAAGCGGAATTCAAGTTGCTCCAATTACAATGCCCCTTAAGCCGGGTATTTTCCGCTTCCCGGAACTTCCTTATGAAACTTATCATGGACTTCCCGGCTTAATTTCAGATTCTATTCCAGATAAATTTGGTAACAGTATTATTGATGTCTGGCTTGCAAAACAGGGACGAATTCCAGAATCTTTTAATGCAGTTGAACGCTTGTGTTATACAGGAAAACGCGGCATGGGGGCTCTGGAGTATTATCCTGTTATTTCCTCTGATAGTGTTGATGAAAAAGTAAATGTATCAGAGCTTGTAGAGCTTGCTTCAATTGTTTTGAGGAACCGGCAGAATCTTAAAACTGTCCTTGATGAATGTAATAAGTCTCAGATGAATGCAGCCTTGGCTCAGATTATAAGTGTGGGGACTTCTGCAGGTGGGGCCAGAGCAAAGGCTGTAATTGCCTGGAATCCGAAAACAAATGAAGTTCGTTCTGGCCAAACTGAAACATCAAAGGGCTTTGAGCACTGGCTGATTAAATTCAGCGGAGTTGAGGGAAATAAAGATAAGGAAGATGAAGACCGTGAGGATTTTGGAATCATTGAATATGCTTATTATCTAATGGCAAGGGAAGCTGGAATCAATATGAGTAAATGCCGAATCCTTGATGATGGAAAAAACTCTCATTTTATGACAAAACGATTTGACCGTGATGATAATGGAAATAAATTTCATATGCAGACTTTGTGCGCACTTGCTCATTTTGATTTTAATCAGGCGGGGCTTTACAGCTATGAGCAGTTGTTTTCAATCCTAAATCAGATAGGAGCTCATCACACGGATTCTTTAGAAGCTTTTAGACGAATGCTTTTTAATATTTTTGCATTTAACTGTGATGACCATACAAAAAATATTTCATTCCTTATGGATAAAAGCGGGCAGTGGAGTCTGGCACCTGCTTATGACCTTTCCTTTGCCTATAACCCAAATGGATTATGGACTTCGAGTCATCAGATGACGGTAAACGGAAAACGAAAAAATATAACAGAAGATGATTTTGAAACCTGCGCAAAAATCGGAAATCTTACGTCAAGGGAAGTCAAGTCGACAATAGAAGATGTTCGTGCAGGAATTTCAAAATGGAAAAGTTTTGCCAAAGATGTCGGGCTTTCAGAAAAAAGAATTAACGAGATTTGGACTTTGATTGGGGAGAAATAATATGAAAAAATGTTACAGCTGATTATTTATTTGCAATTTCCGCTGCCGTATGAATCATCGCCTCTATAGATTTTAAGAGTTCAGGGGAAAGCGTATCCAGTTCAGCGACAAGTTTCTTGTATTTTCTGTAGGTTTCAAAATCTGAATAAAGCTTCTGTTCGTGGTTTACGGCATCTTCGCCAGTTACAAGGAATTCTACTGTAGTGCTAAGGGCTTTTGCATGCTTGACGGCAACTTCTGCGTGTGGAAGTACAGCGCGACTGTCCAAGTAAGAATCAATAGTTCGTTTGTTGATTTTTGTAATTGCAGACA